>Ga0116229_10007742_pt1 | contig 16878 bp, 5 predicted proteins | sample S1TSphgellanicum_3_FD_87313 | JGI IMG/M metagenome (GOLD analysis project Ga0116229, IMG submission 87313) | Host-associated microbial communities from peat moss isolated from Minnesota, USA - S1T2_Fc - Sphagnum magellanicum MG | ecosystem: Host-associated > Plants > Peat moss > Unclassified...
AACAGCTTTTCATTGTTAAGTATTACTTGTGCTTGGAGTCTCTCACAAGTCTAAAAGTTATGAGGATTATGAGTTAAATTGTGAATCATCATAAAATGACATTTGTCATTTTATTATAAAAATATGTGTGAGAGGTATGAGTCAAATTGCACATCACAATAAATCTGATTATTGATTTTGCGTTCTTTTAAAAAAATTCAGAATGTTCATTACATATGAAATGTTCCCAAAGTTCCGAACATTGATTAAATACAGATTTCCAAAAGACAATTGTTACTTTTCAATGGAATACGGCAGGAAACAAGGGCCTGTGTCAGTGGCTTTCCATTAGGTTGCTGGGATCACCACACACTGTGTGTAAGTGTGTTGTGTAATTGTGATGACAAGAGCCTAATGAAAAGAGACCCTTATTATTAGTCTGCAACCCGAATTCTAATTTTTTAGGCAAAAAAAAGCTAACCCCAAGAAAAGGACTGAAAAAGGTAGTGGACCCTACTTTCAGAAGATTATTATTATTCTCGAAAAACACAAACGATTCCACTAGAGGCAATCACGGGTAGTGTGTCTGGGAGCGATGCCATGCACGACCCGTTCCCTGGACGACGGGTCTCGCGCGTCGAGGCCACCGAGAAAGCGAGAGAGAAAGAAAGAGAGAGAGGAGAGCTTGCGTACTGGCGTAGTGTCTTCTGTCTGTTGTGGCAGGGCGGATTGCTGCGAGGATCAGCCGGATCTATTGCGCTAGGATTGCAGGATTCGCACAGACTCCAGGCTCTCCTTTTTTCCCATCCCTCCCCCTTCTTCCTACTCTTCTCTGTCTGGAGCACAAATCCTTTTCTGAACCTGTCAAGTGTAGCCGCTGCTTTGTAGTTCTTGGTAGGGTTTGAAACATCGATTGGGTCGAGAAGCGAGATGTTACGGAATTTTGGGGTTGCGTGGCGAAGGAGGGCTCATGAATCGATCCAGTTTGAGATTGCAATCTGTTAATCGGCCTTTGTTTTGCACTGGTTGGTGCGGATTTCCAACAAGCGGGGTTTCTTTAGTGGGAGTGTAGAGAGAGGGAGGGCGGAGGAAAAGGAAGAGGAGGGAGGAGGACATGGGAGCGGTGACATCGTCGGTTGCGGCAAGGTTTGCGTTCTTCCCTCCCACACCGCCTTCTTATCAAGTGATTGAGGATGAAGCAACAGGGAGATTACGGCTTTCGGAAGCAATGCCGCGTGAGAATGTCGATGTTATGAAGCTGGCGACAAAGCGAGGAACCGAGATAGTTGCACTCTACGTGAAATACCCGACGGCCGGTCTTACACTTCTCTATTCCCACGGCAATGCTGCGGACCTCGGCCAGATGCACGAACTGTTTGTTGAACTCAGTGTTCACCTGCGTATCAACGTGCTGGGGTCAGTCGTTTACTCTCTTCTCTGTATTCCTTTTGGAAGATGAGAACATAAGAGTTTATTGCAGTTGTTCAAGTAAATTCTATTGCCATTTTTACTGTACGCACCCGGAATTGAGAACCAGTAGTAAGCTGAAGGGGATGAATCTCCCATCTCTGATTGCAGTTCATGTCATATGTACCTTTTATTTATGGCCATCCCATTTGCCTTCTGCAGTTCTTGTCAATTGGGTCATAGTGTTTTGCAGTCAACACATTTCATGGCAATTAAGGTATTTACTGTTGTTGCTGTAAACCATGTCCCATTTATTTTGGCCCCTCAGGGATGAGGGACCAGTAAGATACATGTACTTGTTACCTGTGGGGTGTCAGCAGGTGTTTTACTGATGGGTACAAACAATGCAAGACATTCATAGCATAAGAACAGAAAGAAAGAAAATGAGAGATGGTGGTGAAAGAGCTTTGAGATGGATAGCTAGGTGTCTTTTATTGTCATCCTGCATTGCTGTGGAGTTTTGTGCCACAAATTAGTGTTACCCAATGCTTCCAAATCTTGCTTTGAGGCAGTCAGGTAGCAAAAGCCTCTTTCACACTTTTACCCATGCTGGATTCTGCTTGCACTTGGTTGCATCACCAGATTGCAATTGAAAAGGAACAGATGATTCTACAGTGATATGAGTAAGTGCTAGTTTGTATTAGCTTGAAAACAACAAAGAGTGCATTGCTGACTGAAACATTGAAGGGGATGCGAAGCTTGCAACATCTGTACTGATAAATTGTGCCTCTTTGAAAATTGAATGCCAAGAAAGACAATTGGCACCAAGATAGAGTATATGGTGACCAAATTCTGGTTACCTTAGTGCCTGATGGTATCAAACAAACATGAAATTTGTAGTTAAATTTTGTTTGTTTGATAATCTACAGGTATGACTACTCAGGCTATGGAGCATCCACTGGGAAGGTTAGTAAACATGTCCGGTTGTGTGTTTCTTCATGAAGCTCAAGAAAAGCTGGATTGTGTTCATTTTCTTCCTTCCACTCTTCATAGGGACTCACTCCTTCATGTACAACAGAGAAATGGACAAAGTTCAAGTTGCCATTGGCTTCTTTATTTTCCATCATCTTGCATCTGGTGGAAGTGTCTTACTGAAGTAGGGTGTATGTGCAAGTGCTTTCTATTGTCACCTAATTTGATTCAAGGTTCAAATTGGACAAAAAGTTAGATTTTTTAAACAGTTTTCTAGAAGATGTCCATTGTTGACATGTGTATGAATGAAAAAATTGCCAAGACTAGGTGGTGTTAGTGCTATTTACGGCAAGGTTCTCCAAACAGATGAACAAGAGTTTGTGGCAGTTTTTGCATCTCACCAATCATATCTTGTCTTTTCTGTGTGCAAACAAACAGCCAAGTGAGCCAAACACATATGCAGATATAGAAGCAGCTTATGAATGTCTTGAGCGCACCTATGGTGTTAAAGAGGAAAATGTGGTGCTGTATGGACAATCTGTTGGCAGTGGTCCCACATTGGATTTGGCAACCCGGAAACCTCATCTGCGTGGTGTGGTCTTGCACAGTCCTATCCTCTCAGGTTTACGTGTCATGTACCCTGTGAAGCACACATACTGGTTTGACATTTACAAGGTGAGAATCAGGTCTCAGCATTCTCAATACCACAGAAGCCCAGGCTTTCTTTCCATTAGCTGTCTAGCTGGTACTATGAAGCTCTTGAACTACATCAACTAAGGCTGATGTCTGGGTTTTGTGCAGAATATTGACAAGATCGGCCTAGTCAACTGCCCTGTCCTGGTGATGCATGTGAGTGCTAGCACTATCCTTCATTGTTTCATTTTCTGATAAGTGCAGTTGCTCCAATGTTTTGAAGCCTTTCTGTAGGAGGCCTAACTGTGAACACTATTTGGCAATGCATCTTGGAATTTCCCACGGTCTTTTCATGATGCTTGCTATGAGATCCAGGGGAATTTGTTTTGAAAGTGGGCCAACAAAAATCTAATGTGTCTTCGTAACCACTTTCAGAGGTAGGAGATTTATTATGATGCAGTCTTCAGATGTTGCACTTGCACCTACTGGAATTGGGGACACCAACAGAGATTCCCTTGTATATCTTCATCTGATCTAAAGCTGGTATTCATCTGCAGGGTACATCAGATGAAGTGGTAGATTGGTCACATGGGAAGCAATTGCACGAGTTGTCCAGGGAGAAGTATGAGCCATTGTGGTTAAAAGGGGGTGGGCACTGCAACTTGGAGCTTTATCCAGAATATATCAAGCATCTTCGCAAGTATTTGCAAACACTGGAGGAATAGGTAGGTATTGTCCAGAATGGTTCATGGCGAGGATCCATATAACAAGGAGGACCTTCGGGCTACCTTTTAGCTGTTGGCTTGTGTATCTAAAGAGGTTCCCTGTACATATTGTTGTCTTACACTTCAAAGTGCTACACTGAAAGCTGTGCCAGTGGTGAAAGAGACAGATACACGTAGAAAGAGTTGGGATGCTCATTAATGGAAAGAGAGCGTGCAGTCTGTTGGATCAGGGGATTGACCTGGTGGGATGCGAGAAGTAGGTGGTGCAACGGAAAGGAGATGAGTATGGGATGAGACAGCTCCCTACTGTCTGGCAAGAGAAACATTTGAGTTAGACACACTGAAGGTTGTAGGTAGTTAGGGCCTTTTATATATTTTGCTTATAGCAAGCTTTCACTTGGGGAAGCTCAGAAGGCTCACAAGTGATGCTCTTGAAATTGCAAGATGTGATGCTTATTTCAGATTGAGAATTGGAGAAGTTCTGTAGAAGGGAACTTCTAAGTCTTTTAAGAGCTTTTTATCTGGGATTGATGAAATCGTCCTGGATAAGGCAAATGTTGTGCAACCAAGGGGTTTGTGACCACTCTTTGGCCTCTATGGCCCTGCATTTATCAGCTAGGAGAATAAGGTTGGTGAACTAAATGATGTGATCTGTTGACATTCTAACTGCTTCCTGCTTTGCATAATAAGCAGTGATTCACATTTCTAGCTCACAATTGTCTTCGAATCTGGCGCTGGTGGAACCATTTGTGGGCCAGAGGCTATGCAGCTGTGACATTTTCTGTTTGTTTTCAATGTTGCGATAGCCTTGAAGATTGACACTTTTTTTTCCCCCTATAAGCGGTAGTATTTGGAACGTGGTATTATATTGCTGCAGAGTTGGTGTTTGATGTCTAAGAAAAAGCAATGTCTCCCTTGCAGCAAAAGCATGCTTGCCAAACTGTGATTATGACAAAGTGGACCTTGTCATCACTAACTTCTAATCCCTTCCTTGCTTTGTCTTGCCACACATTTGCAGACAAGTTGTTGGCACTAATGTGTACCCCATTTGCAGCTGCAGATGAGTCTCATATTGAATGTTCTCTACTTACAGATTGCCAAGTTTTGCATCATCATATGCATGAAATTGCAAGTTCTTCTGACTTGGCTCCTGCATTACTTTCGCTTACTAATTCCCGACGAATTTTGTTCTGTAGCTTACAAAGTATGCTGATGAATACTGTCGTACATATGTGTCTATTACAATCTGAGTAATAAAAGGAAACAAAAAAATCTGAATAGGTAGGTCTCTTCTGTTGTGGTTCCATGCCTGGAAGCTTGATCTTCTATAATCAACTTTCTACCTGATGTTTGCTTGTGTCTGAGCAGCATTAATATGTGTGCAGCTACGTTTTGATCTCATAAAAAACTGGAAGTGGTGGCCAGATAAGATGTAATAATCTGCAGGTTATGGATTTCAAACCTGAGAGATCATCAATATTTGCAGGTGTGGATTTAAAAGGAGTTACATTGGATGTCATAGTTGGAGTGGAATTTCACTGGAATTTGTCGAGGCTCTTGTGAATCTGTTGAAAAGAGCTTCAAGAGTGATGTCAAATGCATCTCTTGTGGTTTGATTTGAGTCATATCGTTTGTAGAGTATGTTGGGGATTAGTGCATTGATGGTGCGTTGCATCGTTGCTATGGTAGTAGCAGGAATGCGACTGAGCTCCTCCATAACATCGAGTTCACCATCATGCGCCGCCTGGCCATCCAAGAGTACAGAGAAACTACTCACATTCATTGGAAGATGCACCGTGTATTGGTCGGAGATCGAGTGGGGATCGAAGATGACAGGTATGCACCCGGATACCATACAATCGAAAATGCCTTTTCTTGTTGGGCTGTCGCCTGGAGGTTGCAAACAGAAGACGGATTTGAGAAAGGCATGTGTGAGACGTTGTGGGTTTTTCTCGCAGTCAACGATGTCGCACCGGAGAAGAGTGCACCGGGAAGAGTTCAAGCATTGTTGCATGAGCTTGTTTCGTAGGGAGCCAGAGAAGAATTTGTCATTGCGAGGACCACCAACAAAGAGCACAGGGAGCTCCCTTCTGGCATTGTCAAGTATAGTTTGTTGCCATGACACAATCTGGTCATCGGAGTAAGGGTGGAAGGAAGTCGGGTACGGCATAGCTATCTGATCATCTCTCCACCAAAATCTGTCAACCACGACTTTCGTGACATTCTCCAACTCCGTCAAGGAGAGAAGACAATTCCCCCACTGATCTTCGAACTCTTTTCTCCCATGATCCTGGGCAATTCTCCCTATCAGCAACATGTGGTTTTTGCCTCCTGTGCGTGCCCAGTGTAGATTGTTTTGCAACCATCCGACCAGTCGCTGGCTCAATCGATCTCTAGCAGACATGGTCGTGTCCAGCATGTTTTGGCCGAAATCTAGAGCACTATAGAACGGGATGTAACTGAAAACAGCCTTCTCAGGGTCGTCGGTAAGACAAGGATAGCGTTTCAATCTCTCATGGTACACGATGTCAAGACTGTACTGATTAGATTTGTACCAAGCATCGTAAGGTAGCAAGAGATTGGAGAGGGAGTCGTTGGAGTCGAGAATGAATTGCTTACCCAATCCCATGTTGGACAAATCTTCACATAGCCGGATCCACGCAGGATTTCCTGTGCACTCCTCTGCAATCTTCCGGTTGAATTGCGGGGGGAGATCGTACATGTAGATGTATCTACCCGCACAGTCTGCATCTTCTTCTGACTGTTGGTTTTGGATGGTTCCGATCATGGGCAGAGGGGCTGCAGCACCAGCTTCTTTGGCACCATCATCCATGGTTGGCTGCCGCTGCCGCTGCTGCTGCTGAAGCGTAAAATTTTCAGCTGCTGAGTCTCCACAGTTGAAGAACAACGAGTGCATGTTCTGTAGACCCATGAATCCCAAGAAGAAAAAGAAGGAGAGAGCAAGACTTGCTGTCGAGAGCTTCCTAGTACCACGACATTTCTGCAAGTTGCTGCTCACCATTGGCAGCAAATTCACAAAGCTACCGCTGTGATCCTGCATGCTTACATACAACTACGACTGATCCCCGTCTATCTAACTTGTGGTTAACTAAAAAACAATTTTACAAGCTTGTTTGCAGCGGGGTATTCGAGTGAGGAGGGATTCAGAGACTACAAAAAAAAGGAGGTCGAGGTCATATATAAGCCACAAATGGATGGAACTCTTCTCAGAACTGCAGAAGGTTCGAAATCATGAATCCGCCGATCAATATCAGAACCCGATCATCAGCATCCAAAGACAGCTGAGAACTCTTGGATCAAAAGTCAATCTCTCTCTCCACTCTGGAGCTCTGAGCTGCTGCTGCTAAAACCATGCACGACAAGCAAAGCATGGGTGAGCAAGCGCAACAAGTTAATGCATCGTGCAGCAGCAACAGATTCAGCTTTTGCCGAAGCAAATGATTAAATCCTTAGAAAACAAACCCGATACTAATAATGCAATGCAGCAGCCTCTAGAATAGAATGTTGATTCTCTGCAACACATGAAGGATTTTGAGGACCCATTCTCCACACTTCTCAGGCATCTTAATTATTAGATTGCATAAGAAAGCCTTCTTGGAAAACGTGCCAGTTTTAACATAAATCCTTGGCTTTAAAGAAGAACCACAGCTCTAATCATTTTGCCCTCAAAACTTCCTTTACTTTATGCTCGGTAAGGCACCAGCCCTTAGGGCACATTCTGCACCCTAGCGAGCCATGAAGAATGAATGGCAAGTGGTCAGGAAACGGTTTTCTGTTGGGTTCCAGTTCCCCTAACTAACCATGGTGGTCACCTCAGTTGCTTTTTAATTTTCTACCTACCTACTTACTAACAAACCCACTAGCACGTAGGTAGTAAAAACAGTGCTTACCTAGTAGCTACTAGTTACCTGTTTTTGTACCTATCTGCCTATCTATGAGACCTATTTCCTACAGAATTGGTTACCAAGGTGAAACCAAATATAAACTCAGTTGAGATTCATCCATAACCGAGTAATAACAGGCATCCAGTGGATGGTGCACTGGCAGGTGCTGGTTCACTGTGCTGAATCTGATGAAATACCTATTTGAGGGCCACAGTGAACCATGAAGGATGGATGGTAAGTGGTCAGGAGACAGTTTTCTGTTAGGTTCCAGTTGTTAGCTTGGTTGCTATTTTTTTTTTACTACCTAGCCTACTAACAACCCACTAGCCAGTTGTTAGTAGTTAGTAAAGACAGCCCTAAACTATGTATAAACCATCTACTTACCTAGTAACTATATGTTTTCCTACCTATCTACCTATATTTGAGACCTATTTCTTACATAATTGGTTACCAAGGTGAAACCATATACTAACTATCATTTGTTCAAATGGAATGTTCAAAATTAATTAATTATTCGACAAACATGTGTTGAACTGGCCAAGTTACTACAGTACTCGGTTTAGTGGGGCATTTTGTGAATGAGTTTAATGCTTGTGAGAACAAACTTGGGACAAGTACATGATAATATCATGATTCTGTACCCACAACAAGCACAACTTTCCACCAGCAGCTGCTTTTTGTTTTGTTTGTTTGTTTGTTGAGGTCTCCTCAAGGGTCCCAGTTAGGGGGTCTCCTGAGTTTTTAACTGGCACCTGCACCCCACACCCACTCCCAGACTCCAATGCATTGTTTCCAAAGTCCAAGTGTCTCCAAGTAAGTGTCACTCTGGGAATTCAAAGTCCAAGGATTCCATCCAAGCAACAATAATGCGAGGTTTTTGTTTGTTTTAAGTGAAAATTTGTGCTGCAGCTGAACTTCTTCGGAGCAGAGTTTTGGAAATTGGGTTTTCCCCAATTTTGTCAGGTACAAAGACTGGTGATCATTCACAAAAGAAATGAGCCAAATTTGACTAGAGGTCAACCAGCAAAGTAAAATTATTTTTAGCTTCCTGCTTTGTTCTGGCCATCAACAGAAACTCATTGTCTAAATATGGCAACTCTGGCTTATTTTTCTCTCAAATTTATGGTGATTTTTGCCCATTTAATCGAAAAAAAATTCCCTTTGAACACTAGACACCTCCTGGTTTTGTTTTTGGTCATGTTGGTGTGAGAATTTGCCCCCAAAAACAAGAAAAAACAATGCTTCCAAGTGATGATCATCCATATCAAGATGGAGCCAAATTATACATAATTTTGGCTTTTAAAAATTCAAGAAATTACCATCAGTGTCTAGTATCTATTAAACAGAAGATATCAAAATCTGACAAATAAGAAGAACCCACTGAAATCAGTTACCTATTTTCAAGCCATTTCTGAATAGCTGCACAATGGGGGCGTTGTGGAAAAATCATAGCTATACAAGAGCTATGGTAGTGAGAAGACCAAGAAATGGGCTTTACAAAATGGGGTTGGTATGGGAGGTTAGGTGGGATTTACGTGTTTGAAAGCACCTCACCACACTGAAGATGCTTTTGTGAATTGGACCTTCCACAATTCAAATAAAAAATCCTTCCATACGTTTTGTTGGGGGAAACCAACCTATAAGAAAAAAATTGAAACTTTGGAGGCTTACCAAAATCCAAGTTTCTCTTGGAGATGGAACACATCTCCCTTGGCTCACCTACATAGGTGAGAATGGGGAACTTTGGGCAAAACATATGGGATAAACATGTTGTGCTATTGGGAATTTTTTGGGGAACACATTGGGAACTTGAGGAACTCTTTATGAACACATTGGGAACAGAAAAAATTCAAATATTCCCTCTCTCCCCCTAACCCCCCAAAAACTGAAAAGGAAAAAAAATTGGGCCCTTCTCTCTCTATGTTTGAGCCTTCTCATTGGCTGCATGAAAATTTTATTTTAAAAATTGTTTGTCAACATTTTTCAGGTGGGCTAATGGAAAGCATGGGAAGTATGGGTGTATATTGGCAACAATATAGTATTGAGATGCTTCTTGAATCCAGTTCCAACAATCCACCTTGCAAAAGTGTCCACATTCTGAATTCCTCTTTTGATAAATTGGGGAAGGTTATTTTATTTTATTTTCTTTTAGCATTTTGGTCTCATACTTTGATAAATTGGGGAAGGTTTTTTTTTTTTTTTTTAGCATTTTGCATTTTGGTCCCACACTTTGAGGAATGTTTTATCAGGTCCTACCATGAGCCTGGAGTTGAGTTTTTGAGAACTTAGAGGAACATTTCCTATTTGAATAGTTGCTAGTTTTGAATCAGTGTTGGTCTAGTATCTACTTTTAAACTTACCAGCCTACATGACTTCCCAAAACCATCTTGCATCAGTTTTGGGAATACAATCAAGCTAAGAGAGGTTAGGAATGGGCTTTCCCAAGTCATTAAACTCCCTCCAGCAACACCTAAACATGTCCAAGGTCACATTAAATTTTAACTGGGAACATAGCAATTTTTTTCCCAGAGCATCCCAAATAGGTTTAGGAAACTGTGGTACTCACTAGAGGGTGAATGTTCTGGACTAATTGGCTTGAACATAATGGTATGGCCTTTTAATGAAGAGATTTGGCATGAGAATGGCTTAGATGGGTGCTTTGGCAAGGTCTCACTAACCATGCTAAGCTGGCCTGGAGTAGTACTTTGGATAAGATTAAGCTTTTCTCCTCAGGTTACTACTGAGTACAGGCTTAAGCTAAAACCTATCAGCCTAGTCTTGGCAAGGTGGGTAGACACCGATGTTGGCCAGATATAGCTAAGTGTGGTGGTTATCAACATGCATAATGCCCCAATTAGTAACTATTCATGTCCAGATTATGCCCATCTTCCATATGTGGAACTATTCATAACCAGCTTATGTAAGTCATTTCATGATCCTTATTCAGTTATATATATATATATATGCAAATGGATGTTTTTTCATTATTCATATCCATTGTTATTGTATGAGATCCCGGATATGCAAGAGCTATGCTATACATGTCCTTAATATTAAGGTCCAGATATGTACCTCCAAATATGCATATGCTTAGTAAGTTTGGGGTTTTCAAGTTTCCCAACATTGAGCCTTTAAGGTGTTAAAGCTTCCCTTGTCCCTTGCTTTCCCTTTTGTTCCATCAAGGCTTTGTGAAAGTGGTGCCAATAGTTTTGTTGTACGACGAACTTTGTTTGAGCATTTGAGGTTTAATCTTTGATCTTTGAACATTCATGGTGTTTAAGGTTTTCGGTGTGAGCTCTAAGTCTAAGTGTTTGAGGTTTGAAGTTTAAGGGTCTAAAGTTTGAGGTGTGGGTTCTAAGTTTAAGCATTTAAGGTTTGAGGTGTGAGTATTAAGTTTAAGTGTTTGAGATTTGAGGTTTGAACATTGAAGGTTTAAGTGTTTGGAGTATGAAGTTTAAATGTCATAGATTTAAGCATTTGAGGTATAAACATTTAAAGTGTGAGGTTTTAGCTTTGAGTGTTTGAGGTTTGAAGTTTAAACATCTAAGGTCTAAGGTCTAAATGTTTGAGTGTTTGAGGTTTGAGGTATGTCTGAACATTTGAATGTCAAGTTGACAATTTAATTGTCTTGGCTTTGAGGGAAAAGAAGAAAAAAGAAGATAAGGGAACACGTTGGAATTGGAAATGGAAATTCCAAACGTTGGAGGTTGAAACTCGAAACCTTCAACTCAACTCTTTGGTAGTTGTAATCTTTTAGAAGTCACAACTTATTCTATAGTGTTCAAATCTTGGCCCTTTTGTGATAGGTAAAAGGTTTTTGAAATCTTCTTTCTAGTTTTTGCACAAATTTCATGCTTTGTGATTTTGTGCATGATAGGAAAATCGGAAGAAAAAAATTGTCATTTGTAACTATATTTTTGTTGTAAAGGACATTTGCTACTAAAAATTGTTTAATTGCATTAGACAAGTTACAAGTGTGGATGAAATCAATAGTTAATCAATACTCCACCATTTGTATACTATTATATGCCATTTGTATATTATCATAAAAATCAACAACTTACATAATGACATGTGACAAATGAAATTGGTTTTAAAAACAAGTGTTTTAAAAATAGATAGTGGATATTCATTGTCTATTTTAGCTAGTTTTAAATTGTGACATATGGCATACATAAATATGCCATGTGGCATTTTTTGACATTTGGCCAAAATTAATTTAAATAAATATTTAGGTAAGTAGGTAGGTATGTAAGTAAGTAAATAGGTAGGCATGTCAAACTAAGTATGTAGGTAAGGAAGTAGGCAAGTAGGTCAAATTAGTTAAATAGGTAGGCTAGCTAAGGAGGTAGGTAAATATCTATGTAAATATCTTTAAATTTTAAAAAGTTTAACCTTTAAGGTTAAGCTCCTTTGATTGATTCATCCCAATTGACATGTGTTTTTTTATATGAAAGTGTAAGACAAAGCCTACTCATTATATAGTTCTCAAGATCAGAGAGCTGGAAGAAAAAACATATTGGATAAAATTTGAAGTTGGAAACTTAGTTACAAACTAGATTGCATCTAAAAAGTTTATTTCATATCATTTGTACTCCTTTTGAATTTTGTAAATTATATAACTAAGTAGATAAGTAATTAGCCAATTATTTAACTAGTTAACTAATTCATTTAGTTATAAAATTTCATTAAATATTTAAATATATATTAAATATTAGTTATTTATTAATTAATATTAATATAATTAATTAATGAGTAAACATGTAGTTTACATTAGGTAAATAGGTAACCTAGGCTAAATTGGTAAGTAAATAGAAGTAGATAGGTAGTTAATTTGCTTAAATTCAAACTAAATATAACATTGTAAATATAACATACCCCCATTATACCCTTAATAAAATGTAGCAAAACTACACATACTTTTCATAAGTTTTTAGTACACATATGTATACTATTAGGGGCTTTATTGACACTTTAGTGGTGCAATTAAGTTTGGTTCCATTTGTAATTAATGGGACATACGAGCGTGATCATGGATGAAAACAATCCTTGAACGTAGGATGAAGAAGTTATTAGTCACAAATGTAGTTGTAGCATAGTTGCAAGAATGATTAATGGTGCACTATAGTTGCAAAAACAATTAAAGCTAATTGCAAATAACAATAAGTTGTGAAAATGGGAGATTTTTTCTAGTGATACAGTCAAAGTTGTGTTTATTGTTTATAGGTTATTTTTCATTTCCTTGTAGGTTGGACTTGAAGGTCCTTTGAATTTAGCAATTTGCTAGTTATATGTGTAGTGTGCACATTTCATATGCACCATGGTTATAAAAGATGATTGTGTTGTTGTTGAAAGTGTTGGTCGGGTTGATGGACCACTTATATGTGAAGATGTGGTCCCAAACACTTCATTTTAAAACATGAAGAATGTGCACTTATAAATCGGGAATTTGCTAGTAAATGAAGTATTATAACTTGTAGTTATAGAAATTCAAATTGTATTTTGGAAACCACACCACTAAAATTCCATTTGTTGGGGTTTTTTTGGCTATGAATAATGATTTGCTTGTGGATCTTGAAATTTTGTAAATGTTGCAATGTATTGTTTGCAAATTAGAAAAAACAACAAGGTAATTTTTTGTCCCAAAGTTTTATTTTGAAAAAAAAAATTGATTAAATATAATAAAACTAATGGGATTATTCCCATGAAAAATTGTGTTGATTCTACACATCCCAAGTTGTTTATTCAAAGAAAATTGTAGCTTGTAAAAAAGACAATAGTGGATGATGGAAATCATGTGTGGCAATGAAGGAAAAAAAAGATTAGGCCTTCCAAATCTACTATCAACACTTATTTTGGGTCCATAAACCTTTACAAAAAGATAAATTAGGGGAAAAAAATGTTTTTTGAAGATTTCATACTTCACATTTGAACATTTTCCACCCCTAAAAACATTTGGCTAAGAAGGTTAGTTTTATGCTAATGTCTTTGTGTTTCATTTCCTTCTTAGATTGTTCTGATGGATGAAGTGCTTCTTACAATGGTTAAAAAAACCTTGGATTTGCATGTATTTCCAAACTTACATCTACAACCATTGTTTGTTATAGTTTTGACCTTTGGATATCTAGGGGTAGTGTGGACATTTTTGCCATGGTGATAATTTTTTAAATGAATCTTAGACCCTTATGCATGTTATTATGAGCTTATTTGAAGTGCATGAAACTAGGAGTTAGAATATGACTATTCAACTTAAATCATTATTTTCAAAGTTTGGATTAATGCATCATGTGATTGCATTTATGAAAAATGAAAGCAAAAATTTGATAGCCATGGTGCTTGCATTGCACTCCATCATCAATTATGAACTTTTGAAACTTATCAAGGTTTATGAAGGTATGTGTTTTGGGCATGTATGCTACTAATGATGACAAGGTTTCTAAAGGTTTAATGTAAGTTAGTGTGAAGGATGCACACACTTTTTATAAAAAATAATTACATAGACAAAAAAATCTAGGAAAGATAGGCAAGAAGGGGAAAAGGCTTGCATTGAACACTAAACTTTAGTATTGAAACGTGCACATCTACTAATCATGATGATGAACTTGAAGATGAAGGTAATGTGTTTGGGGTTGGAACATCCTTTGAGTCTTTTCAAGTATTTATCACTAGAGAATAATTATCGTTGAAGAGGTTATCCATACCTTCTACTACATGTGAAAATCCTTTTATTTGGTGGCATAACCACAAAGGCCAATTTCTAGATGTGACATTTTTGGCCAAACAAATTCTTGGCATTCTAAGGTCACAAATTGAAATCAAAAGGTTGTTTAATCTTGTTGGAGTATTTGACAACTTGAGGGTGAAAGCACATTACAATGGTCAAAGATTGTTGTCACAAATATTACTTTTTACAATTGTATGTTTTTGAACTTCTACCAAGCTAATATTAAAAGGGTTTTTTGCAAACAGCACTTGGAATAAGGTAGTTCAAAGCCCAAAGAATAAGATTGTAAAAACAAATCACACTTTGAAATTGACATTAAATGATTAAAAAATATATTAATGAGAAATTGGTAATCGTCACGATATATTGCAAAGTGCAAATATACTTAAAAAACCATTCAAACAATTACCAAACTTGATGAAATATTCGATCATATATTACATATGAATTCATTGTCCCATTTCAATTCTATATGGAGAGTTCCATTCATATGATTTCACGAAAAGCATTTGGATGAGGTTTTTCATTCAAACAAACATAAATGTGTGAATACATAAAAGCTTGTTGAAGAAACACTATCATTTGAAACGTAATAAGAATTGTGTTGGAAGCTTTGTGTCAAAAATTCATTTTATGTGTTTATCAAAATGCTAAAGGAAATGAAAAAAATCTACCTTCCAAAATAATACAAAATGCACCCCAAAAAAGTACATTTTTTCTTGCTCGAAATGTACCACCATAATGTGCCTTCACCCTTTATGACAATGCCATTTACAAGTGGAAAACTTGGACATGATCAGCACAATTATCAAATTTTGGTTTGAGGATTTGCATGTGAATTGTATGCCAAATAAAAATATAAAAGGTCACTATAATCTCTTTTCAATTGTTAGAAGGTTACCAATTCTTAAATTTTGGAAAACCACGGTTGCATATGAGAATTGGTTCTTTGATTGTTTTAGAACCATGATCATCTATATTAAAGAATGACCCTAAAAACCACAAATTAATGGATGTCATTTCTAATAACCACCCAACATTGGTTTCATACGTATGTAAACCCTTGTTTGTACCAGTGGGTTGGGGGAGGTTGCAAATGTTACACCTCCACCAACTCGACTTTGATTGAACAACTAAAGATTGAACATAATATGAAGAGATTGATGTTGACTTATAAAAGACAATGAAAGTCCAAACACAAAGCTTGGAGAGAAAGAAAATACTCAAAGGTTTTTAAATTATAAATATGTACAAAACAAAAAAAAATTACACTAAAAGACTAATGTCCTTTCACCAAATGTATGTCTCCTCCTACAATCATGTTAGTTGATAGACAATCCCAACCTTATAGTTTTAGACAATATGCCTTTGTTTTCAGGTTCTATATTATACTCTTGATATATAATATTCCAACACTCTTGTGCTTAATATTGAACCTAAGCCTACTAGTTCTAAGCTCCCACTTCTTCTAAACCTAATAACTTTCTACAAGTTGTATGTTTAAATTTTTTTTTTAAAATTTGTGAAAGAATTAACAACTATGATTTCAATTGGGTAATAATTTAGCTTCACCATTGTATTGTTCATAGTGTCTCATATAAAATGATAGTGTAAATCAATATGCATGAATGGTACTTGGGATTACTTGCCAATGTTATTGCACTTTGATCATCACAATTCAATATTGTTAGGTTGGTTTGATCTTCACCAAGATCTTTAAGCAAATTCTAGAGCCATATAATGTGAGATGTATCAGTTTCAATACTAGAAAGTGCAATGTTATTTTTCCTTTTACTTTTCTAACTAATAGCTCCTCTTGCTAGTAGGAAGTAATATCCAAAAGTTGATTTTTCGGACTCCAATTTTTTTGCCAATTAGCATTAGAAAGCCCAATTTATTCCAAACTATTGTTAAGGCCACCTTAAAATATCCCATGTGTAGATGTCCCTCTTAAGTACCTGAATATTTTTTTGACATCTGTGTAGTCACTATGATGAGGGTTGGTGTCGCAACCCTACTTTGAAAGAGTGTGAGGATGAAACTCACACTCCCGAAATGGGGACTTGGGAGTCCTCCGGGACTCTCGAAATTTCAAAGTTTGATTGCAGGGGTCAAAACACCTCACATTGGGGTGTTCTTTATATCATTGGCTATCGAAGTGTAGATGTTGAAAATGGGCTCGCATGGGCCATTTGGACATCTGCAACACATGTTATGGCAAAAAGAAAGGTCGGGAATCTATTCGACCTTGGTGCGTGCAGGTAGAGTGCGATACATAGTTGGAAAGCTCTTGAGGAGAGCTACAAGTTTGCTTCAGACCTCATCCCAATCGGAGGTCTGAGCAAAAAGTTATGACCTAACAAAGTCCTGGGAATCCAAACTGAGACAATTTCGGGACTCCTCCTTGGGAGTCCCGAAACAAAAAGCCATTCGGATGTAGGTGCCGCGGAGAGATGTAGAGAATATTATATAGGGGAAGGTGGTGGCTTCCCCCCAGTCCGGGCTGTGGTGAGTCTTGTGAGTCCAATGTTGC
>Ga0116229_10007743_pt1 | contig 16878 bp, 14 predicted proteins | sample S1TSphgellanicum_3_FD_87313 | JGI IMG/M metagenome (GOLD analysis project Ga0116229, IMG submission 87313) | Host-associated microbial communities from peat moss isolated from Minnesota, USA - S1T2_Fc - Sphagnum magellanicum MG | ecosystem: Host-associated > Plants > Peat moss > Unclassified...
ACACCACCACATCTTTGGAGCCTATGTAATGGCCCCAAGTCTTGAGACAATGTATGACCGCCCACATTTCCTTCTCATGTGTTGGCCACCTTCGTTCTGTTTCGCTCAGCTTCTTGTTCTCAAATGCCACTGGTCATCCTTCTTGCATTAAGACTCCTCCAATTATAAAGTCAGAGGCATTGGAGTGGATCTCAAAATCCTTGTCGAAGTCGGGTAACTTCAATAATAGCGCTTTCACCAAAATGCCTTTCAAGGTTTCAAAGGCCTCGTGGCATGTTCCATCCCATTCATAAGTTCCAACGAACTTTTTCAAGAGGTTTGTCAAGGGTGCGGCCATCTTTGCAAAGTTCTTGATGAACTTGCGATAAAAGGAGGCCAATCCTAAGAAGGATCTCAAGGCCGAAACCGACGTAGGCGGTTCCCAATCCAAAATTGCCTTCACCTTGTGATCGTCCATCTTTAAACCTTCTTGAATGATCCTATGTCCAAGGAAGTCCACTTCCGTCACCCCGAATTTGCACTTCTCGAACTTGGCATATAACTTGTTTTCCCTCAATCTTTGGAACACCTTCTGAAGGTGCTCCATATGCTCCTCCAAGGAGCTATTATAGATCAAAATGTCGTCTATGTAGACGACGACAAAATCATCAAGCCATTCTCAGAAAATGTCATTCATGAGAGTGCAAAATGTGGTGGGTGCGTTGGTGAACCCAAAAGGCATCACCAAGAATTCGTATGAGCCTTACCTTGTGCGACAAGTAATCTTTCTTCATCCCCTTCTGCAACTCGAATTTGGTAATACCCCGAACATACGTCAATCCTATTAAACACTTTAGCATCCGAGAAACGGTCAAAAAGATCATCAATCCGAGGTAATGGGTATCAGTTCTTCATCGTCAACTTGTTGAGGGCTCTATAATCCACACACATCTTTAACATCCCATCCTTCTTGTGAACAAAAAAAACAAGTGCCCCATATGGCGTTTTGCTAGGTTTAATGTATCCTTTGTTGAAAACTTCTTTGAGTTGAACTTTGAGTTCTTTCAACTCCTCATGGTTCATTCGATATGGGGCCTTAGCGGGAGGTGCCACTCTCGGCATCACCTTGATCACATGATCAACTTGTCTTCTCCGAGGCAAGTCCTCGAGCAATTCTTTGGGCATCACATCTGGGAACTCATCCAAGACTTGCTTAATGCAATTCGGGGAAGTCACCAAGTTGGCAGCTTCCTTGGGCTCATACTCATCCAACACCAGCATCACACACAACATGCCATAACCTCCCACGCATTCTCTTTCCCAGGTTTTTCCTAACATAAAGTGGATGGTTGGTCCACCCACACAAAACACTTCATGTGCCTTCACCTGCACAATCCCACTTTTGGACGGGATTTTTATTAGTCTATTGTGCCCTTCTATGAGCACATTGTTTCGGGTGATGAACTCCATTCCCAAAACACAATCCATTTCACCCAAGATGGAAACCAACAAATCCACCTTTCCTCTCCAATTTCCTAGTTGAAAAGGCACTTCCTTTGCTTGTGACGTAGTGGGATGGGGAACCCCATCCGCGAAGTGCACCTTGATGGGTGCTTTGAGCCCTCCAATTGGAACTCCATTTTTTCGGCACTTTCTCGGTTTATGAAGTTGTGAGAAGCCCCTGTGTCCAAAAGACATAACACATCCCGCTTAGCAATCTTCCCCTTCAAGAAGATAAGTTGATTGTATTCAACTTGGGTTAGGTTGGCTGAGGGCAATTACCTTAGAGCCTCCATTCCCCGCTTTAGACTTGGGACAATCTTTGGAGTAATGCCCCACTTCATTACAGTTGAAACATGCTCCTTTAGGCTTCCCACCAACATCTCCCTTAGGTTGGCTCCCTTTGAAGGGAACCCCTTTCTTCACAAAATCTCCCTTAGGCTTGAACCCCGAACCTTGGAAATGTTTAGACTTTTCTTTCCTTGGGCTTCCTTGGCCTCAGTTCCATTATCCCTCATGGCGCGGCTTCTTGTGAAAGAACTTATTGTCCTTCTTGAACCCGGATTTTTCACCCCGTCCCACATCTAAGAAGCCTTCCACTTTCATGATGGCTTTAGATAGTGAGGAAGGCCAGTTTCCTCAAGCTTATGCTTGGCCCAAGTCAGAAGCCCCATCACAATTGGCACATGCGATCCAGCTCATGCATGTGCCAGATCTCAAACATGAGTTCGGAATAAGCCCTCACATATTGCCGTAAGTTGTCATTTGTGGCATTCACAAGGTTGCGGAGTTTACACTTCGAGATGTAATCGGAATTCCTTGGAACAAATTTGGATTCAACATGTTCCTTAAAGAACTCCCAACTGTAGCCATGGTTCTTCCCTTCCTCTTGTCTCACTATCCTCCACCATGTGGCGGCATAGCCTTTCAAGTAGGACTGGGCAAGCTCCAAGGCCAAATGTCGTCCAACCTTGGCGGCATGTAAATAATCTTCCATTTCGGCAAGCCAAGCATCCACAACCTTTCGGTCATGGGCACCATCGAAGTTTTCGGGTTTGGTTAGTTGAAATCTCACATTCTTGGATGATCCTCCTTTGAGAGCCGCAACTAACTCAATAAAGTTGGGCCTATTCATTTTGAGGAGGAGTTCTAATTGTTCTTGGATGAATAGGACCGAACTCCATTGCTCCTCTTCACTTTCAGGCTCATCTTGGTCTTCCTAGGTTCTTGGTTCCTCCTCCCCAATTGATTCTGGTGGGACTACTCGGTCTTCGATAGGTTCTTCCAACATGGTTTATTGTGCTTGCTTACGGTTCCTCTTGGGTGCCATCCGAAATTCCCAAGAAGTGAATCGAGTTTTACCGGAGCTTTGATACCAAGTGATGCACTCCCAAGTTCCTAATTAGGCCCAAGTTGGGTCTAAATTATTCAATAATGGAATTGGGAAGAACTCGAGGCACGCTCCTAACTCTCAGCATTAGAACGGGTAGAGGGGCGTGCTGAAGCTCCGGGATGGGACTAGGAAAAGTGACAAGCTTTATTTACTTACTTACTCAAACCTGCATCAAACCAACCAAAAAGTTGGTTAATTCACTTTCTGGAGCACTCTTGGTGCTAAGACAAGCCACGGGCATCCGAATGACTTTTTATCCCGGGCCTCCCAAGGAGGAGTCCCGAAATTGTCTCGGTTTGGACTCTCGAGACTTTGCGAGGTCATAACTCTTTGTTCAGACCTCTAATTGGGATGAGGTCTAAAGCAAACTTGTAACTCTCCTTGAGAGCTTTCCAATGATATATTGCACTCCACCTGCACACACTGGGGTCAAGTCGATTCCCAACTTTTAGTGGTCGGAAATCAAACTGCCAGTTTGATTCCCGGCCCCTTCTCTTTGCCATAACTTGTGCTACAGATGTCCCCCCCTGCAATTGAACTCTAAAATTTTAGGAAACCCAGAGGATTCCCAAGTCCCAACTTTGGGAGTGTGAATTTCATCCTCACACTCTTTCACAGTAGGGTTGCGACATGTTCTCTATTGATTTTGAAAGGCATTAATTTGATGGGATCTTTGTCAATAACACGAAGACCTGTGTCCCGTGTTCTTTTGTAGATGGTTGTACATTGTCAGAATCTTTCAAAATAGCTTTGGATAAAAGCAAACTTAATGATGTCACCTATGGCACCAAGGTAAATGCTTGCTATAATCAATCTTTACATTTCTACCATGAGGGTTAAGTGTGTATCAAGTTGGAAACACCACCATTAATATGTCATTATCCATGTAAATTTTTTTTCAAATATTTATGTTATTCCAATTTCTTTCTTGTTATATTTGGATTCAAAATAATCTAAGCAATGCAATGTTTTGATTTCATGCAAGCCTTGTCTAAGCTTGTTGCAATGTGTGGGCCTTATCATCAAACGACTACTAATGCTTAGATTCTATTAACAGCAGTATTGTGCCACACTAGTTATTTTAGTCAAGTGAATTCACAAAAATGACACTTTGAATATTGTTGTAAATTTGATTTGACAACTTGTCTCATTCAAGTTAGTGAAAGCTTTTAAATACCTCACATTTGTCAAATGTTGGATGTATGCAAACCAAAGGTGTTCTTGGAAATATTAATGAGTAAAAGCTTGGGCTAGAATATCCCATGAAGAAATGTGGTGATTTGGCAATGTTTTACTACCATCTACAATGCACTAAATGTGTTCTCAAGTACTTAAATTCAGTTGTTTTCATTTTCAAACATTAACAAATATGAAGTATGAAACATGATCACTATTCCAAAAATTGCATTATGGCCATCCATAGCTAGTGTTTAAGGGGGTAAATATAAGGTTTTGAAACATGTACTTGCCTGGATGCATGGCTCGTTAATGTAGTCTAACAATCCACCAAGATTTGTGATCCCCTAAAAAACTTTAATCTAGTGATAAAGATTGTTAAACATGTGCACTTCGCATTAATCATGTAGTGGATTGTTGGCTGTAAACAAACATGTTGCATCTCGCTAATAGAGTCATGGAATACTGCTACTTTAAGAAAATCTGAGGGATCAACATAACATGAAATTGAAAACATTGTTTTCGAGCAGTCAAGTGTTAAAATATCAATGTTAGACTTTAGCTCCTTATTTTTGGGAAAGCTATGTATTGGAAGAAGGAATACCTTTTCAACAAGGACCCTATCCTTGAATAGATTAGACCACATTATTATTTTAATTTTTGTTTCAATTTGAAATGCCTAAGTAGTTTCACAAGAAAAAAAATCTTGCCCTTTTCCACCCCCACACATTCCAATTATTGTCCAATTTTACTACGATTCAACTACATTTAGACATTTTAAGTTTGTAAATGGCTTGTTGCACTAATTAATGGTCAATATTGTTCATAATTGTTATGTTATTTTACAAATATAATTTGGTCCTTATTTAGTTTTCTAATAATTTCAAATTATTGATGTGGAAATCGAGGTAGCTTTTAACTTTATTAAAACAATGTGCCAATTATAATGGATTAATGATTTTTTTTACATTTTTTCAACTATCAACATGGTACATGAATTGAACATCAATTTTTAACATGTTGAAACCATTACTTAAGAGTTACATTTTACACTTACCATAATTTATTAAAACACATGTAAGAATTTAAAACCCCACATTAATATTGAAATAAAATAGTGATTTTTTTCACATTTCTTCAATTATCAAAGTTGAACCATTGATTTTTAATATGTTAAAACCATTACTTAGAAATTGCATCTTCTACTTATTAAAATATACCAAAACACACACAATTCAATATTTTACAATTATATTTAAATGGTTTAGTGAATTTCTTCACATTTCTTGAACTATCAACATCTTTATATGAGTCGAATCATCCATTTTGAGCTTATTGAAACCATTATTCAAATGTTGCATATTGCATTTACATATATATATTAAAACACACATAACAATTTAGTGCTTCAAATTTATACTAAAATTGGCTAGTAATTTTTTTCACATCTTTTGAACTATTAACATTTGCATATGAGTTGAATGATTCACTTTGAATGTTATTAAATATACTATTCATGAATTGCATTTTGCACTCATCATATTTTTTTGAAATGAATGTATGAAAATTTGGAAAGTTTCACATTTATATTTGAATGGGTTATTGATTATGTGAAAATGTTTATCCGTGCAAAGTCTAGGATGCATGTAGACCTTTAAATTATGATTTTTTCATATATTGAATTCTTGTATATTTATGTAAATTAAAATGTATGTTTTTCCCTAGTATGTTTTAGGCATCATTGACAAGTTTATTATTATGAATGTTCATGATGTCACACCAAAAAAACCCCAAAAATAACCCTTAATTTTTTTCCCATTTTTTTCCATGGTGTATGAAAAAAAATCCATGTTAAAAGCAATGATTATTTTTAAAATTTTAAGTATTATTATTATTCTGAAAAATTATCAATATTTTATACTTATTATTTTTATTTTAAACATGGTTTATTAAAAAAAATTAAAAAAATTTGTTACAAGTTTATGTTTAAATATTTAAAGATGAATTTAAGATTTTCATATTAAAATAAAATTAAATAATGAATTATATATGGTGATAATAATAATGAATTTTTTAATTTTTTTCAATTTTGTAATCTTCTTCAAGATCATCCACAAAAACGTTTACCCATGTTTTGGCTATACGCCATATATGGAAATACAATTTTTTTTTTAAATTTTATTTTTTGGCTACAAGTCCTAGAACCCATTGTAGAATTACATCATTTAAAATATATAAAAATGTATCAAATATTTTAAAATATTTTGTCGATGTTGGTGGCCCTTTTTATGTTTGCAAAATGGTGGAAATTCACCACCCAAAAAAAATCAGTTACATCATTAATATTTATTTTAAATTTTCAAAAAACATGGATAAGGTTTATATTAATTTCAAAGATTAACCTTAGTTTTTAAAAATAAATTTGATGTTGGAGTTTTTTGTGTTTCATGTTGGAATTATTAGAACTACTTTTTAACTTTTACTCATTAGGAGTAAACCTTTTTCTTTGAAATTTGTGATTTCAAATTTTTGGCAAATTTTTTGTTGTTTACATTTTTTCTTGAATTTGCATTATTTTTTCCATTTTTTTCGCACCAAAAATTGCCAAATTCAAAAAAATTCAAAACCAAAATAACATGTTGGTTGTGGAAGGTGGGGAATCCAATTATTTAAACCCAAAATTTCACCAAATTAAATTTTTTTAACTTTTAAAAAGGGAAAAAGGTGTACAATATATTTTTAGATCATTAAAAAGTAAAATAAAATGTTGAAAAATATGTAATTAATCATTTGCATTAGTGTATGATCATCTTGTTAAACAAATATGGTCTCTATAATTAAATGGTTATATTGACTACTCAATTAATGTTTTTTCTTGTGGTTAATTTTTCCAATTTAAGGGGGCAACATTATGAAAGAAATTTTTTGAAAACATTTTTTTGTCAAAATTAAATTACATATTGCCAATTTTTTACAATAAAATATAGTAAATAACCATAATATTGAAAGATTTAAATAATTTTCCAACTACACTAATTGTTTACAACCAAATGTGGAAATCTTCTTAAGGATGATTGTCATTTTAGCAACATCACAAAAATAAATAAATAATGTTTACCTAATCATATTGGGGAAAATAAATGTTTCAAATTTTACAAAAATTGGACATATTTTATGTAATGAAAATAAAATTGTACAAGATTTAATGAATGCATTTTTGAATTGACATTAAATTTAGAAAGATTCTAGGTCAATTCAAACAAAAAGATACTTGTAAATTTATTCATGACATGCAATTTCAAGTTTTTTTTTACCCTTTAAATTTAATTTTTATAAATTATAATTATTTTTTGGAATAAATTATTGGATAAACTTCCAGATCATGTTTTCATTTGTAGCATTTGAATAAATTTTGAAAAAAAAACGTATGTTAAATTTTGAATTTTCTAAACAATTTCATGCCAAACACAATAAAGTTAAACCTTCTATGAAAGTTTTTTGTATGATGATGCAACTCATTATTCCATGTCATATTAACTTGGGACCTCATATATCCATGTCATAATTTTAAAGTTAGAATTTATCTAGTGCAACATGTAACTGTCTAAAACAACTAAAAAATATTTCAATAAAAATGTCCTAATTAACTAGTCTTTTTTTGCCCAAACCATACAAGTTGCATATTAGTCAATTTTGTCCTATTTCACTAAAAATCTAGTGAATTTGAATAATGGAAAAAGACAAGATTTCTTATTGTGTTTCCTTTAGCTCGAAACCTTGAAAGGTCCAACCAAGTTCCTCATTGATTTCATCATTAGTTAATTCGTCACCAAAAGCTTGGCTTTTGAAAAAGAATTCTGAATTTGTTTTACAATGTTCCATTTGGAAGGATAACATAATTGGAAATCTCGTTCAAGGTCATAATGTAGCCTAACATCTACCTTTTGGGTCAAGTTGATTGACTAAGCAATTTGATCACACATCATGAGGAATGTAGAATATGTGAATGGCTAGTTGACCTCTAGGTTGTTGAAGGCAATCAACCAAATCAAATGGCCGATCATTCACACCTAAAAGAGAAAAGAAACAACATTCCATGCATCAAAATTGACATCAATATCTATTTTAATGAAAATCATGAAATCCTACAGATGGTAAAAACAGGAACGGCTTATGTTGTATTTAGTATTAGTTGAATTTGAATTTTTTTAAAGGAACTAGGGTCTGGAATTAGAATTGAACACATAAGTTTTGCAAATTGAACCTACATGTTTTTTGTAATATCCACAACATACCATGTCTAGCTAGAGATGTGGGCACACAATGTTTGTGTCTAATAATGGACGAAGATCCATGCCCTCTTGGTTGTTGGTGTAATCAATGATAGGATTATAATTTTGCAGGTTTGTGAAGTTAACATTCATCTTGATACAAATGCAAAAAACCTTAAAATGATAATTGTAAATATTTCACACAAAACCTTTGAAATACAAAACCCAAATGAGCACATAGTTTTGTGATTTGAAACAAAACTGATGAACAAATAAGGTTCATGTATAAATACATTTTCAAGGTAAGTTATGTGGCTTTAGAATTTTGGAAAGGATATGAGTTGGGGTTTAAAGTTTAAGGTATTACATCTCCATGTGCATAAGATCTTTTGCATATAATGTTCATCCATAGGTCTCAGGGTAAGTTATGTGGTTTTAGGGTTTGGAAAAGGATCTATTTAAAGATTTAAGGAACTAGATCTTCATGTGTGACACATGCAATCTTTGCATGGAGGGCATATAGGTCTTAGGGTAAACTACATGGTTTTAGGTTTGTGAAAGGATTTTATTTAGGGCTATATATAGAGACTTGCACATCCATTTGGCCCACCTTTATATAAGTTAAATGAAAGTTCAATTTTGAACAAAAGTATGGGTCAAAGTGTGGTAATATTGGGAACATATTGCGGAACTTGGAAAACATGCATGTTGGGAACTTCATTTGGAACTTGGGGAGTATGTTGGGAAAGTCATGTTGGGAACACATTGGGCACATGGTCAGAACAGCAAAATCCGCCAAAGAAAAGAATTAATGTTATTTGTCTGATGAATGGTTATAATGGAGTATAATTTCAATTTCTTTCATTTTGTCTAGATTCATTCCAAAATTCCTTTTCAATGATTTTTTTTGACAATAATTATTAATTCAAAGTAAACACAAATTAACTTGTTAAATGTCATTTAGACCAAAAAAATAAATAGGTTTTGAAATAAATAAGGTGTGAAACAAAGGAATGTTCATGTGTGATAAAAACAAGTTGTGTGATAAAAGTTATTTGATAGCAACTTTGGGGATGAAAATGAATAAAAGAATGAAACAAATTCAAATTTTTAACAATCAATTGGACAAAGGGATAAACATATTTACAAATAACATTCAGGCAAGGATTAACAAGTTTTGGGAGGAAACATATTAATGATAAAATATGGTTGAAAATAAAACAAATTTGAGAATAGAGTAATGTATCAATGGAACCAAATTTTGCAACCAAAAAAATTTAAGGATGAAACATGTTTCTAGATAAAAGAAAATAAAGAATATAATATGTTTGTGAAAAAAATAAATCCACTACAATACAAAATGTTTGCAATTTACTCAATGAGATTTAACAAACCAATGTGTATACTTTGGATTAAAGATTATTGTCTTTTATAAATGTTTTTGCAAAAATAAAATAAAATCCATAAACAAGAATTTTTGAATAAAATCTTTTGCAACCTATTATTTATTATATTTATAATTGCTTCACTATGTCACATGTTTTCTATTAGAGATTTTTATTAAACAAGACTTTTTAAAAGTTTGCAAATTTTGAAAAAAAAAAGTTTTGTCTCAAAACTTGATCACAATTTCAAATCATATAAGAACATGTTGAAATGTAAAAAGTTTATTTTTTGTACTATAAGCTTTAACCGTTTTTTGAAATTTATTACATTACATGACACTTCCATGTTGTAATAGACTCAAACTTTAAACAAACCTTAAATTTGAATGAAATAGTTATTGGCCGATGTGATGGAGTTGTGGATGAACCTTGAGCAAGTTAATATCAGGTTTCACCATTGTAACTTAGTTTGTAAGTCCTATATATATATAGGAAGGTAGGTAAGAAAATAGGCAACTAGGTACTACATAAATAGATAGTTTACACAATAGAGATATGCATAAATTGAAGAAAAATAAAAAATCAGAACATTGAGTTTGATCATTAAAACAGGTGAGATTTTTTTAAATAGTAAAAAAATACATTGCAATGAAACTCAAATAATCACAAAAGGCACGACCACTTTGCGGATTTCTCTAATAGGCAAGGGTTTTTTTTACTAGCTACCTACTAACAATCAGCAATTTTTTTGGAGTTGTTGGTTCATACCTAAATAACAAGCAAAAAATAAAGTGACAAGTTAATGGAGTTGAAAACCAAGAATGGAACATACACAACACAAAGTAGAAAATGATCAATTGGAGATGATAGATTTGGGTTTCTTATTTGTATTTTCCCATTCCTTCAGAGCAATTCCACTAGTAGTAGTAGAATGGCCTTGTAAATTACGATTTGAACGAAATTCAAGATTTAATTGAGTTGGGACTTGTAAATAGCATTGCAATAATCAATGAATACAATGCTCTCCAAAAGGGTTAGTAAAGAAATATGATAGACTTTGGTGAACAAGTCACAATGGTTAATTCATAAGGCTGGGCTGACATTTTTTAATTGATCATTTTTGTACATTGTTTAAAATTTCATGTTTACTGATAAGGGTGAGGAAATCACTTAAGTTACACGTTACTTTACCCTAGTGTCAGTTTCATCATTAGATAATATCTAAAGTAGTGAACTGAATTTTTGTGAAAATATGAAATTGAGGTGCTGAAAACCATCCTAATTATCACAAGCTACAATTTGAATAACTTCACTCCTCATATGACAATATCATAGTGAATCATGAAATTTTTAAATTTTCAAATTTTGAAAAAAGTAAATCATTTTTTTTGTCCATGTGAAAACTAGGGTTTTAAAAAATAAAATAATATTCCTCAAGTTGGTGAACTGGTGCACAATACCCAACATTAATTAGAAAACTAAATTGGAACACATTTTAGGCTAGATAGGCTGCCCATGAAGAATTGTTCAAATTGCAGTTGTTTGGAGCAAATCTTCCCCAAAATGTCAATCCAAATTCCCTAGAGGCCCACCGGAGTTGCAACTAAGTTAACACTGTACATAGAATTGGATTTAGTCTAAAATAAACAAAGTTGTGACTTTGGAGTTCCCCCAAAAAGTGGTTGTCAAACCCAGCAATTGCCAACCTACCAAAACCCAAAATCTCCCAATACTTGCATGCATGCATGCAGCACCACCACCACCACCTCCAATCCGCCTCCTGTCCAATAGCTATTGAACTCAAAAGTGTGGAGAAAGCATGAGTCAATATGTGTACACCAAGAATGTACAGGTTGATTACCAGCTTTTGTTAACACAAAGAGGGGCCCCATTTGGTCCAGAGTGTTTTGAGTGCTAGTTTGGTAGCCTGCTTTACTTCGCCATGGCACAAAAATTTGCCAAAAGAAAATACAAGAACAAAAACTGGTGTGCATGAAGGAGAATCACTGGATACATGCTCTACAAGGTGAACAAAAATATTGAGGATTTTAGTTCCCAGAACCATCTTGAAGCAAACACCAGAAGCTCCTGCTTTTGTAAGTCTTTAGATTCAAAGAACAAAAGAAGGCACTTTTAATTTGGTATTTATTTTGATGGACCTTTATACCTTCCTATTAAGTTTTTATGGACAAAATGGGAAAGTGTAGGGTAACGCTCTGCTCTAGGGTAACACCCAAGGAGCGGGGCATCCTCCCAATTTTTTCATTTTTTCCTGTGATACCCAGTGGGAACCATGTGATAGAAAAAAAATTTGGGGGTTTCCCCTGATACACGGAGGGAACCATGTGAGAGATTTTTTTTGGGGGGGCGCAAATAGGTTTCCGTGTGGTTTTATTTTCCAGTCCCCATGTTGCAATAAGTTTCATAATGTCGGAGCTTGTGTCTCACAAGCCAAGAATGCCCTTGTTTCATAATGTTGGAGCTTGCATCTCACAAGCCAAGAATGCCCTTGTTTCGTCATGTTGGAGCTTGCATCTCACAAACCAAGAATGCCCTTGTTTTGTCATGTTGGAGCTTGCATCTCATAAGCCAAGAATGCCCTTGCAGGATATTCAATTCAGGAATGGTCATATATGTTGTTCTCCATGAGCAGTCCCATTGTAGATTAACTAGACCGATGACCATATTTCATGCAACCTTCTGTAACAACTTACCCCTGGTCTGTCTTGTGAGAGGAACTCTGTATTCCTGAGGTTGATGTGTGACACCTATCTCCTGCAGCTGGGAGGTTGATGCTTGATACAGTCAGTGGGGGATGTCATGGGAACTGGTTGTGGCCATCTATGTACTATGGACAAGTATGTTGGGTAAGGTGCCAGTTGAGCCCATTACGGCAAGCTGGGTGACACACCCAACGTAATGGGCAAGGGCAAGATAAGTCCATTTGAGCAAGCTGAGTGACTGACCCAACATAATGAGCAAGGGCAAGGTCCACACCATGATAGTCTAGGGTGAAAGATCCAGTGATTTAAAAGACAGAAAAATTATGTTCAACAAACAGTTTTTTGTCACTATTTCCAGTCCATGATCATCATCAGAAGATTATGTTATATAATGTGGCCAGGAAAATAACATAATCTGCCACCCTAGACTGTAATGTCTTGGTAGACTTCTTGAGATAAGGCTAAGCATGACTTTTAGTTTAAATTATTCCTTTGAAAGCATAGGGGTATGACAGGGATAAGGAAAGCACAACATTCAAAATTTTGCTCAAAATTCAACAAACTCTGCATGAACAATGCATGTGCAGTTTTACCAAGAAATAAGTATGGCAAAAACTTTGCGACTGTTTTCTTCCATGCATACTTTCTAGCATAGACCCAAACAAACCAACACCAATGTGGAAATCCCATAGCATCAACAATCACTTGGATGTAGGAAATTTACCTGTTGAAGACTCGCTCTTCCTTAAGATTTCTTCAACGCTTGCTGCAACTGCTGTTGTACATTGCCCCCCTCTTTTGTCAGGACAAGGCATCACATAGCCATGTCCTGCAACCAGATCATGTGGTAATAAACTGTAGGTAGGCTACTACCTGCCAGATCTGATGTTTACATGCAGTGTTTTGTCATGACAGCTTCTGATGAACAGGCATGTCTCCAAATTTAATTGAAGAGAATGGAGACCTGACAGATGTTGCATAGAAAAGAGTATGCAAAGGTTGCATAATTGAAGGAAATTTGGTGCATTTGATACAAAATGTACAGGGTAGAGTAATTTACAGTCACCCCAAAAGATTCACCACCTCTTCCTACAGAACTCAAAGGAATGCATGCATCAACTGTCTGAGAAAAAAAAATGCAAAATCCTACAACAGTACACCCAACCTTCAAGGGTCTATCCTACAGCACCCACTGGGCATGCTTGAGCGCTGTACTATCATCACCAAGCACCATTCCAGTGACTGTTTGAGTACAGCAGATGCATGAACTACAATACCAAAAGGCTGGGGAGCCAAGTTGCTGCTATGTAGAAACAAAACTGTAAGCAAAAATAGTAAGGATACTCCTAAGCCAAATTTGAACCTGCCAGTCAAGAGTGTGAGACTGGAGACTGGCCAAAAATTCAGATGTGCAAGTGTCAAATCACTGGTACCTCCTCCTTGAAGCATGTGCTAGGTTAGACATGGAAATATCACAAAAGAATGGCAAGCACTCCCAACCACATCTTTCTTTGATCATAAAGCTGTTCCCATGGAGAATCTTTTCTTAGATGAGAAAGAGTTCAGTTTCTTCCCGAGCTCGATCCATTCCACGTATCCAAGAAAGAGAGAGGGACACACACAGAAAGATGCTCTCTTGTTTTGATGTGAATGCCCAATTCTAGCTACAAAATTTCATGTGAAGAGAGCTGCCCCAGTCCTGGATCTGACTGCCATAAGAAGAACTTTTGTTTTGTTGTCAGCTCTTTGTTTGTGTGTATATCATGAAAAACCCTAAATGAAACCTTTTCTCAACGATCTTGCAGTGGCATGGTATGTCCGGACAACTAAACCAATGCCAATGCCAACACCAAGACACATGCCAAGTCCAAGTCCCACACCCACCCTCACTCCTGCATTGAACCATGTCATTTGTCCATCATCCCCCCCATCCCCATACCCATCATATCCACTCAGACCTCCTCCTTCGAGAGCACAACCGAATCCTGCTGCAGCAGCAGCTTCATCATCACAAAGGTGATTATACCCACTGCTGCCTTCAACAAGGGCATCATCATAGCCTAGTCCTCCAGCTCCACCATCTTTGTCACTGAAGCCCATGAATAGATTGCCATCTGTTCTCTGCGGGACAGAGAAAACCCAACAATAACATAAGCCACAGCTTTCCCTCTTGCAAACTGTTTGTGCAGGAGCTTCTCTTAGGGTTTGGTTGCAGACACAGAGAGAGAGAGAGAGAGAGAGAGAGAGAGAGAGAGAGAGAGAGATTGCACTTACAAGACGAGTCTGATCGATCATCATCAAGCAGCTTCTACTGCTACTGCGTTTTCCAAGTTCTTCAGCTTCGGGAATGACATCCAGCGTATTCTTCTGCTGGCGGTGAGAGGAGGAGGAGGAGGATCGTCGTCGTGCTGCGGTGAGAGGCACGGTTTGGCTGAGAATCACAGGCGTTTCCGAGTTTCGTCCCACCAGGCACACTTCCATAGCTATCTCGTGGCAGAGCTGCTTCTTGGAGGAAACAATACGTCCCCCCGCTGCTACCTGTCCCAAGACGCAAATGCAATCCATGTTCCATGAGGAAGAGGAGGGGGAGGAGGAGCGACGATGATGACGACGACCAGCAGCAGCCGCGACAGCAGCAGCTTCCTTTCTCCACCCATTGTAGTTTCCTCCTTGCTCAACGCAATTCCTTTCTGAATGCTCCAGTATTCCTACTACTAGCAGCTCGTCTTTGGAGAAGACTTGGAAGGACAATGGACCGCTGCAGGTGCGGACATAGTCTGTGCTCAAGTATGTGGCTTCCGCGGACTCCGGATCGACTCTGTCTCTTTTGAGAAGAAGAGTCGCTTGCTCCGATGGAGCAATCCTGCCGCCATTCAGTTCTAACGCTGTGCCAATACTGCGAGGTGGGAAGCTCATGGACAACGACTCAGGCGCTTCTTCTTCACTGCAACAACATCCGCTCACTCGGATATATATCACTCTTACATCCAACCACGACGCTGCTGCATGAGGAGCAGGAGGAGGAGGCGGAGGAGACGGCATCATCGCTGCTGCTGCTGCGAACCAAAACGCATCGGGTTTTGCTTTGCTTTCCGCCATGCAGAGCGGACCGCCAGCGACCTCGTGGTGGTGGTTCTCCATCATCTCCCCACACTCCGTCTCGATCACTTGTTGTCTCTCAGGCAAATGAGAAGGATTCTGACAGGAAGAACCAGTTTCCCTCCTCTCTGCTGCACATTCCAGATACCTGCTCAGAGCCACCAAAGCGGGTCCGAGGCTCCTCCTCCTCACAGAACCATTCCCCGTGTTTCCCTTACACATGGGCGACTACCAGCAACAACCTATACTCTTGCGGAAACTTGTTTCCGATCTGCAAAATCAAACAAAAAGCCCCAGCTGGATCCACCACCCACCTCCCGCATTCTTTGATTTCCGGCTGGCTCGCTCAACAATCGCCTCCACTCCTTCCCTTCTTTCGACAGCAATCCACTGACGCAAACAGCTTCTAAAGACAAGAAATCTCCCGCGAAAGACGACCAAGCGAAATCTCTACAGAAATCGAAAAAAATCCAAACCCATGCTACGGTTCTCGATCTGTGGAGCAAGGAGGAACACAAACTCCTCCAAGGAGCAGTAAATTGGAAACTCTTGTGCTTCTCCTACGCTACCCAAAATTCAGAAACGCGGGGGGGGGAGAAAACCATCCGAGATCATACAAAAAAGATTTTGGGAAAAGATTTCCAGATGCAATTCCTGTGCAGATGCGCGGGATTTGCAAAGGCACAGAGCGAGCGAGAGCGCGCGCGCACGAGAGGAGAGACAGAAGAGAGAGGGCAAGCTTGACGAGAGGGAGAGAGCGGGTTCCTGCGACCTTTCTACACTATGGCCACTGGCGCACAGGACATGGGGCGGGCGGGGCCCCCTATGTTGAGTGGCCATGGCCATGGCCACTCATTGATCAGCTTTCTATTGTTTATTGTTTTTTTTTGGATGGATTTTGATTCAAGAGGAGGAGGGGGTGGAGGAGGTAAGTTTGGCCAAATTTGCAATCACAATGACCAATGTTGAGCAAGAGGGTAGGATTATAAGATCATTTTTTCTGATGGTTTTTTTCTTTTTCTTTTTTTTTCCAAGTGACTAAGGGTGTTTGGAGCTCCCCAACGCCCCCATCCCTCCCTTCAATTTTTTTTAAAAACTGGCTATCGAGTTTAGGTACATTATCTGTATTTTTTTATCAGCTTATTTTTTGGACATATCTAAACCTCTACACATGATCAGGGACTTTTTTTCAAATTTTTTAAGTAAAATAAATCGGGGAAAATCCCCCCCCCCCCCAAACCCCCAAAAAAACAAAAAAGGCAAAAAAAAAAAATTTTTAAAAAAAAATTCCCCCAAAAATTATCCCAATTTTTTTTTTTAAAAAAAAAAAAAAATATTGGGAAAAAAAAAAA
>Ga0116229_10007744_pt1 | contig 16877 bp, 14 predicted proteins | sample S1TSphgellanicum_3_FD_87313 | JGI IMG/M metagenome (GOLD analysis project Ga0116229, IMG submission 87313) | Host-associated microbial communities from peat moss isolated from Minnesota, USA - S1T2_Fc - Sphagnum magellanicum MG | ecosystem: Host-associated > Plants > Peat moss > Unclassified...
GGCTTCCCCCAAGTCCGGGTCGTGGTGAGTCTTGTGTGTCCGTGTTGCCCGTGGCTCGTCCTAGCACCAAGGGTGCTCCAACTATGCACTAACCACTTTGTGTGAGTTGTGTGCAAGCCCGTGTGAGTGAGTGAAGCTTGTCAACTCTTCCTAGTCCCATCCCGGAGTTTCAACACGCCCCTCTACCCCTCAAAGTGTTGTGAGCTAGGGAGCGTGCTCCGACTCCTCCTTCTTCCGTTGTTTTCCACTTGGGCTCACATTTGAACCCTTTAAGGAGTTGGGAGTGCGTCACTACCTCACTAAAAGGTGATGTCCTCATCACACTTTACATCTTTTCTTCTTTGCTGATCTAGTGTGGAATTCTTCTATGGCTTTTTGGGCATGTTCCATGTCGGATTCATTCACCTAAGATGCCTCTATTGGATGGTATCCGTTCCATTTAACTAGGTACTCCCGTTTTCCTCCTCTTAGTTGCCTTGACTTGAGCACGGCCTACACCTCAAACTCTGGTTCATTATGAACCAAGTTTAGTGGGGGCCTTGAGTTGTGCTCTCGATTAGGCCTTGAGGCATCACTGGAGACCGGCTTCAAAAGGGAAACATCAAATGTGGGATGAACTCTAAGATTTTCCGGTGGTTCTAATTTATAAATGTCGAAAAGTTTCTTTTCCAACACTTTGAATGGACCCGCATATGGGGCCCAAGAACTTATGACTTAAACCTTTGAGTAATCGAAAGTTTTTGATGTTCAACCACACCTTGTTTAACGCGCTCCTAAGTCCCAAGTTAGCCCCAAGATGGGACTAAGTCACTCAAATTATGGAATTTTTGGGACTTGGGGCACGCTCCCAGTTTCCAGCACTAAAGGGGGGTGAAAGGGGTGTACTGGAAGCTCCGGGATAGACTAGGAAGAGGGACAAGCTTATTCAATTACACGGTCCTGCATCCACATCCAACCAACAAATTGGTTACAACTCATTCTACACCCTTTTGGTGTTGGGACAAGCCACGGGCTACCTTGGACTCACTTTACTCACCACGGCCTGGACTCGAGGGAAGCCACCACATTCCCCCATATAGTATTTTCTGCAGCTCTCCGTCGCACTTGCATCCAAATGGCTCTTTTTCCCGGGACTTTGGACGCTCATAACTCCTCGCCCTAAACTCGGATCGGGATGAGGTTTAAACCAAAGTTGTAGCTCTCCTAGAGAGCTTTCCAAAAGTGTATTACACTTTACCTTCATGCACCGAAATCAGGTCGATTCCCGACTTTTAGTGGTCGGGAGTCAAATTGCCAAATTGAATCCGACCCTTCTTTTGACCATAACTTGTGCTGCAGATGTCCAAATGTCTCATGTGAGGCCATTTTAGACATCTACACTTCACGACCTTTTCAGGGGTATAAAGAACGCTTCAGTGTGAGGTGTTTTGACCCCTACAATCACGTTCTGAATTTATGGGAGTCCGAGAGGACTCCCAAGTCCCATTTTCGGGAATGTGAGTTGCGACTTCACACTTCCCTCAAAGTGGGGTTGCGGCATTGTCCCCCTCTTGAAATTTCACCTCTCGCCGGGACTTGTTCGCAAAATCCTTGTACCTTTTGTGCACCTTTTCCATGTTGGCCTTTGCCAATTCCCAAAGACACCGCCTTTCCTCATCAAGTTGTGTGACCATTGGCACTTCCTCACTTGCATCATCCGGGGTTTGTCCATGTGCTGCCCAAGTCAAGGGCACAATTGGTGATTTGCCCGTCACCATTTGAAAGGGGGTGGACCTCGTCGCATAGTGTTCCGAGTTGTTGTAAAAAAACTCGGCTAACTCCAAGTGGTCCACCCAATCTTGTTGATTCGCCGCCACATAATTCCTTAGGAATTGTTAGATCACTAAGTTCACCCTTTTGGTTTGCCCATTTGTTTGGGGGCGGAGGGAAGTGCTCATCTTGAGCTCCGACCCCATTCTCTCCCACAAGGCTCGCTAAAACTTACTTGTGAACTTTGAATCTTGATCCGAAACTATGTCCTTTGGAAGCCCATGATGCTTAAAAACATGTGTGAAAAACAACCTACTAGTTTCTTGGGTCGTGGCCTCATCCTTTGTGGGAATGAAATGTGCCATCTTGTTAAATCGATCCACCACCACCATGATGGCATCGAACCCCCTTGATGGGGGCAAGTTTACCATGAAATCCATGGACACACTTCCCCACAACCCTTCCGGAATTGGCAAAGATTGTAACAAACCCGTTTGCTTCTTATTGAGGGTTCGGTTTTGTTGGCAAGTTAAATAAATCCTCACATACTCTTTCGCACTATCCTTCAAGTTGGGCGAATAGTAGGACTTCTTTAGGAGTGTTGTGGTGCGCTTTGCACCACTGTGGCCCACAAGTGGTCCATCGTGACACTCCTTCAAAATTGTATCTCTCATCTTCCCTTCCAGCACATAAAGTCGCTTTTGTTTGTACTACAATAATCCATTTTGCAAATGGAAGTGGGACTTCGCTCCATTTTGAATGTTTTGCCTTGCTTCCTTGGGAAATGCGTCTCGATGGCTTGCTACTCGAACTTCCTTTTGAAGTTTCGTCTCTTCCACATACACCACTCTAAGTTGGTGTTTTCGACTTAACGCATCGGCCACCACATTATCCTTCCCGGGCTTGTGTTGAATATCCACATTGAACAAGGCCAATGTGTCTTGCCATCTCACTTGCTTTGAGGACAACTTGGGTTGAGTGGCAAAATACTTCAAGGTCACATTTTTGGTCCACACTATCACATCTTTGGAGCCTATGTAATGGCCCCAAGTCTTGAAGCAATGTATGACCGCCCACATTTCCTTCTCATGTGTTGGCCACCTTCACTCCGTCTCACTCAACTTCTTGCTTTCAAATGCCACCGGTCTTCCTTCTTGCACTAGGACTCCTCCAATTGCAAAGTTGCACGCATCGGAATGGATCTCAAAGTCCTTGTCAAAGTCGGGCAACTTCAACACGGGTGCCTTCACCAAAATACCTTTCAAGGTCTCAAAGGTTTCATCGCATGCTCCATCCCATTAGTAAGTGACGGTGGACTTCTTTAAGAGGTTTATCAAAAGCGCGGCTATCTTCGCAAAGTTCTTGATGAACTTTCGATAATAAGAGGCTAATCCCAAAAAGGATCTTCAGGTTGGAATTGACTTCAGTGGTTCCCAATCCACAATTGCCTTGACCTTGTGATCATCCATCTTTAAACCTTCTTAAGTTATCCTATGCCCAAGGAAGTCCACTTCCGTCACCCCAAATTTGCACTTCTCCAAGTTGGCATACAACTTGTTTTCCCTTAGCCTTTGGAACACCTTGCGAAGGTGCTCCGCGTGCTCATCCAAGGAGCCACTATAGATCAAAATATCATCTATGTAAACGACCACAAAGTCATCAAACCATTCTCGGAAAATGTCATTCATGAGAGTGCAAAATGTGGTGGGTGCATTGGTGAGCCCAAAAGGCATCACCAAAAACTCATATGAGCCATACCTTGTGTGACAAGCAGTATTTTCTTCATCCCCTTCCGCGATCCGAATTTGATAATATCCTGAACGTAAATCAATCCTACTAAAAACCTTAACTCCCAAAAGACGATCAAATAGATCATTGATTCGGGGCAAAGGATACCGATTTTCACCGTTACCTTGTTGAGTGCTTTATAATCCACACACATTCTCAACGTCCCATCCTTCTTGTGAACAAAAAGGACGAGTGCCCCATATGGTGATTTGTTTGGTTTGATGTAACCTTTCGTAAGAAGTTCTTCAAGTTGAACCTTAAGTTCTTTCAACTCCTCATGACTCATTCTATATGGGGCCTTGGCGGGAGGTGCCACTCTCGGTACCACCTCAATTGCATGATCAAGTCGTCTTTTCGGGGGCAGGACTTCGGGCAACTCTTCAAACATCACATCCGGGAATTCTTCTAAAACTTGCTTTATGCACTTGGCGGAAGTCACCAACTTGGTGGCTTCCTTGGGCTCATACTCATCCGACACCCACATGACACATAACATGCCGTAACCTCCCACACATTATCTTTCTCAGGTTTTTCCTAACATAAAGTGGATGGTTGGCCCACCCACACAAGGCATCTCATGCACCTTCAGTTTCACGATCCCACTTTTGGAAGGAATCGTAACTAACCTATTGTGTCGTTCTATGAGCACATTGTTTTAGGTGATGAATTCCATTCTCAAAACACACTCCATTCCCCCCAAGGCGGAAACTAACAAGTCCACCTTTCCTCTCCAATTTCCTAGTTGGAGAGGCACCTCTTTTGCTTGGGACGTAGTGGGATGGGGAACCCCATCCGCGAAATGCACCTTGATGGGTGCCTTGAGCTCCTCCAAGTGGAGCTCCATCCTTTCGGCGCTTTCTCATGTTATAAAGTTGTGAGAAGCCCCTGTGTCCAAAAGACATAACAAATCCCGCTTAGCAATCTTCCCGTTCAAGAAGATAAGTCGATTACATTCAGCTTGGGCTAGGTTGGCATTGAGGGCAATTACCTTAGAGCATTAATCATAAGTCTGAAAAGGCAATAAAACTAAGCCTAAAGTACAGCCCATCCTTTAACATTAGCCGTCAGCCCCCATTCCCCACTTTGGACTTGGGGTAATCCTTGGAGTAATGCCCCATCTCGTTGCAATTGAAGCATGCTCCTTTGGGTTTCACCCCAACATCTTCCTTGGGTTGGCTCCTTTGAAAGGAGCCCCCTTCTTCACAAAGTTCCCCTTGGGTTTAAACCCCGCACCTTGGAATTGTTTGGGCTTATCCTTGGTTGGCCTACCGTGCCCACGGTTCCATTCACCGTCATGCCTTGGTTTCTTGTGAAGGAACTTGTTGTCCTTCTTGAACCCGGATTTTTCACTCCGCCCCACATCCAAGAAGCCTTCCACTTTCGTGATGGTTTCGGATAGTGAGGAGGGCCAATTTTCCTCAAGCTTTCGCTTGGCCCAAGTTGGAAGTCCCATCACGAATTGACACACCGGTCCAACTCATGCATGTGCCGGATCTCGAGCATGAGTTCGGAGTAAGCCCTCACATATTGCTTCAAGTTTTCATTTGTGACATTCACAAGGTCACGAAGTTTGCACCTTAAGATATAGTTAGAGTTCCTTGGGACAAATTCGGTCTCGACACGGTCCTTGAAGAACTCCCAAATGTAGCCATGGTTTTTCCCTTCCTCTTGTTTCATTGTCCTCCACCATGTGGCGACATAGCCTTTCAAGTAAGACTGGGCAAGCTCCACGGCCGAGTGTCGTCCAACCTTGGCGGCATGCAAATAATCCTCCATTTCCGCAAGCCAAGCATCCACAACCTTTTGGTCACGGGCACCATCGAAGTTCTCGGGTTTGGCTGGTTGGAACCTCGCATCCTTGGATGCTCCTCCTTTAAGGGTCGCAACCAGCTCACGAAAGTCGGGCTTATTCATCTTGAGGAGGACTTTCAATTGTTCTTGGGTGAATAGGACTGAGCTTCGTTGTTCCTCCTCACTTTCGGGCTCATCTTGGTCCTCCCGGGTTATTAGTTCCTACTCCCCAATTGATTCCGACAGGACTACACGATTTTCGTTGGGTTCTTCTAACATGGTGTCTTGGGCTTGCTTCCGATTCTTCTTGGGCACCATCTGGAACTCCCAAGAATGCACCGAGCTCAACCAGAGCTCTGATACCACGTGACACGTTCCCAAGTCCCAAGTTAGTCCCAAATGGGGCTAAGTCACTCAAATTGCGAAATTTTTGGGACTCGGGGCACGCTCCTAGCTTCCAGCACTAAAGGGGGTGAGAGGGGCGTGCTGAAAGCTCCGGGATAGACTAGGAAGAGGGACAAGCTTACTCAATTACACGGGCCTGCATCCACATCCAACCAACAAGTTAGTTAGAACTCATTCTACACCCTTTTGGTGTTGGGACAAACCATAGGCAACCTTGGACTCACTTGACTCACCATGGCCCGAACTCGGGGGAAACCACCACCTTCCCCCATATAATATTCTCTACAGCTCTCCGCCGCACTTGCATCCAAATGGCTCTTTTTCCCAAGACTCCCAAATGGAATCCCGAAACTGTCCTCGTTTGGACTCACGGGACTTTGGACGCTCATAACTTCTCGCCCCAAACTCGGATCAGGACGAGGTCTAAACCAAAGTTGTAGCTCTTCTTGAGAGCTTTCCAACAAAGTGTCGCACTTTACCTACACGCATCGAAATCAGGTCGATTCCCGACTTTTAGTGGTTGGGAGTCAAATTGCCAGTTTGACACTTGGCCCTTCTTTTGACCATAACTTGTGGTGCAAATGTCCAAATGGCTCATGCGAGGCCATTTTGGACATGTACACTTCAAGACCTTTCCAAAGGTATAACAAATGCTACATGCAAGGTGTTTTGACCCCTGTAATCACACTTTGAGTTTTCGAGAGTCCCGGAGGACTCCCAAGTCCCATTTTCGGGAGTGTGAGTGGTGACTTCACACTTCCCTCAAAGTGGGGTTGCGACACCCCATTCCTCGCTTTGGACTTGGGACAATCCTTGGAGTAATGCCCCATCTCATTATAGTTGAAGCATGTTCCTTTGGGTTTCACCCCAACGTCTCCCTTGGGTTGGCTCCCTTTGAAAGGAGCCCCCTTCTTCACAAAGTTCCCCTTGGGTTACCCCACGCCTTGGGAATTGTTTGGGCTTATCCTTGGTTGGGCTTCATTCTGCCCCACATCCTAGAAGCCCTCCATTTTCGTGATGGCTTCGGATAACGAGGAGGGCCAATTTTCCTCAAGCTTTTGCTTGGCCCAAGTTGGAAGTCCCATCATGAATTGGCACACCGGTCCAACTCATGCATGTGCTGGATCTCAAGCATTAGCTTGGAATAAGCCTTCACATATTGCCTCAAGTTTTCATTTGTGGCATTCACAAGGTCACGAAGTTTGCACCTCAAGATGGAGTTGGAGTTCCTTGGGACAAATTCGGTCTCGACACGTTCCTTGAAGAACTCCCAAGTGTAGCCATGGTTCTTCCCTTCTTCTTGTCTCATTGTCCTGCACCATGTGGTGGCATAGCCTTTCAAGTAGGACTGAGCAAACTCCACGGCCGAATGTCGTCCAACCTTGGCGACATGCAAATAATCCTCCATCTCTGCAAGCCAAGCATCCACAACCTTTCGGTCACATGCACCATCGAAGTTCCCGGGTTTGGCTGGTTGGAACCTCACATCCTTGGATGCTCCTTCTTTGAAGGTCATAACCAGCTCACTAAAATCAAGCCTATTCATTTTGAGAAGGACTTCCAATTGTTCTTGGGTGAATAGGACCAAGTTTTGTTGCTCCTCTTCACTTTCGGGCTCATCTTGGTCCTCCCGGGTTATTGGTTCCTCCTCCCCAATTGATTATGGCGGGACTACTCAATCTTTGTTGGGTTCTTCCAACATGGTCTCTTAAGCTTGCTTCTGATTCTTCTTGGGTGCCATCTGAAACTCCCAAGAAGTGAACCGAGCTCAACCGAAGTTCTGATACCGCGTGACGCGCTCCCAAGTCCCTAGTTAGCCCAAGTTGGGGCTAAGTCACTCGAGTTACGGAAATGTGGGGGATTCGGAGCACGCTCCCAACTTTTAACACTAAAGGGGGTGAGAGGGGCATGCTAAAAGCTCCGGGATTAGACTAGGAAGAGGGACAAGCTATTTAATTACTCGATCCTGCATCCAAAACCAACCATCTAGTGGGTTAGTTCACATTTGGAACACTCTGGGTGTTGGGACAAGCCACGAGCAACCTTGGACTCACTTGATTCACCATTGCTCGGATTCAAGGGAAGCCACCACCTTCCCCCATGTAGTACTCTCTGCGTTTCTTCGTTGCACTTGCATCGGAATGGCAATTTTTCTCGGGACTCCCAAAGTGGAGTCTCGAAACTGTCCTGGTTTGGACTCTTGGGACTTTGGGCGTTTATAACTTCTCGCTCTGACCTCCGATTGGGACAAGGTCTAAAGCAAACTTGTAGTTGTCCTTGAGAGCTTTTCAACGATGTGTTGCACTTCACCTGCACACACCGGGATCGGGTTGATTCCCAACTTTTAGTGGTCGAGAGTCAAATTGCTAGTTTGACTCATGGCCCTTCTTTCGACCATAACTTGTGTTGTAGATGTCCAAATGGCTCATGCAAGGCCATTTTGGACATTGACGCTTCAAAACCTTTCCAACGATATAAAGAAAGGTGTTTTGACCCCTGCAATTGCATTCTGAGTTTTTGGGAGTCTCGGAAGACTCCCAAGTCCCATTTTCGGGAGTGTGAGTGGCGACCTCATACTTCCCTCAAAGTGGGGTTGCGACACTTTGACCCAGAAGCTGCATGATAGGTTTCAAGGTGAGGGTATCCTGGTCAATGGCATGCCAAAAATGGACACTCCACCAAAGTTCAGTTCTAGTGGGACTTAAGAAAGGTCCTCTCCCAAGGATGTAGAAGTTTCATTTTTGATACACCTATTTCACACCCTTGGTTTCGTTGGGATTAAACTACAACTGGAATATCTTCCCTTGTAGTCCTTTTTGCAAGGTCTGGAGGACCACCTACATGTTTTTAATACACATGTGTAAACATTGCGGCACACTTTGAGGCAACCACTACTAAAAAGGAAGCTACACTTGAGGAGGCCTTGAATGCAAAGGTTGAGGTCATGCGTTTGAAGAATGAGTTACACCAAGCTCAAATGTAAGCTCAATAAGATGCCTTGATACTCTAGGCATTGAAGTTAGCCAATTCTAACTTCGTAGGTACGCAAAGCTAATTAGACAAGTCTTTGGCCAAAAAAAAAGAGTATCGAATTCAACTCCTTACCTTCCAAAACCGGTTGACAATCATTCAGGCTAACCTAGATCATCTACAAGCCGAAAGGACAAAATTGGAGGTGGAGTACTAGAAAGTGGAAGCCAATTGGAAATCTTTAGAGCTTATTATTGCAATGGATGTGTGTGAACTCATAATTGCAACAGAATAGGCCAAATGTCTTGAGGAAGAAAATGTGGACTTAGATGCGAGATTTGCACTCCCAAGTAAACAACTTGAAGAAGTCTATTGAAACCATTAAGCATCTATAGCTAAGTGTCAAAGAGTTGTCTTACCATGCTCCCATCACTCAAGAATAACTAAAGGATCTACAAATGCAAATCCAATTCCTCACTTGGAACGTTGAGGAGGCAAATTATTCTTTCCACTGAATGGCCAAGTTAGAAGTGATCATCATTGAAATGCATTCATGAAAGTAAAGCTCCTCATTTATCAACAAAAGGTCAGAAAGAATCGGGTTGAACAATGGGATTTCTACAAGGCAAAAATTATCGAAACTCTAAAAGACACCTTTGCCAACTACCAAAAAGATGAAGAACTGTTGAGATTTTGATTAACTGCCTATGCCCAAACTTTCCCAGATTTTGTCGTACTTTCGTTTGTTGCTCCTTCTCTCGCTAGGACGATGTCCAAATGCAAATCTTGGATAGTTAATATGGGAGGAGTAGAAGAAGGAATTGAAACCACAATGGAGGTGGATTCCAATGTTACCAAAGTGTCAATTGAAAGCACTCAAGTTGCTCCCAATACCACTCAAGTTGTTATTGAAACCATGCATCCCTACACCTTGTCCACCATTGTAGAAACTAAGGAAGGTACCAAAAATTTCAATCAAAAGATGGCACTAGAGTTACTTTGATGGTAGAGTAGACCATTTTTTTGAAAGAAATAAGATAGTTTTATTTGATCCCAAGGACATGATCCAAAATAGAAAGGAGGATATTGTTAAGGCTATAAAGTTTTCTAGGTCAATTTTGAAGAGTTATAATTTTATACTGAAAATCAAACTTTACTGATTTTATATATATAAACCAATTCTACACTTTTATTGATTTCACATTTCTACCAACTTTACATTACTATCAGTTTTAGGTTAGAACCAATTTTAAGTCACTACTAATTTTGAAAAGTTGTTTATTAATAAAACCAACAAATCAATTATCGCCTCTAACTTCATGTCCAGGTCCTAAATGAACGATAAGGTTAGATAATTTGGAATTTAAGAAGATTTTTAGGGATTTTCATTTTTTTAGAATCCCCACCATTTTCAAACGAACTTAAAATCTTCTCTTAAGGGAAGCTCGAGGGGTCTTTTTGTGATCTTTGTTTTGAAATGACTGCAATGTAATTCGACACTTTGAAGTTCTTTGCATGAAATGAGTTCTATTTTTGCTTATGTTTTTGCTTTGCAAAATGTGTTGAAGTTTTTTTCTCACTTGTTGATTTGATTGCATGTTTTGAAGATGCTGCAGAGTTGTTTATTGTTATCTACTTATTTTCTTTAAGAAAAAGTGGTAGGCAATTTGCCTAATTGTTTTCTACTTGTTTTACAGTGATTATTTGTCATTAAACTATGAGATTTATGGTGTTCAAGAATACCCAAAAACACCCGATAATTCACCATGTGGGCTTAATAGTTTTTTTGTTTTTTGCAAAGCCAACCCCATTATTGATCTTTTGCAAAACTTTGTAGTATTTTTTAATGCATTGGGGGAACATGAGAATGTTATAAAATTTTATGATTTTTCTATCGATCTAGAATCCTCTTCAACAGGCACCTGATAAGATTTGGAAATGTATGTATGTACCAGAAAGATAGCAAGAATTCTAAAATTAGAGATGGCAATTGTTGTTTGAGTTCAAGAGTTTCCAAAAGCAACTAGGACAATTATTGAAAACATCTATAAAAGTTTATGTGAAAACAATGGGAAATACTTACAAAAGAGGAAGTAGCTTTGGTGCTTGTAATTACATTGTTCAACATCCCATCCTACGAATATGTAGAAATTTGGAAATGAACAACTTCTATGGACAAGAATGTGTTTTGGCGAAATTGGGGCTCTTAGAAAACCTTCAAACACAACCACTACTATGGATGAATAATTAGTTTTGCAATGACCATAACCTAGAAACATGAGTGTCAAAGACAAATTGAAACATACTTAAATGCTTAAATTGGGTTGCTAGATGTTCTAATCTACTCAATCCAAAAAGTACACAACAAAATGAAAAATTTGCTCAAAGAGTAACATGTGAGCTACTCAAGACATTAAGTAACCAATTTTTTGTTGTAACAACATAATTGTTTTTGAAAGTATGAATAGATATAACTCCACATTCGACAATTGACTTTTCTATTTAGAAAGCCACAAAATTTATTATTGGGAAGCTATATTTCTGACACATCTATGAAGAATTCTTGCACACCCTTCCACATGAAGATATGCACTCACAAAATTCATTTGAAGCTGGAACTACTATGCAAATGCATTCTAACAAATTAAGGTGGTTCAATAGAATGTAATGAAATTCATTAAATAATCTAATGTGTTGTGTCCACTTGGAGGATATCAAGACATTTTGAAAGAATCAAAATTCACCATGATGAAATGTGAATAAGCATTGTGTTGATGTTTGATCAATGTTCATGCTTGACAGTTGACGCCCTTTCATTCCATTCCTCATAATATTTTCATACAATCTTCTAATCTAACATGCTAGGTGTATTGGAAAGCTAATATTTAAAGCAACAATGCTACAAAATCCTATAAGTTTTTATTTTCGAAATCAAAAGTTATGCCTCAAAACTAAAAGTTGGTTTGATCATATTTGAGGATAAAGACAACGTCAACCCCCTCTACTTTCGATAAGTGTGGCTCTCTTACAACAACCCCAATGATGTTAAAATTTGGAAAGAACATTCTACACCTCCTAAACTAAAACTATTTGAAGTTTGAGACAAATCTAATGTTGGATTTAAAAGGACCAACTATTTTAGTAAAAAATCCAGAGGCTTGTTCATGGAAATCATTTCATGAATTCTACTATGACTACTTACTATACACAACTTCTTTCCACGCTATTTTGTTTGCACACATTTGCTTCCACGAACAACATTTCTTCACACATAATAACTAGTTATCCTCTCACACACTCATTCTCCTCCTCTTCCAAAGAAAACACAAGATAAAAAAACTCCACCAACCAAGCTTTCCATGGCCGCTCTTTGAGCTTGTTTTCCTTGTCCAATGGAAGTTGTGAAAATCTTTCCTTCTAATCAATGGCCTCTTCATCCTTCATGAACCAATGAGAATTGAGAATGATTTGATCCTCCAATGGAGTTTTAAATGAAAATTCTTATGCCTAATGAAACACTGAAAAGGTTCCATCCTCCAACCAAATAAGATGATAATCCTCATGACTAATGGAATTGGAAGATTCATCCTTTTCCTTATCTTAGACATCTTGATAGGATTTTTGAGCTCAATCATTGTCAATTCCATTTGTTTGATTTTAACATCCCATTTATTCATCTTAATTATTTCAAGTAATTAACTATTATGATAATTTATCAGTAGTAATAAACAAACATCTTTGAATCCCCATTTGAATAAATCAACTCAATGGTATTAACAACATTTTCGTGTACCATTTATTCTTTTAATATCCCCTAGTTATTCCTTACCGTGTACTAATTATTATGTAGTACATAATAAATTGGAATTAAAATTTCCATTATGAGAATTTTCATGTACTTCCTAAATCCAATGTCAAAATTAAGGCTTCATGAATCCATTAGAACTAGGATGTCTGGGTTTTCATGAAATTTCACGATCATTGCCACACATTATGCCTACCCTAATTTTTAAAATAGAGGCATTGATCCCCTTCGAATGTAAGTACCAAATTGTTCTGGCTACCCTTTTGGTTTTTTGTTGATGCAAGTGAAGATTAAATCATGGCAGGTGATGTTTCTATGCCTTTGAATCATCTAGTTGTGCTAGTAAAAGAGGAAAGGCTTCAAAAAACACCATTTGATGTGAATGCCTCCCAATGGTCATGTGAAGAATAATTGTCCAAAAGAGTGGTGCGCATTCAAGTCGATCATTTGGCATGGGATCGTCAATTGTCTCCTAACCCACATGCCCTATAAATCTACTTAAAATTTGTTCTTGCTCGTGGAGTTGTGCCAGAAAGGTTTGAAGAGTGTTAGTGTGAAGATGATGATGTTCGTCTTCATTGTCGAACTTGGATTCCTAGTGATGGCCATTATCATTGGCTACGAGACCCAATCAACCCCCTTTACATGGAGCATCGAATTAAGTACCTAGCTCGCACCATTCGTCACATTCTAGATTTTTTGTAGTTATGAAAAATTTCCTCTAAGTTGTTTACTAAATTGTAATTCACTTAAAGCTACTTAGGTGGAAATGTTAATATTTAAATTCAATCTCAGTTCTATTTAGGAACCTGATAAAAATGAAGGTTAAATAATGATATACTAAGATTACATCTTTGAAATCTTACAAGTACATCATTAGTGGCTAAAGATTATTCTACAAAACTAATAATATATTATCATGGCCAAATGTTAATGTTAATTATGGGCTTGTATTCCCAATATATCAATAAAACCACATCTAATTATACATCGTTTTTCACCTCTTTGCAACATAAAAAGGATAATGCACTTTAGAAAGTTTATTAGGTTCTAAAATTAATTAAGCACTACATCAATTTAAATAAGAAAGTTTTATGTGCTTGGAAATATCCAAAGGCTAATTCAACTATTAATAATTATTCCTTGAAAGTTATACGAATTCAAATCATTAATACTAAGGAAAATTATGGAATTAAAACTTAACAACTTGTTGAATTATAATCCATGGTTCACAACATCCCATAGAAAAACCTCCATGTTTTGAAAGTCACATGGCTTCACATTCTTAATTTTGCTTTATTTATGGGGTGTTGGATTACACCTCATCATGGATAGTCCTCGATGTGATGCACCCATGTGCCAACCATGGTGAGAATTTGGTGGAGTAATTAGCACCCAACATTCCATTATGTGTTTCCTTGTACACCCTTGATCTATCCTCCACTAGAATAATCATTTAGCAAGACTTTAAGGGCACCCACATTGTGATGTTATACACAATAAAGTACATCCCAATGGTAAACCATCCAATAAACATGCAATTACACTAAACATCTACATTGACCATGTGGCAACACTATTATAACATCCCATGCACTCATAAGTTTTTAATTTCAAGTTGTAGTTTGCAGAAAAGAGATAAGAAATAGAAGATGTTTTTTTTGCTCAAGATGTTTCTATCGAAAACTACTTATACAAATTGATAACCACCATGCCTGAAGTTTTACTACAATTTTTAGAGAATCAAAAACAGTGCGTGTCGAGAGGTATGTGAAAAATGCACATTAAACCAGAAGTACCATTGAAGATGAACTAATGCAGTTGTCTTTCCACCCTCAAAGTGTAACACTCCCAATGGATTGTAATAAAAAATTTCAATGCTTAAAGTAGTAGGCTTTAGGGTTCTCCACATCCTATAATAAACACGAAACTATATACAACATTTCCTCCATGTTATGTTCTTCATGTATCAAATCAATGTGGAACATTTTTGGCATTAATTCTATGATTTGATTCCCTATGGTTTTTCTATCACAAGGCAAGAGCACCACCTATTTTATATATTTCAAGCCTAATTCACTAACAATGAGTACATGTCTATGTGCTCTAATTTGTTTTGTAACATTTTCAGGCAATGGTCCCATCTGTGTCGGCATTTTTAAGGCTAACTTTTCTTTGCATGAAAACTCTACTCCTTATCCCCACCCATTACAACTATGTGTAAACTCCCAAACCAAATCTTTTGACCCATGCAAACATTAACCACAGAAACTAATGGATGCTTTCATCTTCAGTTAACATCCTATTAAGTGCATGCTACATTAGGTTAACCCTATATCTTCAAAACTTGATTATGTAGGTGGTGAGGCAACATTAGGCATACCTTTTGAAACTAAGTATAGATGTCATGAAGTTATGCCACATGCACGAAACGTTTGTCATCCAAGTGATACAATGTACCACCCCAAACAAAATGAAATGGAATGCTTATTTGTTGAACTTCTCCTAATTTATGAAACCCATGTTGAACTCTTTTTTCAATAATTATTTCTTCACTACATGTTTCCTTATGAGCAAAAATCTTTAGGTCACAAAATCACAAAAGGATGATGGGGGGGCAAGGGGGGGGGGGTGGCATGGAGCACGTTAGTAGCTTACTCACTTGATAATCATGATTATTAACCTTCTATGGAATCTTTGGAATTAAATCCTACAACATCTTAGCATCCAATTCTGTTATAGGCTTCATGATGGGATCTTGCACGTGTCACCCATTCAATGACCATAATTTCCTCCAATAATCAAATACATCCTAAACAAAAAATTCTCATCAGCACCTCCACATGCAACTATTGAAACTTGGAATTCCAACCAAACAAAGAAGGATACAAAAAAAAACAGAGATGTAGGAACACCATGACACAAAGAGACACAAAGCGAAGTACCAACACATTACCTTTGATGCATCCCCAAACTCCTCGTAAGATTCAAATGCGAGTTTAAAGGTGAAAATAATGAAAGAAAAAGGAGTGGGGATACACTCCCTAGTTCATAACATTTCAGGGGTAAAGGGGCGTGCTAGAGCTCTAGGATGGGGATTAGAATGAATGAAAAGTGTGTCAATTATTCAAACCAAACAATAAGTTGGTCAATGCATAGTTGGAGCATTTTGATGCATGGATGAACCATGGGCACACACAAACTCACAAGATTCACCACAGCCCGAACTTGGGGGAAGCCACCACCTTCCTTTTTATAATATTTTTGATTGGGCACAAGGGGCCACATCCAAATGTAATTTTGTCTCAAGATTCCCAAGTTGAGAGTCTCAAAGTTTTCAAAATTGGGATTCCGAGCACTTTGGAAAAGCATAATTTCTTATGCAGACCTTCGACTGAAATGAGGTCTGAAGAAAAGTTGTAACCTTCATTGAAAGTTTTTTCAACAATATGTCATAACCCACCTATACACAAGTGAATCAGGGTGATTACCAACTTTTAGTGGTCATAACCAACTTCTTTTGGCCATAACTATGTTTTAAGTACTCAAATGGGTCATGCGAGCCCATTTTAGACATCTAAGTCTCAAGATCTTTTCAATGGTATAAGGAGATTTTTGATTCAATGATTTTTGACCTTTGAAATTGTTCTCTAAAAATTCAAGACTCCAAAGGGAATGTGTGGGCTCATTCTTTCACATTCTCCTACCACTAGTAGAAATTAACCAAAATGTAACCACTCCATTTACAACTACATGCGACTTGTAGTCGTTTGCGACTAGATTTGGGAATATTTGCAACTGCAAAACCAAATTTCAATTATTTTGGTCATTCTCACAACTATGATGCAACTATTAAAATTTTCATCCTATTGGTTGGATCGATTTTACATTCATTTTCATCATTAATAGGTTGATATGTCCCATTAGTCGCAGTAATCACCAAATTAGTTGCATCCTAAAGGTATTCTACAATGACATACGGGTGTATTTTAATGTATGCACTAAAATTATATATATATGCATACGTATGTATATTGTTCATCTAATGAATCTCAAAATTAATATTTGGATTTTTAATTCAAATCTGAAAATTGATATTTCAATTATGAAAACTACTATTTTAGTTTTTAAAAACAATATTAGAATTTGAAACTTGATATTTGAGTTTGAAAATTGTTATTTAAATTTCAATTTTTTTATTTGAATATGATATTTTCAATTTAAATTCAAAAAGGCTTCTTTGATTTAAAAATTGATATTTGAATTCTAAATTCATGTTTTCGAATCCAAAAATTAGTATTTCAATTCAGAAGGTTATTAATTGATTATAAAACTGGACATTTTAATTTTGAATATTTTTATATGAATA
>Ga0116229_10007745_pt1 | contig 16877 bp, 5 predicted proteins | sample S1TSphgellanicum_3_FD_87313 | JGI IMG/M metagenome (GOLD analysis project Ga0116229, IMG submission 87313) | Host-associated microbial communities from peat moss isolated from Minnesota, USA - S1T2_Fc - Sphagnum magellanicum MG | ecosystem: Host-associated > Plants > Peat moss > Unclassified...
TCTTTATGTTTTTTTTTATTTTTTTTTTTGATTATTTGTTTTTTGTGTGTAGGGGGGGTGGGGTGGGGAGGGGGGGGGGGGGGGGGGGGGGGGGGGGAGGGGGGGGATAGTCCATCCCATCTTACTTTTCAAAATAAAATGATCCCGTTTTATTGTTGTTTTAGGTTTAAAGGGAAGCAATTTTGTGAGGGTATCATTATAAGTTTTGTCCAACTTTATTTTTTAGAGAAAAAAGAAAAAAAATATAATTGTTGTGTTTAGGCTTTAAAAGGAAATAATTTTATTGAAGAGCCACCAAAAATTCCCTTCAATTTTATCTTTCAAAAAAATAAAAATATTAATAAAACATCTTAAATCAAGAGCTAAGATTATTTTGGAACCCATGGGCCATTGCTATTTTTATTAGGCCCACCTCTTTGAGGTAGGCCTGAAAAAATACGCCAAGGGCCCAAGCAACATTATCCACAACTATCCATGCAAAATTTCAACAAATTTTTTCATCCAAAATCATTTGCTTGGGCCTTAAACTATCATAGTGTAAACCCAAACTGACCACCCTTCATAGTTTGGACCAATGAGGGATTTTAGGTTTGTGTGGTCCCAAGCCCAAGCCATCTAGTGTAAACCACCCCCTTAAATGGCCCTAAATTTTCACACTTTGTAATACTCATATTACACAATAACCCCTAGAGGTTCAGCCTTCCCCAACTTCCAGAAAAGGCTCAATGCGCAGAATTCACTTCAGGCCACACAACTCTTCCGAATCCATGGTTTCAATGAACCTAGGATCTTGTAGCAAGCAATGTGTGCACACCTCACACAAAGATTGAATGCAATCTAATGGTTCAATATGAAGAGATTCAGCTTTGACCAAGGTACATCCAAGGTTGAAACAATGGGCAAGACTGAAAATCCCAAATTTGACACAGTTTTCCATATGATAGTAGTAACAGATAATTTGAAAGACTGCCTACTTTGAAAGAGCTGGAATTCACCTATTTCATGCCACAACAAGAACTTCAAAAGGTGGTAGCACCGTCCAGATCTGATGGTTGAATTGCCATATGGGCCACACATGAGCTAGAAACAAGGTGTATAAAAATTGGTCTGAGAGAAGAAAAACCCTATAAATAATAATCAAGGATGGGAACCCATCCATCAAAAGTACAAGGCAAATGAGAACACAAGTAAACACAACCCAAAGAAAAAACAAAAGCAAACAATTAACAAAAATCAAGTAAAGACACTATGCAAAGAGGAGGTTTACATAGAGATCCACTGAGCAGACAGAAAAAATTCCCCCATGTAGGCAAAAAATGTCTCCTACTCCATTTCAAAATAGCTGCCCATGCACCCAACAAATATCAGGCAAGCCCAAAACAAACTAAAACCTTCAAATGTGGCCACATTTTGTTTTGTAAGGAAATATAGAGGTCTCAGTCCTCTAGCCACATTGCCCATTATGAAGAGAACCCCTACTACACCTTTATTGAGTTAGATGATCCTGATTGGACTCAATAGCCACCTATAGGTCCCACATGAAATCATCCATCAATCCAAAATGAGTTCGGACCTTTGAGGGTTAATTTAGGTACTCCCCTCTCTGGGTATATAGTAATGGGAACTGGATGTTATGAGCATAGCACGCACCCAGAAAAGTTTTGATCAAGATCCCAACCACTTGCTAGGGTACCAAGAAAAGTTTTGATCAAGGTCCCAACTACTTGCTTGGGTACGTGCACAATATAGATTAGGAATTGCCATTAACATGCGGAACCAGAAGTTGTCAATGGTGGGGATTTTCGTTAACTATTCTACACATGCGAGGTGGATGATGGTCATGGGTGAAATAAGAAGGGATGCTGACGCCTGGTGCATGTAACTTTATTTGGCAAGGGTTGTGGCGTGGACCCTAGCCAACCTGCTAAGCTTTATTAATAATCTTCAGATCTTCCACCCCCCCCACCATCCAATTTTCTAGGGCTTTTGGATTGACCCACTGCATAGATGGAGGGTGTCATAGCCTCCATCTGTGGATTCCATACCTTGCAGTAGCAAGAGAGTTGTCATCAAAGTTTGGGTCTTCAGCATCTCTCAGGCCAGAAGATATGATGCACAACATGGAAGTTGAGTACGTTGATTCACATACTTACTGATGAGAAACTACTTGAACAACAAAAGTAGACTGTCCCAGTAGGAAAAGAATCCACACTAAATGTGCAGTTGTTGAGTTCTGGCTGTCCATAAAGTTTAATCTTCTACAGAGGCTGGTATTGCCCAAGAACCTGTATGAGCAATCAACCAAAGGAACAACTCTGCATTCTGGAAACTTTGCTAACAGAACCCACCATCCTGTTTTGTTTTGAACAAAATACTACTGAAATACCATCAACATGGCACCAAACGCAGTTTTAGCACATCGGCTGACTAATGCTTTTGGAATCTCCAATGTGCATATGTTCAAGCAGCTCACCTAAAGTTGAGGTCCTTTGACAATTTCAATCAGAATCTGGATGAAAAATCACATCCTACCTAAGAGTGTGGTGTAAGGATTGACTGCTAAACTGGGTACGGCAATCCAATGCTTCAAGCTGGACATATCCACCATTCACCCTGTCCATGGGCCACAACCAAATCCATAATAGTGTTTAGCCTGCATGCATGGGTCACATGTTGCTCATGAGGTTAAACCGGTGTTTCACAGTTCTGTAGTTTCCATAATAACCTCTGGTAACTTACTGGTTTTTTCAAAACTTCATAATCAAAAGAACCTCTGGTTTCAGGTTGTTGAGAAATTTTTCGGAATCTAAGAACCTTTGGTTTAGGGTATTTGAAATAGTTCAGAATCAAAGAACCTCTGATTCTGGGTATTTGAAAATTTTCAAAGAGACAAATTCATGAAAGTACAGGCACAGAACTGGTGGTTCAGGGTAGGTTCTGTGACCCAGTCCTTTGACTTTTTTAGAACCCCAGTTAAGGGTCAGAACCGGTTCTATGATTTTTGAGAACCATCGATCAAGGGTGTTCATATAACCCACCTTTACTCACTGATTCTCGGTTCTGAAAAGAGATAACCTCCCAACAGTCATGAGTTAAGCCTCTCCAATAACCAGTTGTGGAAGTAGATCCCTACATCTGGGTGAGTGGCCTAATGTAGGTCACTGGTGCCATTGGTTGATTTTGGTGCAAAAACTTAGTTTTGTCCCAGACTACCCACAAAAACCAACAGGTTACTATTACATTGTAGCATCTTTATGAGAGGTTATTAGTAGCATCTTTAATCATAACTGGTGTTTCCAAAAGGCTGTAAAACAAAGTCTGATAAATGGCGAAGCAATGCGAATTAGTGAATTCTTCATCATGATCTTTCAGAGCCACCAACCATGTTGCAAAACACAGATTTACCAATCAGATTCATGACAGCTCATGTGTGCTAAGTGCTTCTGTCAAAGCATGTTTAGCACTTGTGCCATCCAGAGGAGAGGCGCTTGTTTAATCCAGAAGAAGTGGGGTAGGCCAAAAGCCAAGCTATTCTGGCTTGTCAGATGCTAACCAACCGTTCATGATTACGCTAAACTACAAGCAAACAGCCAAAGCAATATCATACTCAGAGTAATAATAATCCCCCATTCTCCACAGAAAATTAATTACCTTGATATAGCCTAGTAGTAGAAGTGATGGATCTAAATTGAAAGTCTACAAAGCAATAGTATGGTTGATGGTCGATTGTCGCCCATTCAGCTACATCACAAATATGAAAAAAATTCACCCTGAAGTTCTGGATGGATGCTTTGGTGGATTATGAACAAGTTGAACACAACACACGACATGTTAAACAAGGGGTGTGTCACACTGTGGCCTTGCCATCTACATTAAAAAGTATCTTAAGGCAAAAGAAGAATTATGGAAACTCTAATAATTCACCATGCAAAAATATAATCTTCAAAAAATCCTCTAAAAGAAACCAAAATCCTTCAAGATATTATAACTCTATAACTAATCTCAAGTTTCAACACAAGCACAAGTATCATCTTTCAAAAATCCTCATAAAACAATAGACCTATTATTACCTAGGGGCCAAAATCCCTTAAGCTACTAAACTCTATAACAAATCTAAACACAATATCCTTGCCTTGGTAGGCAAGGCCAATAAACTTCTTCACTAAATCTATAATGTGGAGTGAAGGAGTTTATATTGAAGCTTAAAAAGTAAAGCTAATGGGAATTAATGGAAACCAACAAGCACAACCAAACGAAAATTGAGGTGGTAACAAAATCTTGGGCCTGACCGCACCAAGTCTTTTGGCTTTGGACTTGTCAGACTTTTGATCGGGTCAACCGGTGCCACTCTCTGACAATGCGGGCCTCCGTGTGGGGACCCGCCTGGATGGTGAAGGGCTTTATATAGTGAATGGCGGAATTTAGAGGATAGAACAACAGTCACTCGACCAGCCTCATTCAACCATCAGCAAGGACTCAAATTTGGGGCCCCACTTTAATCTGTGTCCCTAGTACACTCTTGACCTCTAATTGAGTCTCTGGCAGAGTCCCCACAATCAACTGAAGTTTAGTTTCCATCTTATGCCGTTTTCATTGTATCTAAAATCAAATCACATTTAAGATTTGGCTCCAAGAACTCCTCTCTCTCTCTTCCGTGGTGAAGGACCTACATGCAAAATGCGTGTTGGATAGGTACCAACTTTTTTAATAACCAGGTTTTAGAAATTCATACCAACCTGGTCCTTGTATTAGGGTTGAAGGCTGATTTTTTTGGGGTATATACCTGGTACTGAATCTGGTACAGCCCTGGTATGAAGCTGGTATTACCTCAGGTCCCTACCAGGTAGAATGGGTATAAGGCTGGTATTAGCTCATGTCCCTACCAGTATGTAATATATACTAGTATGTACCAGTCTGGTCAGTACCCATGGTTGCCCAAATGCTCTCACTATGTTTACATCTTTCATGTACTACTGGTCACACTGCCAGTTAGTGGTTCTCAAGCATTTGTGTCCGTTTGAAGAGGATGGTCGCCATTCTCAGACTTTCCTATGAAGGGCTAAGTTTCCAAACTGAATGAAAGAATCATCTGTAGGCTAAAGACCCCAGGGTGGGGGCATTCCCAAAATAACAGGCATACAACGGTTGTGGAGTTCCACCCCAGATTTTTAACGGGGGTGCCCCCACATGTGGGCTTTACCCAATATAAAGCATGAGGCCTAGGTTATCATGAACCTAAACCAAGATATATTGTTAGGTGTAGGAGTGGTATGCCTACTCCTTAACAGTAGAAGGGATTTTACACCTCAACTCCCTTAGGCACAAAATGCTCACCCCTTAGGCACATAATGCTCACCACTCGTAAGGAGTAGGTATAAGATCCGTCCTCATTTCAAAGAGGGGTAGTCATGGATAAGGGGTTCCTTCCAAAATACATAAGGAAATTTCTTCAAGTGCTTTCTGTTGCTAGGAGACAGGAGGGAAGTCAACTTAACAGGTAGCAACTTGAACATTGAGCAAGTCCCAACCAATGTCACCGTTGTATTCCCCTTTGAACATACTAGCTGATAATGAGTCTTTTCGAAAAATTAATTCCAACCTTGTATTGGTAGCCTATTGGATTTTTTTCCGACTTTTGTAGCACCTTGGCCCTGGTATTAAGGGTCAAGGTTGTTTTTTGGTTGGTATGTGGCAGCTGTATACCTACTTGGTATTGAGATTGGTACAGTTGAATGAAGTTAGTAGTACCTCAAGTCCCTACCAGGTAGATATTGGTATTAGGCTAGGATTAGCTCATGTCCATACAATGCAGATATCAGTATGAGAGCATCTCCACCAACGCTGCATATTTCTCACATCCAAATTTAGTTCCTAACTCTTTTCCAACCCATAAAACTGAAACTTGACTAATAGTTGTTAGTAGGAATGTAGTAAAAATCATTGAGCTAATCACCCTGGTTAGCTAGGGAACTCCATCTCAACAGAAAAGTGTTTCCTGTCCATCCACCATCCATCCCTCATGTGCATCAGTGACTTTTGGTTCAAACCAGTGTTGTCCGGTTTTTCCTTTTTATGAGAACCTCTGGTGTTTCATCACTTTAATGATTATAATTGAAGTTCTTAGGGTGGGTTTGAGCTTGATTTTTTAATCTCTAGACTCTACAATTTTGATTTTGGCACATTTTTTTTCAAATTTAAGAATCTTAGGGCTCAGTTCAAAAATTGGGTCTCTAGTTCCATGTATAAAGTACACATTTGTCAAGACTTGAGATTGCATAGGTATGAAGTTATATAATCAATTAAAACTAAAATTTATATAGATACAAAGGTTTATCATTAACTAAAATTGATCGTTTATACAAAGTTCTTACAAAAGGCTATTTCCAAGATTTGGCTCTTGTGCTAATTCCACAAAAAGTTTAACACTACAAATTAGAGAACCAGTGAGTGTTGGATCAAACCATTGTGGTCTAATTCTTGATTTCAAAAGGAACCCTTTGATCATGGTTTTTGATTTTTAAAATTTGTTTGACACAACCTAAGAACTTCTCAAATCTATTTCAAACTTCAATATGGGCCTCTATCATTAGTCGATGAAGCTGATCCCTTTGCTTGCAACACATTTTTTTCCCCATAAGAGATGCCAAATAATAAAAAAGTTCCATAGATTCCTCTTGCTAGGGTAATGTTTTTTTTTTTTCAATTTTGTGATGTTGTTCAAGTGGTGATCATCCATAAATAAAATTAAACCAAATTTGGTAATATTCAAAATATGATATGAAAGTAGAAAATCTTAATCGCTATTTCTTATTGACAACTATGGCAAAAAAATCAATAAATAAAAAATAATAATAAATAAAAGGATTCTATAACAAAATATTCCTTTTTCTTTTTCTTTTTTCAAAATGGTGAAAATTTGCCACCAAAAACCATTGATTGGGAATGGTGAAAGTAAAGTTAGTATCTAAGATAATATGAAGTCATGTCAATGTGTAAAATTTCTTCCCTTGGCCTTCATATTACACAAATATGCAACATGACCTCAACTAAAATTCGATCCATTTGATTCGTGATTACTTACCCTTGTTGAGCTCCTCCCCAAACCAAGTACCAAAATGACCACAATGCATAAGCTTAGATTGGAAGATAGAAGAATTAAAAACAACAATTTTGGGGTATTATTTACCATGAAACATATGGAGCTTGTTTATTTGTAATGTTTTGCAACTTTAGATCATCATGGAAGGAAGGCTTAGTGCCTATAGGCTAGGGCATGTCCAATATGGGGCCCCCAAAGTGAGCCAACATCCACAAATGCATCATCCACTGGAAGCCCCTCATGGGTCAGTTGTGATGAACCTCAACTAATTTACTATCCGGTTTCACCTCGGTAACCCAATCTAAAAGAAGTACCTCCTAAATGTACATGTAGATGGGTAAGAAAATAGGTGATTTCTAGATAAGTTGATGGTTTATACATAGGTAAGGGATGTCTATTTTAATACTTGTCAAATGAGAGTGGTCTTCAAGAAAATTATTTTCATTATTTTTATTAAGTTCAAGTGGTGATGAACAACTATCTTTCTTGCATTGCCATTTTTTTCAAAAAAATGGTGATACAATGGTTAGATTGGCCCCTTTGGTCCAAAGGTTTAGGGTTTTATTTTATTTTATGTTAAAAATTCATTTCTTTCTATGGACAAATGAGAAAGATGATGTAATCTTTAAGCAAATTTTTTTTGGAGAGGGGGACTTAATCAAGTGTCCTCAACTTCCTTGAGGAAAAGGGGATTTGTAATTTCCCTAGGACAAATGGGTTCAAGTTCTTTGAAAAACTCATGTATCCCTATGGAAACATGGTTCCCCAAAGCAAATGGGCCCATTTATTGCAAGGAATTGTAAGTTCCCTTTTCCCCAAGGAAAATGGGCTTAAGTTCCCTAGGGCAAATGGGCTCAAGTTTCTTGTGGAAACATGCTTGCTTGGGCAAATGCACCAAAGTTTCAGAAGGAAATGTGGTTGCATGGGGCAAATGGGCCCAAGTTCCTTGGGGAAACATGTTGGGAACATGAGCCCCAAGGAACATGTTTTCCCAAGGAACTTCAACCCATTTGTGTCGGGGAACCATATTTCTCTAAGGAATTTAAACCCATTTGCCCTAGGGAAGTTGCAAGTCCTTTCTCCCAGGGGAAGTTGGGGAAACTTGGTTAAGTCCCTTTCCCCATGTAAATTGCAACTCCCATTCTCATTAGGAAAACTTGCTTACGGAAATTGCATAGGAATTACATCCTCTTTCTCATTTATTTCAATAGGATCAAACTTTGGACCTTTGGGTTGAAGGGCTGATTCTAACCATTGCACCACAATGTTTTTTTGAAAAAATGGCAATGCAAGAAAGGTAGTTAAATTTTCATGATACTTTTAATATAGGAAAAAAAATCAAAAATAGTTTTCTTATTATAAATTGTGTTGTGTCAATCCCAATGTTGCCCAATAATTATTATTTCTTAACCAATTGACATCCATCCTTCGTGGTGCATTGTTGGGTGTTGGTTCATTATGGTCATCCATGGGTAGCCAATATATTGTGAATGTAACCACCTTTGTGGATTAGGGTGAATGTTTTAATTTATTCATGGGAAGGTGTTGTTGTGACTTATAGTGGGGTTGTGCAAGTGAGTTTTTTTCAAAGACAAGAAATAAGAAAAGGAGGTTTTCAAATTTAATATTAAGTTAACAATGACCTTTTGTCAATTAATAATATATGAATAATGTGTGAAAATATCCTTTGGTGGTACCACTAGGAACCACCTTGCCAAAATCACATGAAAGTTGAATTCAATTTAAAAAAATAAAATTTCATCCATTTATACATCACTTTATTTGATTGGACTAGGTGGGCTATGTTTTTCCTACCTATGTACACACTTATGAAAATTGATGAACACCGAAAAACTTATAATATGCATTGACATTATGATTTCAAAACCATTTCAAACCCAATTTTTGACTTTTAAAAAAAATGTCCTTACATTTACACATTAGATATTTTTTCTTGTTTATCTAGTACATGCGCAAGGGAATGATCCAAATTAGTCATTAAAATAACAAAAGATGAAAATAGTTATCATTCGTGTTCTTAACATCAATGGCCCTTTGAGACTTCAAGATCTTGACTTCAAAAATTCATAACTAAATGAAAATTGATTCAATCAATTATCTATAAAGAAACATCAAGTAAGTTGGCATTTGAAGTATTATTAAAAATTAACATTAAAAAAATTTCTCAAAAAATAGATTCCTTTGTGTTCCTAATCAAAAAAATCCGTTGTGTTACATTCTTGAGACTTTTTCCTTATGCATTCATTTTTCACATCAAAACCCAGTTTTTGGTAAATTTAATTAAATTTTTGAATTCTACATGATTTGGATAACCTTTTGATAAATAATTTGAAATTATTATTTTTTTTAATGTGAGTTCTATGTTGTCTTGAAGTTGATGGGTCTAAAAAATTTAAGGTGTGACATTTCTAGTGGTACCACCCAAGGACAAGTTTGTCCTAATGCTCTAGAATTTCAACCTTTCTTTAATTTTGTTAATAAAAAAAAAATTGCTTCCTTGATGACCAAATTATATCAAAATGTTATGCCTAGTAGCTTTGTCAATTCTCCTTCTAATGCTCATTTCCATATGCTTTGTTTCCTTACTAATATCCCATTTTGTTTTCTCCAATTGAATTTTAGTTATGGAATCTACAAAAAACAATTTTTCAAGTCCACTTTTCTATTGACATTGACCTCATTTCCTACCAACATCAATGTGATACTTATCATCAACACACTAATATATAATATATTGTTTTCCTCCCCTTAACATTGTGATCCTTTTTATCTTTCCATTGACCATGGCTTGCTTAAACACGAAATTAAGAATTTCTCCCATTATCAAAAAAAGGTAGGGGGCAAGTGGGCATCCTTGTTTCACTCCCTTACTTACATGAAATGATGGTAAGATTTTGTCATTAAAGCAAGTGGCAAATTCAAACACTTGAAAAAAAAAAAAAACTTGAGCATTTTAATGAATGTTTTAGCCATACTTAACCTTTTCATGACAAGGAATAAAAAATCTCAATATATTCTGGTTTTGAAAAGTCCAATTTAAGCAAGATCAAATCTTGCTTATAATGTTTTGCCCAATTGATTATTTTGTGAGTTAATATGTTGTTTAGGATGCACTTTAGAGATAGAAAGGGAATTTAATTATTGTTTATGACAAGCATGAAAACTAATTATAACATTAGAAGTTGGAAAACTTTTGTGTAGATTTTATACACCACATTCAATAGAGATATGGGCTATTAGTTTGGACCAAGTTTTTTTGTCACCAACTTTGAACAACAAAATTATCAATCAATGATTAACTCTTTTTGGGAACCTTCCTTCTTTGATGGAGTTCACAATCATATTAATTTAGTAATCAATTCTTATGATGTGCCAAAATCACAAAAAGAAATTCACAATAGTCCCATTGTACTAAGCTTGATTTTATGGTTTTGCATGACAATATGGGTAAAGGCAATACAAGCAATATGCAAATTCAAATGAAATTTTTTTCACAAAAAGTACTTATGGTGTGGTTGGGAACACAACACAAAAATTAAGTGTTGAATAAATAGGAAGGTGTGTGGTTTAATAAACACTACAAACCCCTAAGAAGTAATATATGTTATGTTGAATAAGTGGGTTTTTTTGGCACTCCAACCCATAAACTCAAACTTTAAATTTCTTCTTTAAAATTACATGAATAAAATGCACCTATCAAAGCATAAATAATAGGCATCTAATGTACATTGGATGTTTGGCATTGACATTAAGCTTCTAAAAGTTAAAACACATGGAGTTGGATAACTAAAACATGGAAGTGCATGTGCAAGTTCATATGACCTAACCCACCCAAGTTAGCTAACACCATTAGGAAGGTGAATATATGGTGGGTGACCAACTTTTGAAGGATGAAGTTTGGAATGTTGGTGGTGGACGTCAAACAACTCCATCAAAAAAATATGCATGTTATTGGAAACCTTTAAAACAATCAAATATGACAATTAAAAATTTGGGTAGAGATTAAGGATGCTTACCAACCTGAAGAAACTGAGTCACACATTTGGGAAATGATGTTTCATAAGCGACTCCACAATTGGAAGTCCAAACTCCATATGCCCACATGCCAAACAATGGTCAACAAATGGGTTGTTCATGCAATGAAAACTTCAATGAAATCCCCAAACTAGTGCTCTACATCTTGAAGAAGTCTTTATTTAAGTGTGATGACATAGACAAAGACTATATCATCCTCAAGGAGGTACAAGTTTTCAACCTAAAGATAAATTCAAGCACTTTCATTCTTGTGAAAATGATTGAAGGAAAAACTTATTGATGTTAAAGGGGAAGTGGTAAAAAGTTTGTATTGTCATAGTTAACAAAAACTTGAACAAATTCCATTTCACCTTTTTTTGGAAGGGCAAAAACTTTGGACTTTGACCATGTGTGATTAGTGGACCTAGGTAGATGGATCTTCATTGATGGTGCATGTAGTTAAAAAGCTTATAAGTTGTTAAACAACAAAAATTTCACAACATTGCAAAATCCTAGAGAAATAGCCCCATATTACCTACAACTTGTAATATAAAATGGAAGGAAGTTTGGAGAAAAACCATAAATAAGAAAGACATAAATTTAAGTTTTCTTTGGGCCATATACCATATAATGATAGTTGTTAATTATTGGAAAGCTTAGGTGTGCTAGAACATCAAAATCAACTACCCCATGTGTAACTAATGGTACTTAAAACCCTAACGCATAGATTCTATGAATGCTTTACAACGTAGTTAGTGTGAGAGTGGTTAATTGTTATTCTTTACTAGCTCAAGCACCCACTAATAGTTCAAGGAAGCATGAAAAGGTTTGACATTCTATAATGTCTATTTAACAAATAAATCTTCCTTAATCCTTTAGGGCTTTAACACTTATTTGATCACTTTTTTAAGTAGTGGTTATTTGGTGCATTTGGATCCACATGAATGAAAGAATATTCAACAAGAAGTTTTCTCAAGTCATAAGTTGGGGTAAATGATTAGGATAGCCTTATTGCTTGCATCAAATTAAAATGGGAGAAGATTCTTAGATAGACAATTGTTGTGCATGTTTTAAAAAGGAGCTTATGGAAAACTTTAACAAAAGGTGGGGTTCCCACTTTTCAATTTGTGCCAAAGACCATAAAAAAATTAAGTGAAATTTTCAATCACATAGTTTGGTTAATGTGATGGACTAGCTTTGGGGACTTTTCGGCATGTCAAAGGGTTTTCTTCAACCTATGTGTTTGTTTGTTTCCTCTTTGTTATGGATTTTTCCATTTGTTCCAAAGAAAAAAGAAAGAAAAAGGTTATGTGTCCCTTGAAGGAGTTCCATGTTAGGATTTACTAAATCAAGATGGAATTATGTTTCATGTTTTAATTGCATGGTAAAATTGAGCGTGTGTCCTTGACAATTTTCAAATTGGGATGATAAAATCCATAATCAATGTTAAATCAATGAAAATCATTCATTATCCATGTTTTGTTTTCCCATATATCAATAATATTTAACAATTGGCATGCCTCTTGAGATTGGATAAAACTAGTTATAACTAATGATTTTTTTTGGTTTGGGAACAAGCCTTTTTTAAAGGTGAAATGCTACCAACATATTCTTTTAATTGACTTAATACAAAGCCTAACAATTTTGAGGGGAAACATGTTAGCATACATGTAAATTTTGTTTTTAAACTCTAGAAGAAATTAAACCCATTTGAAGGATATGAAAAAAAATTATAAATATTTAAAATGATTAAACATATTGAGGTTGATAACAATGAGATAGACACAACTCTTTTGTAATAATGAAAAGTGTAAATTAATGCCACACGGTGGGGGTATTCCTCAAATAAGGGCCCTAGGCAAGGCATAGTTGAACCTAGTGTTACATTTCAAGGATAACTTCACTTGTTGGCAATGACACAATGTAAAGCACAAGGTGAATCATGAATTAATCATTTATAGATCACAAGGGGACAATTGATGCATAGATGATAAGGTAACCGTTCCTCTATGTACAGAGGCACTGACCTACTCTTGTAAGGAGAGACACTAGCAGTCCCTAATGAACTGTATTCGTAGCCTATCTATGAAGCCTTGTGTAAAATACAAGGTGTATTTTCGTGTCCTTCACAATCAGCATTTGTCCTCCTGAAAAGGACCCAAAAGAATTTAAACGTTCCACTTTTTGCTTCGTCTAATTTAAACCCACAATTTCAGGGAGGTAAGAACTTGTTTTCAAACCCTATTTCCAACCATTTACACTAATGCTGACATAGTGCTTGTTAATAAGTATTAAGCATCTTCCCTTTTTATGTGATTCTGCATCTAGAGGAGTGTTTTACCATCATAATAGTCATTTTCCAATCTTACTTAGAATCTTATATTGGACCTACCATTTTCAAATTGCATCATAAACTCAAAAACGTGCATAAAAGGACCCCAAAAGTGAGTGTAGAGAGCATCTATCTTTTTTGAAAAAAAATGGATCAGACCAAGGGCAGAAAAGGATAAAAAGAAGCAAGCAATACTATTGTACAGCCTCCAATAAATACATGTTGCTAATTTTGTATCTGGGTAAAGTACAAATTTGAAGGATCGAAAGGGGCTGGTGATAAAGAATGTGATCTTTAGAAGTCTTCAATATGCAATTAATTTACTCTAGGGGAACGTTCGTCGTGTTATTATGAGCTACTTCCTTCACTTTATCGCAGGGGGATCTCATATATGATATAAATTGTGGCAGACAACTTGAACTCTTTAGAACACTCGCAGATACAAAAATCTTCAGAATCTAATTACTGAGTTCAAGCGCCACTCTAATTTAAGTATACGTGTTCTTCCGTCAAACATAAGGGTTGTCTGCCGGTCAAATGTATCTAGAGTGTAAGTACAAATCCATAAATACCACGCAATTCTGTTTTTTTGAAAGCACAACAGCAGCAGACCAGACCAGACAAGCCAAGCCGTTGGCAACCCCAAGTCAAGCTTAGCTGCAGTGGCCCGGCATGTTTTTCACCTGCTCGCCATGGGGTTTGAACCCAGAACCTTTTTTGAGGTCCCAGACAGGGCTATATCAATAAGCCAACACCCCTTGTGTACAAGGCTATTGCTTTTGACACGAGTGACGGATGCTGAGACCCTAGCTCGATGCTGAAAAACATTGAGAGTACCTACATAGATGTCCTACTTGTATATAGTAGTGACATGTTTCCATGTATAATAATAACTATTAACTGTTGTCACTGTGATCCATAGCTAATTAATTTGCAGTCTCAGACAAAAATCTAGTTAAGTTTCCATGAGAAAAAATAAGTGAGAAATCTTTATTTATTTATTAAAATAGATCTTGCGACAGAAGGCTGAAGCATGATTATTTTTAAAAATGAAGACAACAAATGGTCATTGGCTGTGTAAGAAAGACCAAAAAAAGAAAAAGAAGCACACAAGTAATGTGCAAGAACACTGTCTGCAAATAGCTCTTACAAATGGAACTCTTACTTCACTCAAAATAACTAAGAAAACAAATTCAAACCATCAAATCCAGCAAACGCATTGGCCTGAGAAAAAAAAATTCTTTTGATGTATGCACAAGCCTATTCTAATGATCCCTTTCTACCATTTCCATTGGTCCTCTGAAATTTTCACAAACCTAACAAACCCTAATACACATCTAACTCTTCATTCACTCAAGATATCTAAAAAACCAAAATCAAACTACCAAATCCAGCACTTTTTGTTGACAATAACATGTTTTCTTCACACCTAAATACACGCCTGTTCAACACCCTCTTAGGTCTTCTACTTCATTACTACTGTTTGGATTGTTTTGATTTTCCTCTTGTGTGTTTACTTTTGCTTCCACATACCTTGTACTTATTGTGGATGGATTTCCATCCTTGTTTATATATATATATACAGGGTTTTCTCTCCTCGTACACTAATACTATAGCCCAGGAGAGAGTTAAAAAGTAACCGGTGAGCAGTAGTATACATCTATAGTCTATACATGGGAAGTAGGGTTGACAGAGGCAGACTTCCTTTTCAGTTCATAGGATCACACCAATTCTATAATAATCTAAAGGAGCAGTTAAGACAGAGCAGCGATCCAGAGCCCTGCATGCATCAGAGTAACTTAGTAGGATGATTGTATAAGTACTCTGGAACAGGCCTGTTCCACTTAGGAACGCAGTGAGCACAGTAAACGTGATACCGTTCCGTCAGGAGGTCACTGGTTCTACCAGGTTTCTAAACGGTAGTCCCCCACCGTTGATTCACATCATTGCAGTGTTCCCTATTGTTGATTCACATATTCATCCACAGTGAACCAGCACCCACCAGCGCACCATGAAGGATGAATGGTAAGTGGTCATGAAACAGTTTTCTGTTGGGTTCCAGTTCATTAGCTAACCATGGTGATTAGCTCAGTTGCTTTTTTTTGTTTTTCTACCTACTCACTAACAACCCACAAGCAGGTTGTTATTAGGTAAGTAGTAAAAACAGCCCTTACGTATGTATAAACCATCTAGTACTTAGTAGTTACCTATTTTCCTACCTATGTGCCTATGTTTGAGACGTATTTCTTACAGAATTGGTTACCAAGGTGAAACCAAATATTAACTCAGTTGAAGTTCATCCACAACTGAGTGATAATGGGCATCCAGTAGATGCTGCACTGGTGGGTGCTGGTTCACTGTGGCTGACTCACATTAGAAGTGTAACTGGCATAATCAAAAGTGGAACCAGCAAATGAGCACCTGTCTGATGTACTAACAAACCAGCATTGTCCGGTTCACGATTTTGAAAGGAACCTTTGGTTTTGGTTTTTAACTTTTTAGTTTTTATTTTGGAGGCTTGTTAGAACTTCGTGTAAGGTTTTCACAATAACTGTTTTCTTTTGGATTTACTCAACCTCCAGCTCCGAAGACTTCTCAAATAATTTGAAGCCTAGTCTGGTTACAGATTGCATTCAATTCCATCTATATGTCACTCAATTAAAATTAAATTAATTTTTTTCTTAACTAGTGTGCACAACACTGAAGACAAAAGATAGTGTATTAAATATTATTTACAGCCAATTAAAATTAATAACTTGCTTACAAAGCAAGGTTTGGTTGTTGCTCTTTTTTCAAAACTTCTTCTTATATAGCATATAGCTAAAGAACTTCGACCTATTAAAAAAGGGACAAGATCTTGATCTAGCCTTTGGTTTCAGCTTCAGCAAAATATCAATTGCACGATTTGGAGCCAACTTGAATTCCAACCAAATTTTGAATCTCCTATCCAAATATTCTAAAACTTGGATGGGAACCAGCCAAAGATATTTTATGTTCCGCTTATTTCAAATGTGTATTCCAATTGCTATTCATCTCATTTTATTTTGCTATAATGCAATTTTGGTTTAGTTATAATTTTAATCAAATGTTAAGGAATTTAATGTTTTTGTATAATAAATGAAGTAATAAAAATTGAAATATATATTTTTAATGAAATAAAATGAATGTTATATTATGGCATGGACCTCTTTTTTTTCTTTCTTTTTTTTCAATTTTGTGATGCTGCTCAAGTGACAATCATCCATAATTATATCTATCCAAATTTGGTGATGCTCAAAATATGAAAAGTAGGACATCTTAAGCATCCTTTCATGTTATAGTCAATTGTGGCGATTTGTGATGATTTTTTTTATAACATGTTTTAACAATTCGCAATTTGCAACCGAATATTATTTTTCTCAAAATGGCAAA
>Ga0116229_10007746_pt1 | contig 16872 bp, 5 predicted proteins | sample S1TSphgellanicum_3_FD_87313 | JGI IMG/M metagenome (GOLD analysis project Ga0116229, IMG submission 87313) | Host-associated microbial communities from peat moss isolated from Minnesota, USA - S1T2_Fc - Sphagnum magellanicum MG | ecosystem: Host-associated > Plants > Peat moss > Unclassified...
CAAGTTGGGCCAATAGTAGGACTTCTTTAGGAATGTTGTGGTGCGTTTTGCACCACCATGGCCCGCAAGCGGTCCATCATGACATTCCTTCAAAAGTGTGTCCGTAATTTTCCCTTCCGGCACATAGAGCCGATTTTGCTTGTACCATAACAATCCATTTCTCAAATGGAAGTGGGACTTGGCTCCATTTTGGATGTTTTGCCTTGTCTCCTTGGCGAAAGCATCCCGGCGGCTCGCTAGTCTAACTTCCTTTTGAAGTTCCGACTCTCCCACATACACCATCCTAAGTTGGTGTTTGCGGCTCAAGGCATCCGGGACTATGTTCTCCTTTCCCGGCTTGTGCCGGATATCCACATTGAACAAGGCCAATGTGTCTTGCCACCTTTGTTGTTTTGATGACAACTTTGGTTGAGTTGCGAAGTACTTCAAGGTCACATTGTCGGTCCACACCACCACATCTTTGGAGCCTATGTAATGGCCCCAAGTCTTGAGACAATGTATGACTGCCCACATCTCTTTCTCGTGTGTTGGCCACCTTCTCTCCGTCTCACTCAACTTCTTGCTTTCAAAGGCCACCGGTCTTCCATCTTGCATTATGACACCCCCAATTGCAAAGTCGGAGGCATAAAGTAGTGATGCAAAAAATTGCTATTTTCAATGTGGTTTTCTTTTGTAAGAAACTCCTTGCAAAACATGGCGAGAGTCATATTCCAAAATTATAGGTAATTTATTGGCCATTGTGAGACTTGATTGAGTTTAGGGTTTCACTATGTTTTTCCCCCCTTCTTGTCTACCTTCTTTCTTGGGGATTGCATGTTCCACTACAATAGTAAACCCCTTGATTTGCATAAGGCGGTGACACAAACATGAATGTTTCATTTCTCCCATGTGGGGTTGTGTAGTTGTAGATACCAACAAACTTGTGCTACAAAACCAAGGAGGATGACAAGCAATAGAAAGAGGTTTGAATGTTTTTTGGGGTTTTGGCAGAAAGGTTTAACAAAGTTTATATGATCTACAAGTAGAAATTGTGACACCCAAAATAATGGATGGGTATAAAAGAAAAGAAAAGAAAAAATGCACATGTATTAGTTATGTGTGTGTGAATCCATGATTATTACAAAATAAAAGATGAAGAAGGAAAAGGAAGGAGAATAAAAGTTTTTTTTTTGTTGGGCGGGTGAATCATGAAGTTTGTTTTATGGTTGTGGGATCCATAAGCAAATTAACGAGTTCCAGCCATGGTGTTAGGCTCGAGAATTGTTTTTTCAAGCTTTTTATACTTGGTCAAATTATAAGGAGGGGGGGGAACTTTCATGCAACAAATATGTTTCTAGTGAATTATGCTTTTGATGATGATGTTGGAGATTTTGAGCTTCAACCCATGGTTGCTTCTCCATCACATTAGTAAAAATAAAATTTTCGTGTTTTTTTTTTTTTTTCACTAGCCTTTATTTGATGTCAAATTTAAATTTTTTTTTTTTTTTTTTCTCTTTGCTAATTCCCCATGGGGGGACACATAATGTAAAGTTTGGAATCTATGTGCATCAAATGACCATTTTTAGGGGAGTATTAGATAATTGTCCAACTTATTTTTTATCATCTTATTATTATTTATTTTTATAATATATACATATTAAAGCCACTTTATATTAATTATAATCCATTATTTCGGATTTTACATGCCCTATTTGTAATTAAATTGATTATTTGAATAAAATGTACCCTATTTATAACTAATTAACTTTTTTTTTTTGCCCAACAACCAATATATTGCACCCTATATTTTTACTCAAGTATTTTCTACTTTTGTTTATTAGTGTCCCCTTAGGCAAGTTCCATACCAACTATTAGTGCTTGGTTTCTTGGTTGTTTCTTTCCACCCAACATTATTGTTTTCTTCCCCTTCTTTCATTGTTTTTGCAACAATTGCAAGAGAGTTTTTGTTTTCTAAAAAACATTTGGGTTCTAAACTACTTAGCTATGTGTAAAATGAGACTTTTTGTTCTTAGTTCATTAGGATAAAACAAAGGTATCAAAGGAATTCCCACATATATGAATTTTTTTTATCATGGAATTCTTTTTTGTATTTTTTTTGCACAATGTTTTGTCACATCTAAATTGTAAAATCTTTGACATGGGTTTCAAAAATGATGGATCTTGGAGGTTTTTTAAAAATCAATTTTGAGTGATTTGATTTTTAGGCGTGCATTTTGTGCTTAATCAAATTTTTGTTTAGTGTGGGTGGACTCTTGACATGCTAAGAATAAATGCAGCATTATGTTTAACGCTTCTCAAAGGACCCATTGTTTAAGATGCATATTTTTTTCAAAAAGTAAAAGAACAATAATGAAAAAAATTTAATTCAAATAATTCCCAAAATAATGTGCATATGTTTTGATAGGTCTTATGTTGTAATGTGCAATAACTACTTACTACCACACATGTTGATGTTGAAAATCATTGACTATGCACATAGCTATCAATTATTGTAGATTGAAAAATAACATCACTACAAATGCAAGGACTAGTGGTGCTTGGATGCCAACAACCGCAATAGGTAACATGGTAGCCAAAGCCCATCGGTAGTAGCAACAATATCAAACACAATAACCGAACACACACCAAACACCACAACAATTGAAACAATTTCAACAATGAAAATAATAATTACAACAATGCCAATAATAACAATAAAAACAACAATAATGCCAACAATAAATGCATGTTTCCATACCTAGTTTAGATTTTTTTCTTCCTAGTTTATGCACACAACTTATGTATTATTCCTAATGGCCTCGCACATGTAGATGGTGTTACATGTGTAAGTTGAAGGAAATTTTCCACAACTTTTGACATTGGAAGGGTTAAATCAGCATCAACATTTGCTTCACTATTTTCTTTGCAACTACTGTTTCCTTGAAAAATAATGTTATAGTGTTGGCTTCCATAGCTACTGGTTAAAATTTAGGTAAGAAAGTCCCATTCTTTCATAATTGTTTTTTTCATAACTTCCACATTTGTCCACATTTCATGTAACCATGGTTAGTCACAAATTTTAGGCTTTAAGTTGGCCATTTTGAAGTTTACTTTTAGCTTTGTCCATTGTCAATTTGGTCTTTGATTGTTTGAAAAGTCCAAGAGTTAAAATGAACTTTTAATGCATGTTTGAGTGGCTTTTACAAAATCACACTTGCTATTTAAAATTCATTTGTACAATCAGTAGGAACAAAAATTAGCAAGATGTTTACATGTTTTTTTTGATCCAATCTATAATCTTTTTGTTGATGTGGGCATTCCAACAATTTATGATCCACACCATCTTAGGTTCCTTTTTAAATTCTAAAATTTGAATTTGTGATTGCAAGTAGGGAAGGAAAATATTTGTGACAAATTTGTTTGGTTATTTCCAAGGATGACCATTAGTGAAAATTTTCATTAATGGTGAGGTCCCAACCATCTTTGATGCAAATTTTCTTTCCTTGATTGTTTGGTGGAAATGTTCTATATGTAATGCGAGTAAACACAATCTATGGTGGAAGTAAGGCCCTTATAACACTAAAGGATACCGCCATTAATATTTGCTTCTTATATTCCAAACCTAATGTTCATTTGCACATGTTTAATTCCTTTTGGCTCCTAAACTTTCTCACCACCATTAGGCACAAGATGGATTCCAATATGATAGTTTTTCACAACAAGTGTAAGTGGAATGTAGTATGCTTTCATTAGATAAACAACCTTATAAACCATGTTGCAGCTTTGAGCAAGTCAATATGGTGGAAATTTTCTTGTAGGAATAGTTATCATATAGTAAATCCAACATTTGTTTCATGAATTGTTTAAACCACTCTCTTGTGATAGTAAACCTTCCACATCTAGGTTTGATGAATTTAAGAGCAATGGATTGTATCTTACTTTTGAAAATGGGTTGCACAATACTTGTTGATAATGGTTGGGCAACTTTCCTCATTTTTTCTAGGAGAGAAACCATTTTATCTCTTAGCTTGGGATGCTATTTGAGTTCAATCACATTTTGTTTGGGATCTTTTTTTGTTGTTTCACACTCCACAACTTGAATGCAGTTTTCTTTCAACATGCCATCCTTTGTAAACCACTCCCACATTGTTCCACTAGTCAATTTTACATATGGACTAAAAACACATGGTGATTTGTAAGGACTTTGTAAAAATGTAAGAATAGTTTTGTTATTTTCATATCTTTTCATCGTTGCTAAAATTGGTGGCAACATTTGTGGCTGAAACCAATTTTGATATTCCCTTCTTTTCTTATTACATTTGAATGGTCTCTTGCTGTCAACAACCTCTCTTTTGATCTTTTATTCACTCAAAAGTCTTACAATTATATGTATGTTTTTTGTTAATTGCATTATAGTTGCAAAAGATTTCTATTTAGATTTAGAATATGAATATAGAATCATTTTTCACATTGTAATGTATTTATTCTTATATTGATGTGCAAGTAACATTTTACATTTGGTAATTATCAAAATATAGCCCAACTTTTGAACAAAGACAAAGTGAATATTTTAACATTATATTATGACAATAGTTCTAACATGTTTTAACTTAACACTATAGATGTAAATAAAATACATATCATTGGAATGGACCATGGATCACCAAAAATATTCATATGATTATTATATTTTAAATATTGAATATTAATACATATAATTGTATCATTGAAGCAAGATGTTTGTCATTATTTTTGCAATGAAATTATGAAATCTATTTCACAGTGGAAAATTATTATTACCAATTGTAATTAGTGAAAAATAATAGTGTCAATAAATGGACAATAATAAGTTACAATCTAGAATTACATTCACTGAATTCAAGTTGTAACATAATACCATCAATAAAGTGCATTAGTTACACATTAATTGCAATGCACATTAATAGATGTTCATCAGATGAAAATCCAATGGACAATAATAAGTTAGAATTTAGAATTACATTCACTGAATTCAAGTTGTAACATAATACCATCAATAAAGTGCATTAATTAGAAATTAGTTGCAATGCACATTAATAGATGTTCATCAAATGAAAATTCATGTAACCATTTCATTCACCCATGAACATTTTGCATGGGAATTTTATGTGGACACCTTAATTACAACATAGTTGCATCTAGTTGCACATATTTTCAATAAATATAGGCTTCCATATATAATTGAATTGTGTCCAATGCAACTACTACAACTTGTTTGGTAACATTCATGGCATAAAAATATCTCGAGTCGCAAGTGGTCATTACAATTCAAATATATAATTGGAACCACAATTGCAAACCCCCTTATTTTCTCATAGTGGTGGTGAGAGGCATTGTGGTTTAGAAGTTCTCAATGTGACAAATAAAACAAAATAAAACACACTACATTCCTTAATAGATACATAGAAAGATAATGTGGCCTATGCCATTGGCCAAAATGTGAAAGTGACTATGTACTTATTATTTGTGTGAACAACATGCTCATGACAAAGTTCAATTGTGATTTAAAAAAAAAACTTAAATTAATTTATAATGACAAAACCTATTCAAATTTCAATATCTTATGCACCATAGGTCTAAAAATTAAGAATCGCCTTCAATAAATCCCACTCATCAAAGGCTTTCCATCAATATCAAGAGACACCCAATTTCCCTAAATTTTCTATTTTTTATTTTGTTGAATTTTCTTTGACAAAATCATGCAATTAAAAAAAACTCCCACATGTTAGGTCTAAACACTGCAAGACCACCTTTGTGCACCCATATTCATTGAAAGCTTTCCAGTGATACCAAGTGCATGGCAAGGGGCATTATAATTTCGGAGTTATGACAAACAAAATAAATAAACCAAAACAAACTAGTGTCCTTACTAGATAGACTATGTGATCATGTATAATATGGGTATAATGCTAGTAGTATGGTTTAGTGCATCAACATGTTTAGTGCTCATCAACACAACACAAAACTTCAAGAGATTGAAAAAAGTTGGGGAAAATCAATCAAAGATTGTCTTCTTTGCAAGTCAGCCATGCTTACCTTGCCTTCTATTATTGTCTATACTTGGTTCACAAACACGAACAAAGATATCTACTTAGAGCGTTCAAGGCTAAGTGCCTACCATTTCAGCAATGAAGCCTTCCAAGTAATTGACACCCATGTGAACCATTCTTCCATGTGGCTTCAACTATAATTTATGGGAGCAATTTCATGTGTGACATAGGTGAAAATTCTTTCAGCAAACCTTCAAACACGCAGTAGCGTAGGGAAAACGCAAGCTAGGGTAGATCAAAATCATCAAAATGAACCTTCCATTACAATTCAATCCTACACAAGGAAAAAAGGTGAAGGCAACTTCGTGAAGGGACACAATCATAGATGGATTGAGAGATTATATGAAGCAGCCCACCTTGCAAAAGATTTGGTAATATGGGCAGACCAGCGAGAGTTAGAGTGTTCCAGTGAACAGTTGAGCTGTTTGAGCATTGGGTTTATTCACAGTAACCAATGCACTTGAATCAGCTACCAGACATACCCAATTGGTGCTGAGCACTAAGCTTATGGGGTGATGGGACACATAAGGGGAGGAGTTATGATATTCGGCTGTGAATATGGACCGTGAATGTGCAACAATGTATTTAGAGAGGAGGTACAAGAATGTCATCAGACAGCAGAAAATGTGATATATCTAGGTAGCTTTTGTCCAATTGCTTGTTACCACGTTATCAAGACACTCCCTACAATCAGTTATGACACCCAAAGTAGTTGAGACTTTCCACATCTAGCCAGGATGCTCACCCAATAACTTGCCCCAACGATAAGCATTTCTAGATTGGGAGAGTAAAGCGTGAAGGCAGATGCCCCACACATGAGCATATTATGTATGTGAGCCTCTGTACCAAAATGTCTGCCATGTCCAAGTTATTTCCTCAACTGCAGCCATAAACATGAAATCCTGGACAATGTAGAGAGCGAGGATGAATTGAACGTCGCCACATGGGCCAATCGGTATTACTCACCAATCAAAGGCCAAACGTTTTCTAACCCAAACAATCTGTAAGGTACCAATTGCTACATTGAACTTTTTCGTGCACTTTGTCGGAATATAATTACTGAACCATTGCTCATCGATGATTCAGTGAATTGCCAGAATTTCTGCAACATAGGTACTACTTTTTTTTTGCTCGGCTGCTTGAGAATGAAGCAGCCTACAGCACAGTCACTTCACAGAAGGACAGTTGTCACTTGTGAGATAATCAAGCTTATTATCTCCTTTCCTTTGCTCTAGACTTTTTTTAGTGCATCTGAAAATTTAGGTGGGCAACAGTGTTTTTTTTCAATGTTTCAATATTGGAAATTTTGATTTAATTTTTTAAAAATAATTTACAGTAGAAAAAAAATTCTAAAATTTTCTGAATTTCTTTCATTAAAAAATGACAAAACACTGGTGTATATATGGTTCACTTCTTCCAAAGCTTTGCAGTGGTTTTGAAACACTTGGGGGGGTTGGGGGGGGGAGGTTTACACTTGAGTTCTTGAGACTTGGCATATGAATTCTCACAATAACTTACCCGGCATTTTGGATAAACACCATGACTCAAAAGCTTTTATTCCTAGTGTAAGCTCCAACATAAGGGTTAGTAATTTTTGTTGAGGAAGGGGGAAACAAAAATTCCTTCCAACTTCGTCTTTCAGTAAAATTCAAAATAAAACACAATAAATGATTAAATGGTTCTGAATTTTTGGTTGCCATGAGCTGTTGTTAATTCCATGGGGCCCACCTCTTTGAGTTAGGCCTCCGAAACTCCACTAAAGAGTCCCAAGACAACATTATCCACTTCAGTCATGCAAGATTCCAGGTGGACTTTTCATCCATTACCATTGGCTTGGGTAGTGGCCTCAAGCTACCCTAATGTAAACCCAAAGTAAGAGTCCTCAGCTCTATGGGCCAATGAGTGATTTGAGATTTCACTGCGCCATTGCCCAACTTCTCAAGTGTAAACCGCCCACACACTCTTGTATTGCTGAAAATCTTTGAAAGTTACAGGGTATCAAAGTCTCAAAGTAAAGAGCAGATCAGTCAAGTACCTTATGAAAGACTCAAAAATTCATCCATGACTCTCTCTCTCTCTCTCTCTCTCTATGTTTGTATCTTTGTTACACCCATAGTTTAAGCACTTCTCACATAACCATCCCAGGGGAGAATCTCAACTCTCTGATTGGCTCTCAGGTCGTGAGTTACAACCAATAACCTTCAACTTCCATTCATTAGTGACCTACAAGTTCGCACAAGGTACCAGCCTGGGCTCCCATTGGCCCAATGATAATGTAACCCTTTGCTCCCTTGGATGAACATTTTCACACTTGCTCTAGGTATGGATGAAAAGAGAGCATCTTGATCCTCACAAGGGATGGTTGTATCCAGTAATCAACAACAACAGTGGGGCTGGGTATCATAAATAGTTTTGAAACGTCCGCATCTCAACTATATTCCCAGTAACCAGTGCCCTCTCAGTGGTCACCTGAATCCGCCTCAACTATTCCCAGTAACCAGAGGCCTCTCACTGGTGACCTAGTCCAAAACATCAAGGTTCATCTTGCTCCATGAATATGTGCAAAGATGAATGAATGAATGAATGAATATCTTGCTTGATGAATATGTCACAAATTACTGACAATCCTGAAGAGTCTGGACTAGGAAGAGGCTAGCAGCACTGTCCAAAATACAGAGCTCAAGTAATAATGGGCATGGGGCCTGTCTGCCATTGCCCCAAGTATATTAAAACCCTCCTGTTAAAAAGTTACCCATCCCAATAACTATTCCAGTTGAAGTGCGCTGAACTTCAGAATTCTTCTGGGAAAAAATAGTTTACAATTAATTTTCAGTTATGACAATATTGTTAAATTCAATAAGTTTTGTTCAGTTGGTCTGAAAAGTGCCAAAGGACAACCCGTATCCTATCTCAATATATAGAGAGAGCCACTGACAACATGGATAACAATTGTACCCAAATTACCCGAGTACCTTGGCCAATTCGACACTAATTATATTATTTTCAAAAATGTTGAAATTCTCAAAAAATAAAATTTCCCAATAAAATAATATTGTGAAGGATAATAGTGAATATTTAAGAATATTCCATTTGTGGAAATGAAAATTTCAAAATTAATTAATTATTTATTTGACAGACATGTGTTGATATAGCGAAGGTACTACGGTATTACACTGAACTGGGGAAATAGTCCAAACTTTGAGGATTTTAAGACATTTTGGAAAAACAAATGCTCACTCCTCCTGCAGACGTTTCATTTCCTGAAATCTCTCACATGAAGTTTTTTCATTTCCCCCTTGTGATACCCATCCAATACCCACTGGGTAACATTGGGAAAAAAACAACAAGAAATGTTTTCCCTACTGCAGTGCATTGCATTGGGTAACCTCACAATAGGGTTTCCCAAAATAAGTGCTCCTCAGGGGGGTACTTGTTTCAGGAAGGCCATGCTCCTTGGGTATTCCCCTACATGTAAGTAAGTCTTATGAGTTCCTCCCTTTCACCCTTGTTGCCTGCAAACTTTAGACTTTATGGTACTAAAAGAGTGGATATCTTGCTTAACTTTATATCCAATAGTGTGGCCTATGTAATTGGGGTAAGTGTGAACTGGGTGGTATCAACTAATTTCTCTTTCCAAAACCAGTTATTATAATTCCGTTGAATTTTCAATGATATAGATAACTGAAAATTTAATAGCTCCTATACCTTAGGTCTAAAACTTACAAAATCACCTTCCTTAAATCCTTCTCATTGAGGGCTTTTCAGCAATATGCCAAAAGCATGCCTCAATTTCTTGAATTTTAAAAACTTTTGATAATATTGAGTTTTCAATGACAATAAAGTTGTCCTTAAAGTAATCTGTACATTGAGCCTGACTTTGTACTTCACAGTACTCACTCATCTCCCCTTTTGAGCTACTCATAAAGTCCATCAAAGTAAGTATTGTTCTTCCAAATTAAAGGTGAACTCCCAAAAAGTGATCATCATAGCATTTTTAAAAACTAAATTTCAATCTACTTGGGTTATGGTCACATAGATTAGAAGACTACCTAAGTAAAGCCCTTACTAAGTAAGGGCCCAGGTAACTAGCTAACTACTTATCTACTTACCCATGAGCTACCTACCCATCCATGAACAACATTATTATTTAAAAAAAAGGAAAACCCAAGAATAGAATTTTGGGTTTCCTTTAAACCAAGGATGATGACAATCAAAATATGGGATGGGATTGTGCCCAAAAAAAAATGAAAGTGAAAGGAACTCAAATTTCCTCCTCAACCTAATGTAACAAAAAAGTCAAATTATAACCACCTAAAATATAACGATGAGACTTTAAACTAAATTGCGCACCAAACCTTAATCCCAATAGCCAAATGTTTGGCAAAGGATTCACAACAAACACATAGCATATGCGTTTATTGTAAGATTGTCAAAATACAATTTCACTTGTCTTTTCACTATATGAAACACATACATTTTACACCACTGTGATCTATAAGTTCCAAAAATGGATTGAATGTTATTATGCTCCCCTCTTTAAATTTAAGATTGTCCAAGATATCATCCCACAAATGATGCCATTTTATTGCTACAATCTTCACATATTCTTTCAACAAAACTCACTTTTTATCCTACTTCTTTCTAAACATAAGTACCAACCTTTTATCCTAATGCCCATGCAAACTTTCTATGATACAAAGGTAGAATTCCATTATCCTTCTTCACTTCAAATCAGAAGATGTTCCCACAAAACTTGATGCTAGCATCCTCACAAAAAGATCATCCAAAAAGAAGATCTCTTTTGCTAAATAATTTTTTTTTCTCTCAAATCATAATTCGCATGCTTTTCAAAGTCTCTTCAGAAAAAAGAGTAGACATATTGCTCATTTCAACTTGGCAAATCATTCATATTTTATCATGTTTTATGACATCAGTAGGACTTGGATGATTCCAAGACCTAGTTAGTTCTTGTCATCATTTTCATCTTCTTCCCACTTCATTAAGAAACATTACAAAGTTGGAAAACATTGTTCTACACTAAGAGAAGGATTTTCTAACATAAGTGGAAGTTGAAAAAGGATACACCCTTCTCCTTCGAGAATGTGCCATCCATGCAACAAAGTCAAAGAATTTGCACACCTTCTGATTCTGAAAAATCCAAAGAAAACCCACAACAAAGAAACTTAGCTTCTTGCCTAAAGATGATGAATTACCTTTTCATGTACAGCATCCTGGTACTTATTTTAGTACAGTTGCCTCCTACTCCTTGTAAACGCTAAACCATTATGAAAGCTTCAACTGCAACATGTTGATTGTGCACATAAAAAATTTGCCCATAAAAGAAAAACATAGTTGTTGAAGCACATCTCACACAAGCTATTGGGCCGCCCCCTGCATTCTTCTTCATTAGCAAAATGCCAAAAACTCACACAAATTACTTCACAGGTCTGTTGATATAGCATAACTTTAATATTCAAAACCTTAATTTATCCATTCATGGGAATGGATTTAATTTTTTTTTGTCACATTAAGATGATTTGAATTTCCTCTTATTTCTTATGTTTTGCTTATATCTATGTGTTTATTTAGGCGTCTACTTATGTTATGGCATATTTAATGAGGATATAAAGATTACACAAAGCTTACTTAAGGGGTTAGTTAAGGACTTTTTAAGTTAGGGGACATCTAAGGATTATTTAAAGGGCTACCTTAGGAGAATATAAGGAGACATCCAAGCATCTACCTAGATTATGGTATACATAAGGATAACATAGGGGACTGTCTAAGGCCTACTTAAAAAAAATCATGGAAACAATTAAAGACCTATTTAAGTTATTGAATATTTAAGGGTTATTGGGTTTACATAGAGCCTCCCTAAAAGGCTACCTAGGGGTATCAAAAGCTTAAATAAGAAGTTACATAAGGCCTACCTAGAGGGTTACATACATACCTAGAAGGTTGCATAAAGAGATACTTCGAAGCCTACCTAGGTTATGGGATATGTAAAGGTTACTTGGGGGCCTACCTAGGAAGACACCAAGTAATTACTTAAGTTATTGGATACTTAAAGGTTACTTGGAGGCCTACACAAAACCCGTATGTGGGGCTACATAAGGATTTTTTTAGGTTAACAAATATTTAAGGGTCATTTAATGGTTATCTAAAGTTAATTCATAGTGCAAAAAGAGACCACACAAGGTTTACATAGTAAAATACCTAGGGCTAATTCATAGTCCTTATGGAACTCTTTAAATAGCCTTTTAAGTAGCTCTTAGGTATCTCCTAACTTACCTAAGTCTTTAGGTATCCTCTGGCTTAAGTAGGTTCTTAGGTAACCCCTATGTAACCCCTTATGTAAGTTTTTGATAACATGTATCTTAGATAGCTTGTAATCTAGGTAGGCCCCTAGATGATCTTTAGGTATTCCTTAAGTAATCCCTCAGGTTACTTAAGTGACTTTCTTCAATAACCCCTAGGTATCCTTTAATTTAGGAAAATATTTTTATTACTCCTTAAATAGGACTTAAATGTAGCTTCTTAAGTGGCCCTTAGGTATCCCCAACCCTAAGTAGGCCCCTTTGTAACCTCGAGCTATCCCTTAACCTAGGTAGATTGTTAAGCATCCCCTAACCTAGGTAGGCCCCTTGATAACCCCTAAATAACTCTTATGTAACCTTTAAATAAGCTCCTATGTAATCCCTTGTAAACATTTCATCATCCCTATCTTACATAGGTAGGTGCGTAAGGAGGTAGATAGTAGATAAGTAAATACTCCATGTTTAGGTAGGTATAATTAGATAGCTCTACAATACCTCTACAATGTAAGTTGAAACATTACGAAATCACCTCTAGTACCCCTACTCACCAAGGCCTTTTTCCAATAGTTGGAAGAGTGCCATGACTTACAAACCGACCTGGAGTACCTCTACAGATCAAGTTCTTTTTCCAGCAGTTCCAAGAGTGCAATGACTTTAGAGATTTCAACATGACAAAAAGGCAAATACCTTCCCTATTGGATAGACTCTTGCCATTAGTTGTGAAGTGGGCTTTCCATTATTTACAGAAACAAAAACAAGCAAAACCTTTCCCACCTTGAATTGAACAAGTAATGGCAGTTGGGTTTCCTACCTCCTGGCTTTTCCCCTCTCTGTTATTGCAAAGGAGACACATCCTAACCTACTTCTAATCTGCTACTTGCAGTAGCCTAAGCAAGTAAATTAGTAAATAAGGAAGCAGAGTTGTGACTAAGATTTTTGTATTTTGCTATTATTGCCTTTTCCCTGATGAAGCCAATTTTTTTTTGGTTGTTTTCTTGTGTTTATTTCTTTCCACCTGTCTCTTCACACAAAATTTTCCCTTGCCTGGAAGAAAAGAGAAAATGGGTTCACATCATGATAGTGGTTTTTCACTTTTTACATCACTTTCAAAAGATACTGAACTGGCACTGAGAAGGTTAAAAAGAAAAAAGGGTGTACTCTAAAAGAAAATTGACAAGGTCATGGAATAATTTTCAAGAGAAAAGTCATTATTGTTATTAAAGAAAGAGAGAGAGAATGAAAAGAAGTGTGGGCCCTTTGTTATACTTAATTTTCATGTTTTGTTAATCTTTTGTGTCTATATTTCTTATGGGCCAAATGTCCTAGGTCAACAACTACAACCACTACTACATTGCACATGATTTCATGTGTGAGAAAGACACCCACAGGTAGCACAGATTGTAGAAAGACTTTTCTAGCTTTTTCTTGCACGCAACCCTCATATAATGCAAAAGACATACAATGCAAAATTTTCAAGTTAAGCATTATATCCGAGCAAGTCTAGAATCTAGAAAGGAGACAAGCCAAAAGATTGTTTTGACAAAGTCTCCAAAAAGTTGTTGAGGTTGTCATCTTAGTGAAGGAAAAACTTTCACTCTCAAAGCATCTCTCCTTAATTGGCTGCAAAGAAATAGGGTTGTGCAAAACTGGTAGTTGTTCCTTCCTTTCCTCCTCCTTGAAATTATGTAGCAAGATTTAAAGCTTGTTTGTTGAAAAATTTAAGTGCATAAGTATCATTGATGAGTAACAAGGTAATATAAGTGGTGTCTATTTATGCAATTAAGTGGGTAAGACACATGGGCACTATTAGGTACGTAGATGCATGTGGATGGTTAGTACATAGATAATAATATTTTTAGGTAGTTGTGGAACATGAATATAGTGAAATAATGTTTCTTGTCTGCATATGCTCCATCTTGCATTGTGCATTGGTGGTTTGCTAGTTTAAGTAATTGTTTGTTCAGTTTTTGATTTCAAAAGGAACCTTTGAATTTATTTTTAAAAAATGGAACCTTGAGTCTGATTTGGAGATTGGGTTTTTAGATTTTAAAATTTTGGTCATTTAAAAAATAGAATAAATTTATTTTAATTTAACGCAAGGTTTGATTGATTTTTTGGATTTCTAAAACCTTTAGTTCAATTATTTTAACGAAAATTTAGAATTGACCTGGTTTAATACAAGGGTTGATTCAATCTACACTACATACAACTAAACCAAAAACAAAGTGTGTAATTAATTTATTGAATTAAGTACACACATTTCAATATAAAGATTACATGATATTAATTACATACAACCAATCAAATGCAATAACTTATCTAAAATGTAGGGTCACATAAATGTATACTTTTCTCAATAAAATTATATTTATATATTTAAAAAACTTGAACCATTTATAAAATGAGACAACACCTCTAGTTCAGATTTTAATTCAATTTTTTTAAAAAGTCGATTCTTTGATTAGATTTCAATGATAGTTGAAAGAAAACTTAAAACCTTCAATTTGAAGACCTTAGAACTTGACCTTATAACCTCTTGAAATTCAAGAACTTGTCAAACATTAGTTTGGACTCACCATCATAAAGCATGATGCAAAGATTATTGTGAACCTAAACATATGGAAATCATATATTTATTCTTAAGGATTAGGTACAATAGCCCTCCTCTTTTCTAGTGAGCCTAAGATGCTTCTCACTCTTAGGGAACAAGCATAATAGCACTCTTATTTTATAGGAGGGATGTTGAGGAATATAAAGGTGGCCTCCAAATATCCGAGGGAAATTCTTTGAAGTGTGTTGTACATTTATTTTTCTGTATGCCTTTCCCCTTGGTACTCCCAACCCTAGACTCTCTCACCTAAGAGGTAGGTGGTACTTTTGATGTAGTACTAATTTCACAACCTCACCCACTCAGACAACCTACTCCAATTTTCACTGCATTGCACTTGCAAGAAAGAATAGGTAGATGCCAATTGCGCACATAGATTCACTCTCCACCCAAAACATGCCTTCATGTATCCCACTCTCTCTCCTTGATGGGAAATCTCTGTATTTGAATTATCCCATTGTGAGCTAGTGGGCCCTCATACCATTGATCCAAGTGCAATCATCTTCAAAGTTCTAAGGGATAAATAAATAAATAAAAAAAATTGTTTTAGAAATCCTCTACAAAACTCTAAAGGAAACAGTCCTCACAAAACTCAAATTTGAGAATCCTTTTGACAAGATACAAGATTTTTTTACTTTTTCTTTGGGAAGACAAATGTGTTTTTAAAAATTATAAGAGATATGACTTTTCAAAAAATTCAATTGTGAAAAAATCATTTATATTTTTAAAAAATAAAACTTCAACAGTAAAAATTATTCTAAATTGAATAACAATTTGCTCTGTTGGTCCAAAACAATTTGTGAAATGATGAACGAACGAACAAACAAACAAACGGGCACAATGACTTTTTGTCAAGGGCTTTCTGATGGTTCCAAAATCACAACTAAGGGCCCCATGATTTAGGAGGTGTAAAGTGTGGTCACAACCAAAACAAACACCATTATTTTAATATATAGATCGACATGGCAAATTTCTGGACCAAAATTCTTGATCTAGATGGGAAAATACTCTCTAGATGCCAAAAATTTTCTGATCTAGATTCTAGATGTGATTTCTAAATCTCAGTGTTTTAATTGGGTGATTTTTTTTTTCCTTTATCAAAATGGCAGAAAAGAAGAGTTTTAGGGACTTTTAGTAACCGATGTTTCGAAAAAAAATTTAAAAAAATTCCTGATTCAATAAATATATCCAGTAGTTAGCCCCCAAAAAAAAAATCTAGTATGTTTTATAATAAAAAATTGGTTTTGTTGTTTTATAGAGCCAAAATTTTGGCTAAACCATCTATCTGTATGGATGATGGTTGCCACTTGGTTTAGCCAAAAATACAATGATTGTGATCTAGCCTAGTTGGGGGAAAAAAAAGTGTCTAGACATGAATTTTGAGCTAGCCAGTTGTTAGATGGTAAATGTGTGAATGTGAATTTTGTGGTGGAGTTGTGTGGAAAGGTTATAGGGTGAGTAGGGAGGGTTGAGGGAAAAGGGGGGGGGGACGGTGCATTTATGAAATGAAATGAGTGCATTTCAGAAATGGAAATAATAATAATAATAAGAAGAGCTTTTGTAAGTAGTGTTTGGTTTCTTTTACTTACAGGACAACAGCTCTTCGCAAAAGATCCCTCGTCTACTGCACCCACACCAAATCATCCACCGAATCATCCAGCCAACCAACCCACTACACTAGTGATGAACTGGTTACCAGTCACGTTGGTGGCTGCTTCTGGCTCATGGCCAGCGGTTTTTTTTTGGGGGCGAATCTTTTTGTGAAAATGACGAAATTTTAGTGTTGGGGGGGGGGGGGGGTTTATATCCCAAAATTAAAGAAAAAAAACAAAAAAAAAAACAATTTATTTTTTTATATTTTAAAATTATTAAAAAAAAA
>Ga0116229_10007747_pt1 | contig 16871 bp, 13 predicted proteins | sample S1TSphgellanicum_3_FD_87313 | JGI IMG/M metagenome (GOLD analysis project Ga0116229, IMG submission 87313) | Host-associated microbial communities from peat moss isolated from Minnesota, USA - S1T2_Fc - Sphagnum magellanicum MG | ecosystem: Host-associated > Plants > Peat moss > Unclassified...
AAGTGTTTCCGCCCCAGGAACTCCCCCCCCATGAGCCCCCCTGGGAGGCCCCCCCTGGGTCCCCATCCGCGTTCCCCCCCCCCCCGGCCCCCCCCCCCCCTCTCTCTCTCACACACACACGCCACACACACCTCACTCCTCCATCCTTCTTCTTCCACAGCTTTCTCTATACCCGACACTTTCTCTCTACACATACACACACATCCCTTCTTGTTGTTACCCAGCACCTTTCCCTTGGTCACTCTGACGAAGATCCATTACACAAAACCTTTGCAAATCCGCTTCTCTCTCTCTCTCTCTCTCTCTCTCTCTCTCTCTCTCTCTCAGTGTACAAAGGCAGTCAGTGTTCCTTTGCTTCAGCACCAGAGCATTCTCGCTGCTCTTCTCTCCACTTCCATTTCAGCAAAGCAACAACAACACCTCAGAAGCTGAAACCAGAACCGGATTCACCTCCTCCTCCTCCTCCTCTTCTCTCCAGTATCCAAATTGTTGCTAGCATACCAAAGAACTGCAGCAGAAGAAGAGATGCACGCGAAGCAGGCAAGTACGTCTGTGTCCAACACATACAACAGCGGTAGGATCGGAGCGGAGCTTCTTCTCGCAGGCAAGGAAGGAGCGAGCATCCCCTCTCTGCCCCTTCCCCACCCCCCCCCCCCTCCACCCGGGGGACCTTGGCTAGCACGACGGCAGCATACCGCCTAGGGCAACGACACGGCCTTCAACGCGGCCTTCATTCTCAGGTGGTTACAGCTCACACGTGCGGAAAAGGACCCCAGGTCTCTCTTCGGTCTCCTTTTATTAACAGGAAATTTTTGTGCACTAAAATGTGCATTAATTAAAATTGCCGCTCTCTGAAAGTGGCTTTTTAATTTAGGATGTAGAAGAACCTTTTAATTTGACAAAAAGCATGAGAACCAAATAAAAAGCCACATATCTGGCCTTGGTGCAAATTTGTGCATTAATTAAAATTATCCCTCTCTCAATAGTGGCTTTTTAATTTAGGATGAAAGTCCAGTTGACAAACCCATCCATGAGAACCAAATAGGCCACAAATTTGGCCTTTGTTCTCAATCTTTGAATTTGTGCAAAAAATTGTCCCTCTCTGAATAATGAATGGCCTTTTGTCCAAAAACTTGTCCTTCCCTCAAAAGTGGCTTTTTAAAGTCCAATTTGACAAACCCATGAGACCTGAAAAGGCCACATATTGGGCCTTTTTTTTCCCTCAAACTTCAAGTACCTGTATGTGACAAATTTCTGCAAAAACTTCTCAATCTGAAAAGTGGCCTTTTAATTTGGGATAAAAGCCAAAATTGGCAAAACCCATGAGAACCTAAAAGGCCACTTATTAGCCTTTTCTTCTCAAACTTCAAGTTACATGAACCTTGAAAACACAAAAGACAAGCATTTAAAGCATTTGCTCTCTCAACCTTAACTTACCAAAAAACATATACAAACTTGTGGAAAGTTTGCCATTCTAAATAAAGAGTGGCCTATTAATTTGGGATGATTTGGGATAATTTCATAATAGGATGAAAACACAATTAAGGCCTTTCTCTCAAACTTCATTCATAAAATGATGAAAGACATGAAGGAAAGACAACATTGATTAAAGAGATAAAATCTTAAGGAAAATGTGCAACCCTTATTTATAATTTGTCACAAATGAATTTGCAACACTTTGAAAATACATTGACAAAAATCAAGCATTGGGTTTCATTTGACATGTAATCATTCCCCAATTGCTTTCATAAACATCATTTTTTATATGTGTTAATTACCAAGGGTTGAATTTGATCACCATCAAAATTGATACAAAAGCTTTTGATTTTGAGGTTTTTTCATCATGGTCATGTGAAAATTTACATGTATCAAAATTAGCTTTTGAATGAATATGTAATTTGGCATTTAGGTCATTTGAAGGTGTATAACAAAATTGATTTTAAAATTAATATGTATTTGAAAATGTGACATATGAAAGACAACATGCTAAATGCATAATATTCATTTGGATATGTTGTTGATCCCTTTTTATGTTTAAAATGCATTCATTATTTTTTGAAAATTAATAAATTTTTGGATCAATCTTTGGTTTGTTGCATAGATTACATCTTCATTTTTTGAATATTATGAAAGATGAGAGGATTTGTAATTCAAACTACATTTCAATTCTTAAAAGTTTTGGGAATAGAACTATTCTTGACATTTTTTTTATCACACATGTTTTGAATTGTTGTCAAGGTGATAAATAAAACCATGTCACATCCAATTCTAGTTCATTATCACAAACCATCTTTCAAAGGAGTAGGGAAACCAAATGCGTTATTTTGTCATTCATACTTTGCATTACAAATGGCATCCATCAATCCCAACATAAATCATGTGACATATATACACAACTTAAGTTTGATAGCAAGGTATTAACATGTCATATGCAAGTCAATGTGATTTGTTTGTTCATGAATGAAAATCTAACCATGTGAACATACACTCATTTATGGGTGAAATTTATCCAAATTTATCTGTATTCTACTTTTCATCCATGACAAAAAACTTTAAGTTTTTGGATTTTTAAAAAAATATTATAAGATGTATAGAAGCTTTAATGGAAGCTTCCATTACTCAAGGCCCCAACTACATATGAACATACGCAATGCATTGCATTATTTTTTAAATATTCAACCCAAATTTAAGGTACAATCTTGTAGCACAACTTTTTTCAACATAATGTTCACAATTGCTATGTGTGTTTTTTCACATTATGATTTGTTTGTTGGATGTATGCATCTTGTATGATTCATGATCTATCCTTTTCTATTCATGTTTTGGTTAGATTTATGTTGACACATATTGTGTTGAAGATATATTGGTTTTTATGCACATGACAATGTTTTGACATTTGAAATAATTGATGTGCCCATGACACCTCATACATTAAGAGAGAAATGAAGTTATTATAACAAATGGCATGATGCAATTACCAAGCCTAAACCACTTTTACGTTCAAACATTGTTGGTAAAATGCTACAACAAATTTTGTCTTCAACATAAGTTATTTGTAAATACTTAGTGAAGGATTTATCTGCTATCATCACCAAACAATAATTTGAAAACATTTCAACCAAATTCATGGTTTTGGGGTTATTCCAAGTGATTAAAAGAAAAGAAAATAGTTTTTCAATCAAATGTAACCAATTATAAAGCAATTCATTACCTTTTGTTTAATAACATCAATGTATAATATATGGAAATTCTAAAGATCTATGAAAAATACAAAGAAGGTCAATGATAGGTCATAAAGGAAGAGCCAAAAAAAATCAAAGCAACAATAAGTTATGCAAGCTTGTAAACAAATAGACCACTTACCTAAATTGGGGGATCATGAAAGAATATCTAATATGTCAAATAATTAAAAGACTTTCAAAGCTTGAATTAGATTATTGATATCCCATACTAAATTGGCAAACACTCAACAAAAGTAATTAAATAGTCATGACAAAATTGTAGGACCATGCCTAGCAAGAAAAATATTTGATTATATTGGAACTATGATTAACATTTTAATTATCTTTCTAACATAATATTTTCAAAGAAAAAAAAGTGATATAATGGATATGATCTCCCCTTTCAACCAAAGGGTTTAAGGTTTAATCTTTTTTTCATGAACAAAATGGATGGGAAAAACAAAACCTATGGGCAACTTTTTCAAATTAAATGCCTTAAAGAGAAAAGGTCTTTCCTCAAGAAGAAAAAAACAAAATGATTGCCTCAACAATGTTCTTTGAAGAAGTAATTTTCCCATGGAGAGAAAGATTAAGTTGCCTTGGGGTACAACTTCATTGAGGAAAAAGGGATTAAGTTGTTTTGGGGAGGAACTTCTCACAAGGATCAAATTCATGAATGTTAAACAAGAAAATACATGGGATAAACTTTGTGTAAATCAAATATTCTTTATATCATTGGAAATGTTTTGAGGCTTATATATTTAAAATGATCTTGCATTCTTGATTTAAGGTTATAAACTAAAAGTTATGATGAAAATAAAAATTGAAAGTCAAATTTTCCAAGTCTAGCTACTTTTTCCTTTGAGGAAAAATGGATTAAGTTACCCTAAGGAGCAATTTCCCCTAAGTAGTAACAAGTGTTTTTTTTTTCAATTTTTTCATGTCACACCACAAGTGGTGATTATCCACCATAAGATTTGGCCAAATTTGAGTAGAAAACAAATAGGCAAGTAAAAAGTCTAATAATTTTTACTAAATGTTAGCAAACCACTTCAACCTATTAGTTAAGTATGACAATTTCAAAAGAGGAGGGCCAAAAATATTCTTAGATTTTCCAAAAATGTTAGCGAACCCATAACTTATTTACTATAAATGTGGAGATTTTTTCGAAATTTTTTGAAAAAATTGCCTTGACTATGTCATTGAGCACTTTGTTTTCATGAAGTGGCAAATTTTCACCACAAAAACAAATGCTGGTAGCAACATCTTGAATGTTTGGCTAAAAAATATGTGTAAGTTTTATCCAAATCAATTGTTCTTTATACCATTGTAAAGTTTTTGAAGCTTATATATCTAATATATTAATTTAGCAAGTTTGTCTGTCAGTCAGTGAGTGACAGGGCTATACCCAACTGACAACTGATGGACCTGGCACAAGTGTGAACAAGACCCAAATGATAGAGTCCAACTGTGGGCCGTCTGGGTGGTCTTCTTGCAGTGCAAACGTTTTCTTCTTGCTCTCCTTTCCCACTTACGTCTCTTCTCCCTCTCTCATACAGTGATGGGAAAACATGCGTTCGTGCCCTATTGTGTACGATGGGAATGTACTTTCTTTTCCTACGTGGCAGAACGGGCCATTCCAAGAAATAACTGACATAATAATTTCCCATAGTCATGACTTTCTGAAATGACAAAATGTCGTTGAGCTTTAGGGTTTCAGGGGTCGTCATCATGGGTCATCGCTGCTTTAGTGCCGTGCTGTGCCTTGCAAGCACGGGTTACCACTAGTATATATATATATATATATATATATAGATCTTGTTACTTATTTGAAACTATGAGCTAAAAAAATGTGGCAAAACAACAAAATCAAGAATCAAATTTTTTCAAATCTCAAGGAGATTAAGTTGTCTTCTCCCTTAAGGAGCAAGTTTTTGAATATTTGAAAAGAAAGTGCAAGGGGGTTAAACTTTGTCCAAATCAAAAATATATATGCTATTAAAAAGTTTTCAAAACGTAAATATTAAAAATGACCTTGAATTATCGATTTGAAGCTGTGTTAAAAATTATGAAAAACAAAACAAAAATTGAATGTCAAATTTCCAAGTCCCCTTCTTCCCAAGGACAAGCCCTTGTCCCCAAAGGAGAAGGGGACGAAGGTGTTGTGGAGAAAAAGGGACTTGAAAATTTGACCCATAACTTTTAGCTCTTTGCTTCAAATCGCAAATACAAGGTCATTTAAAATATCTATGCTTCAAAAGCTTTCCAATAGTAGCATTAAGAGTGTTTAACTTGCACAAAGTTTATCCTTTTTTTTTCATGTCAAACATTCAAGAACTTGATCCCAACGAAAAGTCGCTCCTCAAAACAACTTAATGCCTTTCACCTCACAAAAGGACAATTTAGAGCCATTTTAAATAAGGGACCGTGGACTAAAAACTTAGGACCAATTTGAAGCAACGTGAACATTGAATTGGACTTTTATTCACATTAAAAAAAACATTTTTTCTTAAGGTACATTGAGTGTGTGTAAAGGCTTGGGATCCAATTCAAAGATCAAATGTAAAAATCATGTGCTTGACATATGAGAGGATTAGATTAATTTTTTTATTTTTTCTCTTTTTTTTCATGAGTTATATATATATATATATATATAAACTCTGAAAATACATTCCTTCTAACAACATTCACACGAATATTCACAAAACCAACTATGTCAACTCTAGAATTGGTCAAAAATGGGAGAGCTGGTGTGCTTTCAACGTTGTCCTCAATCATGTTTTCCATTTTCACAAAATTTGAGTAACAAAGGTGTAAAAAAAAAAATGAAAAAGAAAAGAAAAAAACAAAAAAATGAACAATCTTGAACCTTAGCTTACTTTTTGGTTCTCCAAACCATGAGCTTTCCTTTAAGCTCTTTTATTTAGTCAAGACCAATTGATTTTCCCTTCAAAATGATGCCATGTAAGCTAAATCACAATTTGATTTGTTTTGGTCTTGGACCCCTTTTTAAAAGCCTTGGGACCAATTTAAAACTCTTGACCAATAGGAATATTTGATTTCATTGGACCTTGCTCCTTGAAAACCCTTGTCTAAAGTGGCCCTTAGTCCCTTTTTCCCTAAGAAGTTGCTCACATTTTTATTTTTATTTTTTCATCCATTTCCTTCATTGAAAAAAAATAAAATGAAAAAAGGATTAAACCTTAAATCATTTGGTTGAATGGGGGAGATTCTAACCATTGAATTGCTTATTTTTCCTTAGAAAAATTTCATATATGAAAAAAAATTTAAAAATTATCAAATATAGTAAAAAATATTATTTTTATTATTTTTAGCTAGGCATTGTTTTACAACAGCTACATCAAGATTGGTGACACATTTAAGGTTTTTTTTAAAAAAATTAATTAAAAAAATTGTTTGCCTATTTAAATGGGATTAAAAATTAACACAATTGACAGTTGCCATTCTTATCAATTTTGTGACATGAAACAATATTCCAATATTCCATACTTTTAAATTATAAATTAATGTTTTTGCCTGCCCCTAAGCTTGTTTGCAGTCACCTATTAAAAACCATGTTGTCTGTCTGTCCATGGATGGGTGGGTCTTTGTTAAAGGTTTTCATCCACCAAGAGGTCTTTATTAGAAGGTTGTTCAGGGGATGGGTGGGTCTTTGTTAAAAGCTTTCATCCATCAAGAGCTCTCTATTAAAAGGTTGTTCAGTGGATAGGTGGGTCTTTGTTAAAGGTTTTCATCCATCAGCAGGTCTCTATTAAAAGGTTGTTTAGAGGATGGGTGGGTCTTTGTTAAAAGTTTTCATCCACCAAGAGGTCTTTATCAAAAGGTTGTTTAGTGGATGGGTGGGTCTTTGTTAAAGGTTTTCCTCTGCCAAGAGGCCTCTATTAAAAGGTTGTTCAGTGGATGGGTGGGTCTTTGTTACAGGTTTTCATCCACCTTGAGGTCTCTATTAAAGGGTTGTTCAGTGGATGGGTGGGTCTTTGTTCAAGGTTTTCTTCCACAGGAGGTCTTCATTAAAAGGTCCTTTAGTGGATGGATGGGTCTCTGTTAAAGGGTTTTCATCCACCATCAGGTCTTTGTTAAGGTCCTTATGGGGACCTATGTTAGGGTGTTTTTTCTTGATACATTCCCTTGTTCAGTGGATGGGTGGGTTTCTGTTAAAGATTTTTTCATCCACCAGGAGGTCTCTGTTGAAGTTTTTTCATCCACCAGGAGGTCTCTGTTAAAAAAATTTCATCCACCAGGTGGCCTTTGTGGAAGTGGCCCCTTTATGAGCACCTAATGTTAGGGTGCTTTTTCTTGTCTACATTCGCTTGTTCAATGGATGGGTAGGTCTCTGTTAAAGGGTTTTCATACACCAGGAAACACCAAAGGAGCAGAAAATACACTAGATCTGGTGTAGATGAGCGCCAAACCCTAACTTTTTGAGAGAGAGACGGACGCAGAGGCAACAAGAAGCCCTTACATTGAACGGACATCGTCACTGAGTCGTGGCAGAGTTGATGGCGCTGGAAGCGGAAAAGGCATGAATAGCTGGTGAATTTTATTGATTTTTGAAGGGACGACTATCACACAGAGAGAGAGAGAGAGAGAGAGAGAGATGGTGATGGTAGGAGTTCTGGCAAGGGTTTCCCTTTAGATCTGATCTTTCATCGGTGTTTGTTTGGTTTCGCGACTTTTCCAGGCATGGCAGGATGGATATCCTCGAGGCTCAAGGCAGCGGAACAGCTGCTGCAACAGGTGATGCGTGCACCATACCTTCTTTACAGTTCATCATCCGTCCTTTTCGTTTTGTGTGTTTTTTTTGGTCCATGGTGGCCCCGGGATCGGATGCGTGTTCGGGAAAAAAGAGAGTTGAAACATGGGAGTTATGGTGGCAGATTGATCAGCAAGCGGCCGGGTCGTTGCGCAAACAGGAGAGACAGGTTGTTGAGGCTCCTACACGCAGTACAATTGATGAGCATGGTAGTAGAGATGGGTTGAAGAACCACAACACTTCGTTGCTTCAAACCCCAAAGAAGGAACGGCATGAGGTATTGAGCGGTGGAAAAGCTCGACAGTCTGAGATGCTACTGCAGGCGCAAGGTCCTCCTGGATCTAGGAGAAACATTCCAGGCTCTGGTTCTACTAAGCCTGCACCAGTGACACAGGATTGGACTGAGCTATTAGGGTCTGGTGAGCTTGTGCCACCAGCAGCTTCTTCTTCTGTGGCTCGATCTTCCAGCAGTGTTGGCAGCAGTTCTGAGCATACTGCGACAGCAGTGCATCCAACTCTAAAAGCTGCAGCAGGGCAAAGAAGCTCACAAAACACAGGCAAGCTTTGTCTCAAATCAGAGCTTTTATGATTCGATTATGCCAACACATTGCAAGTTAGGGTTTTTCCACAATGATGTCATTGCCTTGTGTGGACTGTGATGCATTTATTCTTGAAGTTCTGGGCTTCTAGAGTCATGGATGGAGGAATGTTGACTTTAGGAACATCAACAATGTAGGCAAGGCTGGGATGCATGTTCAAGGCAACAATGAGAGTCCACCCACATCGAACACAGGTGCAATACCCATGTACTCAGTGTCTGCTCAATCTTCCCGTACAAAGCCCACCAATTCAGCCATAGAGCTTGCTGGATACTCCAGCACTCTTCAGAATGACAATCATCTTCGTCGTCTGGATTTTGATTTGGCAGCGGCAGAAGGAAGTGGAGAGCATGAGCCGAGAGAACAGGAATTGATGGATGTGGCCCATCATGAGCATGATGTACGCTCCTTGCAAACCATGATTGAGAATGCAATAAGAATCAAAGTGGGAAGCAGAGAGCTGAATGCACCAGGTCAAGCAGGAGAGGCAATTGGTGAGGTGTTTGCAGAAGAACCTCCTCCAGTTCATGATGAGGAAGGAAAGGACAATGGCAGTGCTGCAATTTTAGCTGCGGATCATGCTTTGGAAACAGCAGAATTTGACAAGAAACTAACCCTATTAAGGAAGGATGCTGATTTGACGACATTTACAGATTCTGTTGGGCAAACAGAGGCGACACCCAGGGAGGAGCTTCATCAGGGCTTGGTTAAAAATGACTTTGCTGTGAAACAGGAAGTAGCAGAGGAAGAGAGGGGGAACAGTGAGCAAAGGGAGGAAGCACTTGGTGCTACCCCTGCAGCTCTGGAGATTACAAATCTGTCAAGTGAGATTGTTTGGGAAAATACCAACCAAGAGGACTTTGATGAAGATATTGGGGAGGGCTCTACTATCTCATCTAGTGAGGAAGAAAGTGAGAGGAGTGGTAGTGACAGTGAATCTGATTCAGGTAAGATGTGTTCACTCACCACCTTACTGAAAGTGCAACATTTGGCAATAGAGTCTTAGTTTGAACTCTTGGTTGGCTTTCCAGTTTTGTGAGTAGGGGCTTCACTTGATATCTTTTTTGTGGAGTTTACAGAGTATGAAGAAAGAGTGAGGCGACGGCGGGAACGGCGACGAGATATAGCCATGCGGAGGGCAGCGAAGGCTGCTGCAGCTGAGGCAGCCCGGGCAGCCATCAGAGACCGAGAAGATCTTGTTGCAAAACTGGAGAAGGAGAAGGAGGCCTTAGAGCATATGCTGGCTGAAAAAGAGGAGGAGCAAGTGAAAGATGTAAAAGTCTTTAACCCAGCTCATAGAACTACTCAGTTTTGGACACAATAATACATAGACTTTGTCTGAAAAACTCTGTTGAATGTGGTCATAATTTTCTTCTGTTTTTGTTTTTTTACATTCACAATGTCTTGCTACAAATTTGGTTTCTGGTCATTTTAGGCAGTGGAGCTACGCAGGAGTATAAAGGAGGTCCTACATGAAGTTGAGATAGAGAAGCACCGACATACCCTCACTCGCCGAGAGGGACTTGCTCGTGAGGCCCACCTGGAGGTCTGCCATTCCTTTTGCAGTTCAGTGAGATTTCAAGAAAGCTGTCAAATTTGATGACCATGTCCAGAGGTCATGCTCTTTTGCTAGATCTCATTTTGCTTTTTGTGGTATATGTGCCAACTGAGCTTGAGTGGTGTGTGGAAACAGGCAAAGAATGCAGAGCTAACTAAAGCACTTGCAGCTGCGGAACGGAATCTCGAGGATGAGGTCTGCTGCTTAGTACCATTTCAAACTTCAAATGCATGTTGTTTACAGACACTGTGTTGTCATAGACAAATTGTATGAGATGAGAGTGAAATAGTGGACATTCCTGTACTGGGAGCAGGTGTTGTATGCTTCTGGAATTCACAACAAGGTGAACTTGAAGATCGCTTCCTGCTCTGGTACCAATTTGTCTCAACATTTGTGCTCTTTGCAGTGTGGCCAACACCATGAGCTTGATGTTAGAAAGAGGAGAGCACAGAGGCACTAAACGTATCAAAGCAACATTGTAGTCACATATTGAAATCAAAGGGGACAGCTTCTTGCCACTTGATATGTAGCGTTTGATGTGGTAATTTTGCAGACTTGGAGCGAAAAATTTCAAGTATTCGTAGCTGTCTGAGACAACCTTTGCTGCCTGCGGTATGTGTAAAAGCTTTGTCACCAAATGTGGAGATTGTGGGGACTCAATGACGCATTTCAGGATAGGGCTGTGTTGTCTTCTTGGTTTTTGGTAAAAGTTCGCTTCCATGTTACTAACGTGTGGCTATTTTAAACTTGCTTTCCAGGCAGAGTTGTCACTATATGATAAAAATGAGCAAAAAGATGCAAAGACAGAAAAGATAGAGCTGGGAACAAGACTGGAAGATTACCAGCGCAAGGTAAAGCTTTTGTAACACTGAATTGGCAATTTATGTGGTTTCATTGATGAGGTTTTGGTTGTTATGTTTGCTCAGAGATGCTACATAGTTGGTGCTGCAAATTTTAAGTCAATTTTCTGGGTCCTGACCAAATCTGGCAGCAGGGTATTAGTCTGTGATTTCAGGGTGTGACAATGTTGCTTGCATGAAAGTCATATATGAAATGGGCCCTAAATCCATGACCCTCATGATTGTGCCTTATGCTGAACAGGCCAAGGAGCTGGAGGAGAAGATAGCCATAGCCAGTGAGGCTCATTACACACCTTCTGTCATGGAGCTGGAGCTTCAGACACGCCTCAACCAGCTGACTGACCACTTGATACAGAAGCAAGCCCAGGTACTACTGTTCATAGTCCTCAGTGGTTCATTGTTCTCAAGTTGCAAGACTCTCTTCCCAGTTTCGGAAGGGGATACACATTGACTATTCAGAGTCTTAATATCAGGAAACTGCATGAATTTTGGTTTGATCCTGTGTTCTTTTTCTGTCTGTGCCTGATGTAGGTAGAAGCATTATCAACTGAGAAAGCAACTCTGCACTTTCGCCTTGAGGTGAGCAAGTGGATAAAATTGTGAGACCTGCATGGCATAGATACTTATGCTGTGCTGTTATAGACCCAGTTTTGTGAGTAAAGAGCAGTAAGATGCTTATCAGATTTTGTGGTTGTAAACTTTGCCCACTTAGTCATATGGAACTAGTTTTCTGGCTTTTTGAAATGGATAAGAGAAACCTGCACATGTACATCTTGAGAAACCTCTTTTGTGAGATTCCATTAAAGAGTTTGAAACCATCTACAGGCTGTGTCCAACACTCTGCGGGAGGCAAAATCAGCAGCACAGTCACGGGCTAGCAAGCGGAACAAGGCCAACTCTGGAGGAGGTGACTGGTCCATGTATGACGATGACATTGAGTATGGACTTAGCAGGCCATATAGCTCAAAAGACAAGGGCTTTGTGCAAGCTGATTTTGATCATCCAATAACTCAGGGTACAGGGTCGCACCCTGTCATGCAACTGGTTCTTCAAATGGACAGTTTATTTCTGGGGGGTGCCCGTATTCTAAGGACACATAGTTCTGCTCGTGCATTGGCAGGGCTCTACCTCTTTGCACTCCATGGCTGGGTTTTATTTGTGCTCTACATGCATGCTCGTGCGGGCAAAGAATCAAACCCAGCCTTGCTGATGCAAATGGGGGTGAATTCATTGAGGAACTTGACAGCAGATCCCAATGCAACTTCTGGAATCAGGGATTAGCTAAAACAGACTGACTTAGCTCCCCATTTCTGTACATACAACTTCTTTCTGCAAGCATTCTCTATTTAGCAAATATATCAGTTGAAGTTTGAAGAATGCATTTGCAGATATATTCCTGGTCTTGGGCATTGCAACTATGCCCATGCCGTGGATGCTCTGATGCTCTCATGGTCGTATGTTCATGCCATGCTACTATTGTTTGTGCATTTGCCAATAGTTTTTTCCAAGAAGCTCAGGAGAGATTTCTGTACCATTGGGCACTTGGGACAAGGTGTGGATTCTGATTCACTAAGTCGGCAACTTCAATTGATTGCTACAATAAAAATTCTGCAGGCAAATGTTTGGTGAGGAAAAGTAGAAATCTGGTTTCAGTTGAATCCAAAGGGCTGGTTGTTTTCTTTATCTTTCATGAAGATGGTTCAATTCTCTCTGTCCTGATAAAGATCCTCTTTGTGTATTTGACAAGGTGATCACAAGTCTCACATCAAACTTTTGTCTTTCTTTCCATCACCAATTGAATTCCAATATGGATAAGCAAATAGTTGCAGCACAAATGCACAGCTGCTGTGGTAAGAGATTTCCAATTGAACACAGGTACATTCAGTCGAGCACAGCAACAGCTTTGGCAGCCATTGCCACTGGTGTAAGGGTTTTTCAACTCAATGCAGGTACATTCAGCATAAACTGAGAATTGCAACTGATGCTTAACACTCTGATATGATAGATCAATGATATGAGAACAATCAAGAAGAAAGAGCATCGTTAGACTGATCAATCAATTGAGGTCTTGATCCACTTCAGTGGACAGACTTAAAGAAAAACAGATCATTTTGCAACTCAGAAGCAAAGAATCTGTGGAGGTGGTGGCAGTGCACAGGAGGAAGAAAATAGATCATTCTGCATCTGAAAAGCAAAGCATCTGTGGAGGCAGCAGTAGCAGTGTACAGATAGATCATTCTGTAACCGCAAAGCAAAGCATCTATGGAGGTGGTGGCAGCAGCAGCCATGCTTAGAACTCATGTTGATGAGGATGTGGTTGTTTTCAACCCTCTCGGAAAACCAACAAAAATTGCCACAGGAAGAAAGAAAGGTGTATGATGATGTGTTGTTGTATTACAAGCTTCTAGGAAAACAAACAAAAATTGGAAGAGAAAGAAAGAAAGCACATAGCAGATTGGCTGCTGCTAATAGAAAAACAGAGCAAAACAGAAGCAGAAAAACAGAGAGATGCCGTTTCTTGGTCTTCCAAGGCCAATGTGGATTCAGAAGAGCGTCAGTGCATTACGATGGTTGCCGCTACTAGAAAAACAGAGGAAAGCAGAAGCAAAAAATAAGTATATATATAGAGAGAGATGTGGTTCCTTTGTTTCTAAGTCCAATGTGGATCCAGAGGAGCGTCAGTGCATTGCAATGCTTGCATCAGATCACAAGTTGCTGTGCAGCCAAGAATGTATCAAAACTGTCGAGATCCAGAGATCATCGTCAGGGAAGAGCATCATCAGGATGTGGCCGCTCGGCGAATGGCTTTGTTTTTTACTTGGACGGAAGCGGGGGAGAACTGCCAAGAAGTCCGGCTTGCTGACTCTCCAGGTCCACCATCTGCTGCTCACGGTCCATCTCGATGATGAGCGGCACTACCAACACCAAGAACGTCGTGCCTGCGATCCATGCCGCCTTGCCCGTGCTCCACATTAGCTTCTGGCTGAAGCGCGCGCTGTTGCTCGCTGCCCTCCTAGCTTTTTGATACAACGACGAATCCGCCAGCCCTTTGCCCCATCCTCCTCCCTTCTCCCCACTCCTATCGACTGCCGCCATCTCACCTCTTCAGCACACTTTGTGCAATCTGTGTCCTCTCTCTCTCTCGCTCTCCCAACTCTCTCTTCTGTCTCTGTGTGTCTTATGTGTCCGCTCAGCCTCCTCTCTGTCTCCTCCGTTTCTCCCTGCAGGATGCGAGCAACAAAAGATGAGCGCACAGTTTGCGAGCTTGACGATGACACTGGAAACCCTAATATATCAGCCACCAACACAAGGACCCTTCCTTCTTCACCTTCTCTTTCTTTGTTTTGGGCCTTTCCTTCTTCGTTCTTCTCGGCCGCTACAATATTTTCCTTCGGCACCTTTGCGGCCTCCACAAAACCCTGGCGGAGAATCGATACCGATGCCGAATGTCGATGTCCTAATCCTTAAACCCTAGCCCTACTCGAAGATGCTGCTTCCTGTCCGAGCCTGGTTTCTCTTGTGCGAACAGGCGTGTCCAGAATCCTCCACTGTCTCTTTCTTTGTTTTGAGCATTTCTTTCTTCTATCTTCTCTGTCGCTACAAAGATTTTCCTTTCGCGATTTTGCGGCCCCCACCAAACCCGGGCGGAGGGTAATCGAGATCGATTCCGATGCCCTAATCCTTAAACCCTAACCCTAATTGTGGATGCTGCTTCGTGTCTGAGCCCGGTTTCTCTTGTGCGAGCGAGCAAGCGGGCTTTGCACAGTTCGCCTCTTGCGCGCGATGGCTCCTGCATGTACGCATGTTGCGAGCGCTTCGTCGTCGGTTTCTTCCATGGGATCTCATAATCGTTATTGCAGGTAGTAGTGAATTCGTGGTGGGTTTTGGGTCGTGTGTATGGGACTGGCGTGGGAAGCGGAGGAGGAGTAACGCGGTGGAGGGATGTAGAGAGTGCGTTGTTGAAGAGCTTGGTGCAATGACGGCGAGGAGTTCAGCAGCAGCGTGGTTTCTTTTTGCCGTGACCGGGAGAGCGGATTTCTTTTGAAAGTGCGGTAACTCTGGTGCCTGGTGAGCGATTTAGTAGTGGGTTTCAAGCGCAGATGGAGGTGGTGCTCGACTCATCATCATCAAAATCCAGGGCCAAGTTGTTCTTTCTTGGATCGGATTGGATTCAGAGCTTGGGAGGTTTTGGCCTCCCCAACAAGACAACGAAGAAGCTCTTGTCACCACCACGTCGGGTTTTGTGCGCGGTGGTTCTTGAGTCGCAGGTTCCTGGTTCCAGGAATTGAAGAAGCCTCTTGTTGTTAAGGTCCAACAACATTGCATCTGATGGTTTAGGGTTGCGAGCCATTTCCTCGGTGGCGAAGGAGGGAGGAAAAAAATATGAAGGAGCAGCAGCAGAGGAGGTTGTTGAAGCAGCAGGAAGAGAGCAGGGACAAGGTGGAGACGATGACACTGAAGTGAGTGCCAGTGTCAGCGACAAAGGTGGAGCTTCTTGTCACGCCCAACAGTCCCAGCAGCTGCAGGAAAAAAGAAGTCACTGAAATCCAACCACAAGGTTAGTGGTAAACACCTATTTGTTTCTTTGTCACAGTTTGTATGTCCTGCACTTCCTGTATGTCCATCTCTGGTTTTGCTCATCTGTGGTGGCACAGGGAAGCATGTTTCCCATTGAATGAATCCATAGGTATAGAGATCTCAGAAGTAAAGGCTAAACAAAAACCAAGAACTTCACAAAAGGGTGAGCTACACATGGAAGGGCACATATGAATGCATGAGCATTGAGCCATGAGCACACTGAACAAAATTTGGGCTCCACGGTGCTTCACACTACCAGTGACAATGATTAAATTATTATTTTGAATAATTTTGTTATAATTAATTTTGTCTTTTCAAAAAATAAAATTCTATAAATTTGGCTATATGTCATTGTAATATTTTTTTCATTCTTGTCAATGAAAGTTTGATTCATTAAATAAATTCAAAAAAAGATACAAATAGACAAAAACATTGAAAGGGTGTAAGACAATCAAGAAAAAATGATTGTAAAATGAAATTTGATCTATGACAAATTAAAAGTCTAGAATGGCTCTGGAATTGTCTCGATAATGATCACCAAAATCCCATCCTACATAAACTAGTTCCAATGAAACATTGTCTTTGGAATTTAATGGACTTGAATCAGTAATAAATTGTCGTTGAAGAATGAATGTTGGATGAATGTCTATGGATAAAATTAATTACTCTTTTCATGTTGATACAACTTTTTTAATAGTTTTTAAATGTGGTAAGTCTACTTGATTTTGCCTAGTATATCATATAATTGTTGATCAAAGTGTCATTCAAGCCTTTAGCCTTTAGTCAAAATGTACATGTCCATAAGTCAAAATCACAAGTTAGTCAATTTGAACCTCTTAAAAAACCATGAATTATAGTGGTGCTAAGCTTTGCAACTTAAATTACCTAATTAAGTCATCTAAATAGTCAAGGTAGTCTAGGTTGCAAGTGTGGGGGCTTGAATTCCTCACCTCCACATTGAGGAGTCAAATCCTTAACCATTACACCACCACCTCACAAGATAATATTTTTTGGACAATATAATTGTAATGAACATGATTTTGGATCAACATATTATAATCAATTTTCATGAATTTTTTTCAACATATTGCACTAAATGAACTTGAATTTTTTTATGTGTTATTTACATAAATAGGTAGGTTATAAGTAGGTTGGCCTAGGTAGGTAGGAAATATTTATCAATAAATGCATGTACGTAGGTAACATGTAGGTTATAGTGTACTAAGCCTTATAAGTACCTACTAGGATTATGTTTATACCTACTTAATAAACTACTTATGC
>Ga0116229_10007749_pt1 | contig 16865 bp, 17 predicted proteins | sample S1TSphgellanicum_3_FD_87313 | JGI IMG/M metagenome (GOLD analysis project Ga0116229, IMG submission 87313) | Host-associated microbial communities from peat moss isolated from Minnesota, USA - S1T2_Fc - Sphagnum magellanicum MG | ecosystem: Host-associated > Plants > Peat moss > Unclassified...
AAAAATAAATATGGGAAGAAAAAAAAAGTAAAAAAAATATTTGCAGAGAAAAAAAAAAACGGAAAAAAAAAAAAAAAAGGCTATAGAGGACAGTAAAGTTCTATGCTACTTTCATAATTTGAATCCAACTTACAACCCCAGTTTTTCCTGGTCAAATTTGAACTGCAATTTCAATTGATGGACTAAATGACACATCATATGTAGCTTGGAAGATCTCCAATGGAGCTTTCTGCAAACGGAGAATTTTTAATTCTTACTTCCATTGCTCCAACACCAAGAAACACCCACTAGACAATTTGGACCATTTAGCAACCATTATGAGGCACATTCCATCTGAACATAGATTGCAATATCATAACACCAACGAGTTGGACACCTTAGATGAGAGATTAACCTCTAGCAACATTGAAAGAAAGTCAACTGCACCAACCACCCACCCTGGCATAACCACAAACATTGACATTAGTAAATTCCCATTCATTGCAGAAGCAGCTTTCATCAAACTCTGAGGCCATAATTTTTGGTGACCCAGCAGCTTCTATAATAACCAAAAGACAGACATATGCCTAATTCTTATTACAACATGAAAGAAAGGTATTACTCCCATCAAAGTCTTTGAGAGACTTGTCAAAATACAAATTTCTCCACATAGCACACCACTTGGGATAGTTGAACACAAGACTTTCTGATGTTGAATACTAAGAACAGAGGACCGAATTGATGAAATGAAGAAATCAGAAAACAACCCAAATCAATACATAGCTTATTGAGGAGAAGAAGTACTAAAATTAGAAAGGATGGAGGCTAGGAAAATTGTGTAATAGACTACTACCTCCCCAATGCTCTCTTGTATCATCTGGTCAAAACTGGTAAAATCTCAACCTAAATGCCAGGCCCCAAACAAGTTGATGTAGAATAGAACTATTGTGACCCAACAAGACAAGGCCAGTCCAGTGAACCCCACTGGCATTGAATTTTTAAAATTTCAGTTAATGAAAAGAAGTGGACCTTGCAAAGCTACTACCTTAAGGTTCACAGGTGCAAGGAAAAACATTATAAGTACTCAACCTGACAATTACAAATCAACATTAGGGTATGATATAGAAGTCACGAACTCTCTCTCTCCAGACAGAACAAAGACCGACAGATGTAGAGGCCAAAAAATCCAAGTCTTTCTGTAAATCCAAGTGCTTCCAATTCTCTACTTTCCTTCGGATCAAAGGGATAGAGAACAGCAAATAAAGTCGGAAAGCACACCTGTGAATAGCTTCCCGATCTTGTTTTTCTTGTAACAAAGATGAACCGGCTCTCTCTCCTTTCGTTCAGATCATAGGGAGCATTTTTAAAAAAAATGAGAAATCACTGCTACGATCTTCCAATCCGGTTGCATTCCGTGAAGTAGTAGTCCGGCAGCTCTGCAATCATTGACAAAGAAAGAAAGAAAGAAGTGTAGTGGAGCTTCGTTTCCATTACAGTACCTTGCTCGAGTCTTTAGAAGCAACGCCACACCCCCTGGGCTCTCGCCCCAAATGAGAGGGAAGGAAGCAAAATTTGTTTGTTGTTGTTGCCCGCAACCCTAATAGGTTTTCTGCATGCGAGGATTTTCCTGATATTGTTTTGAAGGATAAAGTGATAGCAGCAAAGAAAGCTTGGTGGTGTGGGATCTTGGAGGTAGGAGCAGAGAGTCTTATCAGAGCAAGCTTTGTTGTTAAGCGTGTGTGTATTGTTTGGTTTTGTCTTGTGGACATGGGGGGACATGGTGGTCTCAATATTTTGCCGCAGAAAAGTTGGAACGTGTATAACTTTGATAATCGAGAGAAAGTGAGGAAAGATGAGGAGGAAGCTGCACGTCAAGAAGCAATCCAGCAGCAGCAAGCCCGACAACGAGACGCAGAATTCCGTCTGGAGAAGCTGCGAGCGGCCGCTGCTCAAGCTAAGTCCTCCACATCCACAGGCACCACTAGGGTTCAAGAACCAAGGATCACACAAGGGGAGGAAGAAGAGGATCATCTGCCAAAGCTTGGAAACGGTGCTGTGGCTGCCAGCAATGAAGAGAAGGTATCAAGCATCATCATCGCCGCTGAGCAGCAGCGGCCACAACACTTCAATTTCTTTTCGGGTGTGGAGGAGATCGTTGAGGGCTCCGGGCAGGGAGGAGGGAAGCCTCAAGATCATGGGAAAGAAAGAAAGCGAGGGGAAGGTAGGGTTGGGGGCAGCAAAGGCAGAGATGATTTCAGGGACTTCAGAGACAAGAAGGCGAAGAAAGAAGAAGCAAAAGCTCCTGGCGCTGATGATGAAGTATATGGTTTTGGCTATGGTCTGATTGGTAAGAATGGAAAGAGGCCATGGTACTCGACCAAAACCTTCATGATTGACAGAACAGGGGACGAAGGTGCTGCGACACAGGATGTGAGACCAAGCACTGGTAAGTAGGGTTTCTTCCACATGTGGCTGCATGCTTTCAGGTGTCTGTTCTGCACAGTATGATATGTGCAGAACATATCATACTAAAACCTTGAAACCCTAGCCACAAAAACTTTGCAAGCACTGTAATCTGATGTAAGTATATAATATGTCATGGAATTCTGAACAGTATGGGGTGTGTGGATTATGAAGAAGAATCTGAAGGTTTGTTGGATTATTTGGTGTGATCAGAGGAAAGGCGAAAGAAAAAGCAGAGGAAGACGGTGGAGGAATTAAGAGCAGAGAGACTGAAGCGGGAGGAACAAGAACATCAGAAAGCTCAAAAATTGGTGGTGGCTCAATTGAGACTTGGGAGCCACCATGGAGCAGACAGAGCTGGCCAACCATACTACAATCAGAGCTATGGAAATGCACGATGATGAGTACACAATCTGTTGTTGACCCACCTGCTGATTGAGGAGATGCTCATGTGTTTCTTCAGTGTATGATACATAGCACACAGTTGAAATAGCAACCAAGGTTATAGATATACCTGGCACGGTGATGGTTGGTTGACAGCATGGGAGAGAACCAGCAATGGGTCCTCTGGAATTGTTGATGGGGAGCTGGGTAAAGGACTGGGCTCCAACATGAAATCAAGGGATTCTGGTTTTGCAGTACAGGATATGCCCATTTGCAGGAGGGTGGCACCCTCATCAGGCACCTTCTTGCCTTGCATCAACACCTGAACTTGAAGGTCCCCCTCCCAGCGAACTCATTGCCACACCCATAACTGCTGTCTAAGTTCCAACAGAAAGACTGGTGGTCACTGAAGGCTAGACCACAGAATCACTTACTGTAGAGAATGGTTCAACAGGAACACCTACACCCAGATTGCTATACATTGTCTGCCAGCTGATGCATAAATCATAAAGCATCTCATTCAGTGCATTAGCAGTAACTGGCCAGTCCTAGCTTACCTTCAAATTGGCAACACTTGCTGATTCTGGTAAGCCCACAAACAGCTCTGGAACAGCAATGATTTTATGCTCAACTTAACTGCAGTAGACACCAATTTGCTCAGTCCATCAGAATATGTCCAATTCATGATCATGTCTGGTTGTGAAAGGGGAGATAGCAGTGCAGAGGGAGATCTACACATGATCCAGTTATGATGCACACTGCAATTGTCTATTAAATCCCATTATGATTTCATGATGTGTGAAAAACAGAAACAGATGAAAAGGTTGAAAATCAGCAGGTGACAGTGAACTGCCCATGACATGTACCATGAGTTGCACAGGACTTCTTTGAACTCCTTTTTGAAGCACCCTTGGCTGTAGGAGAGGATGCCACAACTGCAGCTTTTGCTCCAGCATATATACATTAAAATGCAGACAGTCAGCTCTTTGTTTGGTGGCAAATGTGCAGATCTTTTAAAGCAAGATCGATGAATATTATCAATCAGAAACTGATCTCTTTTCATACAATCAACTTGGAGCCTGTGTCTGAGTGTAGGGTCATGGTCCATCAGGTGTGTACCTATTGCACAAACTGAGGTCCATTCACAAAGGGATTTACCAAGTGATCTCTCATGTATTTTGGCCACTTTTTAAGAACTTATTGACTGACCTGGTGCTGTATGTTAAGAATTGAAGTCATAATGGCCAACACAGAGAGGACCAGGTCCATAGCACTGCAGAGTTTAGCAGCAGCAGCATGGGGCTCACCATCCACACAGTCAAACCCCGTCTCCATACAACAGCTTGTATTCAAATGTAGTTCTGAAGCTGGTTTGCCACGGCCATCCCCCATCTTCGTCTTCTTTGCAGACAGACCTCTAGTTGTTCACTGCTGCTGGGTCAAGGCATCCCTCCAAAAAATGTCTTCTAACCAAAGATGGCATCTGCAGCAGAATTTAATACATAGAGCTAAAGATAGGACATTACTGGTTACTGATCACAAGTCTTGAATCAAAAGTTCATATTGGTGACAAATTGCCAAAATTGCACAAAATGCATTGGCAAAGGGGCCAAGTAATTGCATGCCTTATGATCAGGACTTTGGGCATGCCAGTAACCACTGTTGTAGATTTTTGACACTCATTTCTGTAAAGACTTTGTGGATATGAAAACCAAGACAATTTCACTTGTACAGGAAAGAGTTGATTTGATGCATTCTTAGTTATTAACATAAATTAGCATCACAATGTATAATGTGACCTTGTTACCTCCACTAGAACCTGAATCTGCTGATTCCATGTCAACATGTTGCCACTTTCTTCTTCTTCCTGAGACAGGGCTGGACTTCAGAACTTTGTCGGCAGCCCTGTGGGGATTTCAATCCCTTGCTAAATGAGTTCTCAAGCATTTTTTTCATTGTCTCTTGAATGAGGTGTGGGGAGGAACGAAGATGTCTAATTGTTTCTTGCTTGAAGAACTTAGCATCCCTTTTGCTCTTGACCCTCTAGAACATGGCTCTGGTGTTGTGACCCTCTGCAAGCCCTGAAGTTGTGACCATGAAGCTTGTCACACCTGTCAACAAATGTGGGTTCTTCTCTTCCACCTTGACTGTTATTTTCTCTTCTGTTTTAATAATGCTCACATCAATAGGCTTTGCTGGCCACACAGCCTTGCCACTTTCACTGGTTTTACACTGGACTTGAAATAACTGTGTCTCAAGAATAACATCTCCCCCATGTTCAGGTCCTGCACCAGCCTCAAACTTCCCCAGTGCTTTCAGGCATTCAAGATCCTCCAGAAGACCTTCAACTAGTTCATTACTTTCCATAGAAAGACTGTGCTGCTTCTCCTCTTGCTCAATAAGTGGCAGAAACTCTATGTCTAGAGGGGGTGAATGCAAGTCTTTTTGAGCTCATCAGAGGCATCTGCTTGATGGCTTCCATTGTCTGCATTGGCATGCCCTCTGGTATCTCCTCAGTCTCAGGAAGCTTGCCAGCAGAACACTGCTCCATTTCTGCTCCTCCTCCCTGCACTTCTGGAACATGCATCCTCACTTTGACTGCCACAGAAGCAGTGTCTAAATTCTGGTCAAACTTTGCAGTTGACAAGACATGATCACTCTGCAATAGAAAGACCTGCAAAAGCTTTTGCAGTGTAAATGATCATCTGTATCATAGTATTCATACACAGACTACACATCTGTTTCTATCAACATGCAATAAACCATGTCACTAGCTCCTGGCTTTACCATACATTTCACATCTTTTGACAATAAAAATCCAACAGTGATCTTAGTGGCAAAACAAGAGTAGCTCTGGAAAGGGAGCCTTCACATGATCTCAAGGTCTGTAGACTTGTTTTGTACAGATGCTGCCATGCCAAGTCTTTCAGTGGAATGTCCTTTGCAATGACCTCATCCTCCTTATCCTGTGCAGGAATCCACAATGCAGACTTGTTTGTCACCTTGTGAAAAGATTCAAGTTTCTAGGAGGACTCATACGTGTAGTCTATTCAATTGACTGAGAGACAAAACTTATTGTGTTCTTTCAGAACAAAGTTGTTTGGAATTGTTGGGTTTTTCCTTGACTAGGTGTGTTCAGTGCTTCCAGAACAGCTTTACATTCCAGTGCAGGATTTTGGACTTCTAGATTTGAAGAATGGTTGAATGAGTATATCCTTCCCCTTACCTACTTTACATACCATACAGGTGTGATGCCCTTCATGAAGACCTGATCAAGTGGCTGGCTGGAGCTGCAAATTGGAGGGCAGTGCCTAGTACAACACCATCCTCTGTTCTCCACTGTCCAATAAATGAATGCGTGTGTTCTGAACCAACCATCACACTTTCTACAAGATTGTTGTGGCTACCTATAAGGTTCTTTTGTGCGTTCAAAGTAGTAAGACTTTAGCTCCTTGGAAAATCATGTTTTACAAGTCTTAACTGGTTAGGAGAGTTCTTTGTCTTCTCTTGTTAGTGTGTTGTTTTTCTGTTTTTTCTTGTCCGGGTCTTTGTCGTTGGGGCCTATTTCAAGGTCAAGAGCAGAGTCCCAGTTTGTTGTAAAGCAGTTGATGACTTTGTTGCTTGCGACTCTCTGCAAGTGCTGACACTGTGATCTTTGAGTCATAACAAGCAAGGCCTTAGTTTTTTGTTAGTCATTGTTGAATAGATATGAATTTTTAAAAAAAAGTGTAGATTCCTTGCAGATTCAAGTTTCATTTTGAAAAATGATGCCTCATGTTCATTCCAGTATCTCAATTAATGCTAAGTTGGGAGTTATCAATAGTCAGATTTACAGTTTTTGAGGCTTTGTAGTTGTAAAGAGTTCTTTATCTGTCAGATGGTCAGTCTTATTGTCCTTCTGAAGAATAAAGGTTACCCTGTAAAGATTATGTTAAAGAGGACTAGAGGGTTGCTCAATAAGAACAATTCTTTTTTGGAATTTCAACATTTGGAGTATTCTGCATGATTTTGTATAGTCTTGGAAATGGGGAGCTTCTTGTAACCCCAATTGGTCTTTGTTCTTCTCTGCTGTCCTTTTCTTTGTGTTTTGTCTATCCTGTTGTGTCTTTCTCTTTTTTGTTATCTCCTTGTGTTGTTTGTTGCTAGCCAGTAGCATGGCTGAGTCTTCCTGTTTTCTCTGGATTTGCAGCAGAAACTTGGTACATTCGTTAGTGTTTACACCGGGTTCTACCCACTATAGGGAGCTGATGAACTCAGTGGGGAAGTTGTGATAGAGAAGTCACTATCATAACTTAGGTTAGTCTTTTCACTGGGCTCTACCCACTGTAGGGAGCTGATGAAGTCAGTGGCAAAGTTGTGATAGAGAAGTCACTATCATAATGCTACAGTTGATGTTCCCTTAACAGGTGTGAGAGTGGCACTGTTGTTCATACTGCTTTAGTGTTTTATTTGTACATGTCTGGAATGATGTCAATGTAAGATGGTCTGAGCCTAGGGGTGTGCTTGTAATAGTAATGAATAAGATTGCATTGTGTGAGGACTCGGGTGCAGCAGTTAGTAGGCATTCGACTATGCAAAAAAAACTTGGGGTTTTGTTTGGTCTGGGTATCCCTGGGGGCAAGCAAGATTGGGCAAAAAGTTGCATTAACCCACTGACTGCAGAGTGTTGGACATCACAAGAGGAGTGGGGAAGAGAAGAGGGTTGAACATGTATGTAGGTGGCTTTTGCCTTGCACTTTCTTTGGGATTGGGAAATTGTTCTGGTGGATTAGTGATTGGGGGTGAGATGATTAGGGTATGCAAAGAGTAGTGACCTGAGAGAGTGATAGTGTGGCAACTAGTATGCAGATGCATGGGGATGGTGAGAGAGCTCAACAGGCCCAATCAACAATGAAGGTACTGATCCAAGTGACCAGATCCCAATCATATGGTTTATTGCTTAGATTGGGTAAATTATCTAAGTGAGTTCATGAATGTTTCAAGAAATCAAACCCTGATAGATTTTAGTATGTTTCACATTTCTGTTATTGAATGATGACAGCAGCAGACTACTTGTGTCTACTCAGGTTTTTCATGGAAACAGTGTCTATGTTGTCTTGAGATGCAATTATCCTCCTCCTTTGGTTACAGAGAAACTTACTCTTTACATATAAGAGCACCCAACTAGAGTTGTGGATATGAAAAGTGCTTGAGCTCATCTCTAACAATTCCTCTAGGTCTCATATGTATTGGTATATGTCTACAAGGTAACCTTGGAAGTCGAAATTTGAGCTGTTATGTTCAACTTGTTGTAGCTTTGGTTCCAAATGCTGACAGATAAACAGATTCAGATTGAGAGTTCTGGCAATGCCGTAACTGTCTGTCATTCCCTTCATGAATTGATGTCAGCCCATGGCAGCCCTCTGAAATTTTTTGGTATCACTAGCCACATTGTTTGGAATTAAACGCCAGAATGGTGTAGCAAATTCTGTCCATCAAATTACTGCCAATTCCAAAGTTTCTTCCATTCCTGTGATGTGTTAACCTGAGTTCTTGATGTCATGGAAGGGGACCAGCTAGGGCCAACTCCAGGCTCTAGCACACCAGTTTTGGTTGTTCCAAATCTGCTCGAGCGTTCTGAAACAGTGAGATGTCCCTTATTGGCAGATGCAATTTCTCCTGAAACCCTCCACAAAAGGATATTTTTTTGCAAGAGCTTGGAACATGGATATGACATGTTCGTCAACCTCAACTGTCCAACTGGCTGACTGTTTAAGAGCAATGTCATATGATCAGGGGGTGCTGTGCACCGAAGTTAGGACAGCTGAAGTAGTGATTGGATTGCTGCTGCAAGCAGTATGACATTACTCAATTTTGCAGTGTAGATGTGAGTAATCAGCTGGGAATCTCTGAATTAGAGCAGTACAGCATAATCAGAATGTTATCCAAATGTTTATGAGTTGCAGGGTCTTTGCAAGAGGGAGGGGGAAGTTTACAAGATACAAATCCATTGGCTGCTGATCATTGTTCTTCTTGTGTAGCTACGGAAATGGAATCAATGTTCACTCTGGATCCCTCAACTTGCAAGATTGAGTACAGGTAAGAAGTATGAAGTGTACTCCGGAAGGTGAAAGGTAGATGTCCTCGCAGCACAAAGTGTATTCCAATAAAATTGTCGTGTCAGTTGGGCACCTAGTCCAATCACTTAGTGTGTTTACTTGATTGCTGGAGGGGGGGCAGTTTATGTTTCTCAGACTTCATGCTTTGGGCACACTATTATCATCACCATGTCTTGCTGTCAATGTTTGCAGATTACAAAGAGATGTTGCAAGGGTCAGAGGATTGATAATATTCGATGGAGACAGCACTATCACTGTGTCTCCTGTGAATATCCAGTACTGACCTGCTACCATACACTGTCTGTCATACCATCTTCTCTGTGTCTCCCAACTAGGGAGGTGTTGCTCAGTTTATTAAGTAGGACTCTGAGGAACAGTCTGTTAGCCAATCTGCAGAGGTGTGTGCAATGTGCAGTTGGCTTTTGTAACGTTGTGATGTGCATTTGTGATGTGCAGTGGGGACCCAAAGTATGATGGATGCTGCTTTTGTATCTCTCAAAGCAAAGTTTGATAGTCAGGTGTTTTTTTTCTATATGCTAAATGTCAATCATGTGTTGTTATGGCTCATCAAATCAAAAAACTTAACCTAGAAAGGAATTGTTCATATTCATTAGCTAACTATTTGGAGACATCATATGAAAGTGGAGAGGTTAACAGAATTGTCTGAATTCTTCTGAACATAATTCATACGTTGTCTCTACTTTTGGCAATGTCTTGCAGTGGATGATGTGATCTGTGCTATCAGACTTCCTCTCCGCTGTATGTTTGGTATGCATGTCTATTATAATGCTCCTGAGATTTGAGTATTTGTGACTTCGCATACCAGAAGAAGTGGTCAATGTATACATACATCTTGCAAACACTCAGATATTGGCACCCCACAGAAGAAAGAGTTCTATCTCTGTGCTGCTAATACACCAGTTGCAGCAAGAGCTTGGGTGGCAACTGTAAGGTGACCCAATTGCTCTTTCTTGCTCCTTAGGGAGGGAGGAGATTGAGGCAAGTAACAATTGTGAGCTTCTTGACTGCCACACATGTACTCACATAATCTCTAGGTACTTCACATGAATTCACATGACTGTTGGTCTGGTACTGTTCTTCCAAGAATCAGTACTCAATTCAAAGGTACCATCAGCAACTTCTAATCTAGATGCAAGGTCTTACTGACTGTTGCAGGGCAGCAGCTTTGGTTTTGAAAGCCCAGCATGATTATATACCATAACTGATAAATTTGATTTTTTGAGAACTGTGATTATGAATCCTAAGAACCATCCTGATAACCATGAGGGCCTGTTCCTATTTCTAATAGCCATATTAAAAACTAAAGGTGCTAAACTCAAATTTTTGTCAGATTTTTAGTAGCCAGAATTTGACTAAAATCTAAGAAAAGTCACCAGATTTCCATACATGGTTCAAGTAGGTAGCAAAAAAAGGGGGGGATTTAAAAACAAGTTTACTATCATATTTAGCTTGTAGCCAAATTTGATTAAATCTTCTTGTAGATCATTGCCACTTGGGCTACATCACAAAATTGACAAAAAAAAATCACTAGCATGAAAGAAAACCTTGGCTTAGTCATCATCCACTCCAACTGAGAAAGTGCCTTAAGCACCTATCATCATGAGCATGATGATGCACTCTAATTGGAGTTGAAGCACTCGGGGTGTATGTCCATTTGAGAGAACTTATTTTCTAGGGGAAGGACAGGAGTTATGTCAGGATTCTGATGGGATTCTGATATCTGAACAACAAATGTATGCTCAATGTTGCCAAAGGACGAATACAATTTATATGGGTGTTGGCCATGTAGACACATTCAGTTAAGTAGGACTGTTGTAGCTCCCCAAAAACTTGAGGATTGCAAACAATATGAATCCTTCAGGTTAATATATTGGACTCATGGAAGAAAGCATGATGGGTTCACTGTAACAGTATTGGTCGGGTATATAGGCATGCTCCTGGTATCAACACTCCTTATCAAGGACCCTCTAGGCTGGGGGGTATTGGTACCAATATTGAGGCCTTACAAGTACCAATACACCAGCCATGTATACCAGCATAGAAAAACCAGTTTCAATATCAAGTGTATACCTCTGTGATTCGAGCCCAAAAGTGGGTCTTGGACCCAGTTATCAGGACTAGGTTGGCATGCAAGTTTTCAAAAGGACCCAATATGCCAAGGACCCAACACTGGAACCATAAACCCTAAACCAAGCTGGTATGAATTTTTTTTTAAAATACCCAATACCAGGACCAGGCTGAGATGTTCAAAAGTCAATATGAGAAAAACATTGGACTATACACTATACCATCCAGGTTACAAATGAGTCATGACTTGCTCTTACAATATTGAGACATGCAGACAGACAAAGGGGACAGCAACAATACCAGCAACTGCAAAATTTTAGTTCTTGAGGATGTTGTGAGTTTGGAAAAACAACAAAACAAAACCCTCTTTTGGAGTCCCCAGTAGACATATCTAGCAAAAACAGTGACGAATAAGCAAAAAGTTTTGAACTCTGTCTCCATCCTATCACCACTCAAATGTGATGCACTCTAGTCACTATCAAGAAAAAGCACAACTATTTTCACAAAGAGATAGTACATGTATGAAGCTTGTTTGATGGCTTAAGTTCAGAAGGAGATAAAAAATTCCTCACTGTCATTGCATAATGTATGATGATTGGGGTTTATCATTGCAAAATCTTGATGACATTTGAGTATATAATAAGGGGCTGAGTTGAGAGATCTAATTGTAAGAGGCATTAAAGGTTTGAAGAGAAAATCCTGACCTTAGTTGTTGACCCATGAAACACTAGTAAATCAATGACTCATATTCTCAAGTACTACAAGGGATGATGGCTTTTGGAAAGTTTATTTGCTAATGAAATAAAAACCTCTATGTTCCACATTTAGTCAAGGTTGAATCTTTCAATTTATTGATCCATTTCACAACCCATTCGGCATCACCAGCTGCAAGAAGCCAGTCCCACTTTCCCATTGAAAGAATACCTTCTGTATAAAACCCCAAAAATTGGCTAAAATTATGGTGGTACTAGAAATGCTTGGAGGGCGGATATGTCATAGTTTTAAGGATTATGGAAGATAAGAAGGTAGAATAAATACTAACGGATGTAAAATGTTATGCTCAAACTTAGTGGTGGGTGGAATGTTTCAAAAGTATGGTTTATGTGCAACCCCCTCCTTTCTATGGTTGGTTACCATAGTTATTATTGCTGAAACTATATACTTGTTGAGTGGTGAGCAGATCACACATTTGGTGTTTCTTATGAGTAGCTTGATCTGGAATTCTGTCATAGAAATAGGTGAATTTTGCCTTGATCTGGGAACCCATCACACCAACAGGTGAATTCTGCTCTAGCTATTGTGCCAACATTGGCTAAGTTGAAGTTTACCAATATCACATATTTTGTTGATATTTTAAATCCCTGAAGGTGCATTCACACCTAATGTTAAGTCAGTGTTAAGTGAAAATCTAGGTGGCATCTTAAGTGGCACCCAATGTTAAATGGGTGATTGTTCAATATTAAGTGAATGTTAACTTAACATAAAATCTTCATGGTAAATAAGTTTAGGTCTTAAATGATTAGCTTGGTGTTAGGGGACACACACAACTGAATCCCAAAACATTTTCTATTCTCATGTGCTTTGAAACCAGAGCTCTTGACAAGTTTCCAAGTAAAGTTTTAAGAATAATAATTAACAAATCTCCTTACATCTTGGAAGGGTGGTATTGTCTCCTTGGTTCTTTGGTCCCATTGTTGTTCAATCTCCTCTATTGAAACTCAATACAATTATCTATGTTTGCATTTTTGTTCCTTCACAAATGGGAGATATTGAGAGCATCTCCAACCGTACTCAGTATGTAACTCTGAATAGTAAAATTAAATGTCTAAGTTTAGCTTTTTTTTTTCGCAAACCCACCAATAAAACTGAAACTCGAACTGCATATTCATGGGGGACTACTAACAGCAAACCACCTGGACCAATCATTGTGATCGACGAATCAGAAATACTGAGCCGCAGTCAGGTACAAGTCATTACACTCTTTTTGGGAGGTGAACAACTGTGTTGCGCCTTTTACTAGCCTCGGCAAGCTGCACGAATTTGGTGCAAAAAAACCAATTTCCTAAGCTAAGCCGGCACATTTTGACTTTTCTGCAATAAATCTTACTGTCTGCAGTCACATACTGAGCACCGTTGGAGATGCTCTAAGAGTATCTTCATTGGCCCCAGTAAAATGGCATGGACACACTCCTTCGGAGGAGATATAACTTTCAAATAGCATGCAACTCAGTTTGGACCTGTAAATTCGCACAAGATACGATGATTTCCACAAGGCCAAGTAAAATCTTCAAAATGGCTAAAAGTATGCATTGTTTTGGTTTTCTAGTCACCAAATCTCTACAGTTAAAAAATATATATCGGCAGATTTCTCTATCTAGTTCCAGCACGTAGCCAAAGGATGTGAAGGAATCGTAAGCTTTTTTATATTCGTATCTTGTTCATAACCAAATTTGGCTAAGTGATATTATGGATGATCACCAACTCAGCTATGTCACAAATATTTTTTAAATAATTACAATAATAATAATAATAATAATCCAGGGATGGAGAAATAATTAGCACTCTATGTTGGATGTAACAAACACTGGTAGCCCCAATAGAGGGTGTGGGTGAGATGCTCCAACCACAACCTTGGTAGCCTAGCTCTTGATTTTAATAGGTCATGTCAGTCTTTAAGAGAAGGAGGAGGAGGGGCCTGCATGTGTGTACTTCTGAATGTGGATGTGGCCACCAATTCTTTTTCTTTGTAGGGGGTGACTCTTTAACTACTACTGCTGTATCCATCATTTGATGTGCATATAATTCGTAGTCCTAGTCTTTTCACTTGAAGACAAAGAAGAAGAAAGAAGATGAAGAAGAAGAAGCGGCAGCAGCAGCATAGTGTCTGCTGCTTTTTGTCCACACAAAGTGAAGCCATCTGAGTTGAATGGGTTGTGACTCACTTTGAGATGGGGGAGTCAGGACAAAAAGATTTGATGATCTGCATGCATGCAATGTGCAAAATTTGAGCAAGTGGGTAGTCTTGAGTTTTCATTCTTTTGTTTGGTTGCTCGCACTGATCCAACTTTGTCTGCTCCGACCATGAGGAAGAGACTAAACATTGGTGTAGGATTTGGGCATAAAATTTTTGTTCCAACTTGACCCAACATGTGAGTGACATCTGGAGTATTACGCATGCATACCAGGAATGGACATGTTCCATCCAAGTGCATTTATCTGAGTGAGAAGTTCTAAATCGAGTCAGAGCAACCGCCACTTGTGCTGAGTATGTGTCCTGACAAATTAAAATTAGATGAAGAAAAGTCAAAACATGCCAGTTGGGCTCAGCAGAATGGTTTTGGCCCAGCATTTGTGTAAAGTTTTATGAGGCTATTGGAAGGCGGAGCAAATCCTAACATCTGCCAGAGAATAGTGTAATAAATATGACATGACTGCTGCTCCCTATTCCTGATTCATCAATCATAATGATTGGTCCATGTGGTTTGTTCTTAGTAGTATCCAACTTATTTGCAGTCCCAATTTTAGTTTTATAGTTGGGGGTGGAAAAAAATAATTCACTAAACTTGGATGTGAGAAATAATTTTGCAGGGTCACATAGTGAGCACAGCTGGAATGATCTAAGGAAGGTTTGGACTTGCCATAAGGAACAAAATCATTAGGGGGTGAACTTCTTGTTTCATAATTTGCTGTTGCACAGTTGTTTAAATTTTGTGAGCTTTCAAAGACAATTCATTCTCAACTTCTGTAAGTATCAGTGTTTTTTTGTTTGTCAATTTTGTGATGCAGCCAAATTGCTGATCATCCATGGAAAATTTAGCCATATTTAGTGATGAACAAGATATAAAATTTAATCATCTTCCTCTATTTTTGGCTACCTTCTTGAACCAAGTATAAAAATCTGGTGCTTTTTTCTTTTTTTCTTTTTTTTTTTTTCAAATTTTGGTGATTCAATAGGCCAAGTGGTTATGAAATGGTTGGCCTTCATAAGTAACAACATTCAGGGATCATCCCAATCTAGTAGATCTCCACTTTAGTCAATGTAGAGTTTGCACATGATTTTAAACTCCTTAATTTTGAAGCTTTTCTTAAGAACTTAGTCCAATAGAATTATACACAGAATTTGAAATTTTCAGTTTTTTGAGAAAAAAAGAGAATCAGAGAACAGTCAGTTCCAATTATTTCATAAACATAAAAAAACTGGCAGTTTTCATGAAAGAACCAGAGGTTAGAAAGATGATTTTAAAAAAATAAAATCAGAACCAAGGTTCTATTCCAACATCAATTTTTTTAATTTTTTCACCCCCACCAGGTAGGGTAGACCAGCTCATCATCGATTTCCTGCCTATGACTGAACACTTATTTGTATTTTCAACGTATGTGCTTCATTTTGAGTGATTTAAAATGTTATGGGAGTGTTACCTCAAGCTCTAAAAATCATCTTTGAAGTGTGAAGGAAAAGGATTAATAAAAAAATAACAAGAAGAAAAATAAGCTTTCAAAATGTGTTTTTTTCCTTCCTTTGTTTCCTTGGACCCCTCCTACTTTCAAACCTCACAACTTTCTCTTTTTTTTATTCATTTTAAACGATTTAAAGTGCTATAGGAGCACCACCTGAAGTTCTAAAAATTATCTTGGAATTCTGATAGCAACATAACATCATACAAGGAAATTTTTGGGTGTTTAGGAACCGACCTTTGTAGTGTTTGGTGGTTTTTAAAAAAAGTTCTTGACCCCCTTTACTGCGAGGGGCTGCAACTTTCTCATTTCTAATCTGTTTTTCACAATTGTTAGTGTGTCAGATGTGCCAAGAGGAGGGGTTCAAGTTTTGTTTGGACACCAGAAACAATGGAGCCCTCCCCCTTGGATCTGGCCTGTCCTGAGCACTTAAGTGTTCGGTCACCGGCTGGTCTACCCTAAGTGGGTATATACCCAGCCTGATAACCAACAGGCATCTGTAACAGATTGTAATAACCACAATACACTGACGATTATTACCCTAATGTTAAAGCCTGAAAAAAAACACTAGGTTTTGCCATAAGTCGGAGGGCATACCTAATCAAATAGGTTGGAGGTTGATTGAGAGGTGAAAGGTGTCCATACAAAAAGGAGAGTAAAATGGTTTCTCAAAGAAGGATTGAAACCAATGGTTCTTTGATTTTTAAAGAACTAGGACCATAAAAATCAAATAACCACACAACACTGGGAATCATGCGTGCGTCCCCACCCTCAAGAACATGGGAGTAGGGTCTGCCTTTTGGAAGATTTACAAATCCAAAGAACCTCTTACTTAGGGTTTTTCAAAACCCTAAAAACATGGTGGATTTCATGGAATAACTGGCAAAGAAATACAAATAGTTTCATAGAAAGTTATTTGCCTAGTTTTTTAATTTTTTTTAGAGATTTACAACAGTTAATAAGGTTAACATGCTCTTCATTGAACACAGGCCAGTAATCGAATATTTTTAGATCTTTCTCATTTCTTGTTTGTTTGAAGTGATGTAAAGAGTTATGGGAGTGCAAGCTAAGCTCTACATTATCTTTTTCAGTTTCAGAGGCAAAGGTGCACCACAAAAGAAGCACAAAGCAAGCGAAAATCACATAATGTATTTTTTTATAAATGACTTCATATTTGTAAATCTCATGTTTTCCTTGTTTTTTTTTTTTTTGTTCTTTTTTATTTATTTTAATAGCTTTTGGTGTGTTAAGGTAAGTTCTATGTTACCTCGTTTAGCTTCAAAGGCAAAGGAACAACCCGAAAAAAAAAAAAAAAACTATAAGAAAAATAAATATTTTGACACCAAAATAATATTTTTGTTAATTAATTGAAAACACCTAAATTTGAAAATCATTTTT
>Ga0116229_10007751_pt1 | contig 16862 bp, 17 predicted proteins | sample S1TSphgellanicum_3_FD_87313 | JGI IMG/M metagenome (GOLD analysis project Ga0116229, IMG submission 87313) | Host-associated microbial communities from peat moss isolated from Minnesota, USA - S1T2_Fc - Sphagnum magellanicum MG | ecosystem: Host-associated > Plants > Peat moss > Unclassified...
CGGCGCTGATCGAAGCGCTGCGCGCCGACGGGCGGCGCGTCCACATCGAGTCGAACGGCACGATCTTCACCGAACTTCCCGAGGACGTCTGGCTCTGCGTCTCGCCCAAGGAGCGCGTCGACCCGCGGATGGCGAAGCGCGCGAACGAAGCCAAGCTGATCGTCGACGGCCGCGTGCCCGAAGAACATCTCGAGCTGTTCGCCTCGCATCCGACGATCTTGCTGCAGCCCGAGGGCAACAAGCCCGCCAACGTCGCGCTGGCGCTGGACTATGCCAAGGCGCATCCGCAGCGGTTCCGCCTTTCGCTGCAAACGCACAAGTTCATCGGCGTTCCATGATTCTGCTCGCGTGCGCGGTAGCGGCCGAAATCAAGTTCTGGCAGCCGCGCGACGGCGTGGACGTGCTCGCCACCGGCGTCGGCCCGGTCGAAGCGGCCGCGGCCGTCGCGCGCGCGCTCGCGGTGCAGCGCTATAAGCTCGTCGTCAGCGCCGGCATCGCGGGCGCCTACGAGGGCGCCGCCAAGATCGGCGACGGCGTGGTGGTGGAAAGCGAGCGCTTCGAGATCGACCGCGAGGACGGCACGGCGCTCGCGCTGCCCGGCGGCGAGAGCGTTGCCGATACGACGAAGACCGGCGATCCGCTGCTCACCGGCAGGCTCGCGGCGGCCGGCTTTCCCAGCGTGCGTGGAATGACCGTCTCGCGGGTAACGACGACCGAGGAGACCGCCCGGCGGCTGGCCGGGCTCGGAGGACACGTCGAGACGATGGAGGGGTTCGCGGCCATGCGCGCCGCCGAGTTGGCGGGCGTCAACGCAATCGAGGTGCGCGGCATCTCGAATCGAGCCGGCGATCCGGCACGCGCCGGTTGGGATTTCAACGCCGGCGCGACGGGATTGCAGCGCGTGCTCGATGCGCTCTTTCACATCATCGATGCCGGGCATCAACACGCGGAGCAATCATGACCTACCGACTCGCCTATTCCCCGTGTCCGAACGACACGTACGTCTTCGCAGCGCTCACCAACGGCCTGCTCGGCGACGCGGCGCCGCGCGTCGAGGTGCACTTGGCGGATATCGAAGAGCTCAACGAATCGGCCGCGCAAGGAACGTACGAACTCACCAAAGTGAGTTACGGCGCGATCCCGTATCTGATGAAGAACTATCGCATCCTGCGTTCGGGCGGCGCGCTCGGGCGCGCTTGCGGCCCGCTGCTGGTCTCGCGCCCCGGGGTCGGAACGCTCTTCATGGATTTTGCCGATAAGCGCATCGCGATCCCGGGCGAACGCACCACCGCCTTCATGCTGCTGCAACTCGCCTTCGGACGGCGCCCGAACGTCGTGCAGATGCGCTTCGACACGATCGTCGACGCGGTCGCGAGCGGGGAGGTCGACGCCGGACTCATCATCCACGAGTCGCGCTTCACCTATCGCGAGAAGAATCTGCTCTCGATCGCCGACCTGGGCGAATGGTGGGAGACGCACACGCTGCTGCCGATTCCGCTCGGCGCGATCTTGGTGCGCAACGACGTCGACGACGAACGCGCCCGAGCGATCGACGAGGCGATCCGGCAGAGCCTGGCCTTCGCGCGCGCCAACGAGGCCGCGATCATGCCGTACGTTCGCGAGCACGCCTTCGAAATGAGCGACGAAGTGATGCGCGCGCACATCGGGCTCTACGTGAACGAATTCACCGAAGACGTCGGCCGCGAGGGCATCGAGGCGGTCCACGCGCTCTTCGCCCGCGCGCACGAGGACGGAATCGTTCCGGAGACCGCGGGACCCATCTTCGTTTAGGCGAAGGGCGTTCGCATGCGACGTCAGGGCTTTCTCGCCGCGGCCGCCGCGGTTGCCGCTTCAGGAGCTCTGCGGGCCGGCGCAGCACCGCTTCCACACGCGCGCATCACCCTCGGCGACGACGCGTTCTTAACCGACGGATGGCGCGAACTCGCCGGCGCGAGCGTCGGCGTGATCGCCAATCAAACCGGGGTGACCTCGCGACTGGAGACGATCGTCGACGCGATCCGCCATCAAGGCCGCGTGCACGTGAAAGCCATCTACGCACCCGAGCACGGTTTCCGCGGCGACCGCCCCGCCGGCTCCTCGGTCGCGACGTATACCGACCCGCAGAGCGGCCTGCCCGTGTACAGCCTGTATGGGGCCAACCGGCATCCCAGCGCGGCGATGCTCGAGGGCGTCGACGTGCTGCTCTTCGACATTCAAGACGTCGGCTCGCGCGCGTACACGTACATCTCGACGATGGCCTACGCGATGCAGAGCGCGAAGCAGTTCGGCAAAGCGTTCTGGGTCCTCGACCGCCCGAACCCGGTCGGCGGGACGATGGTCGAGGGGCCCGTGATGGAGCCCGCGTTCGAATCGTTCATCGGCCTCTATCCCATCGCGATGCGCCACGGCATGACGGTCGGCGAGCTGGCCAAGCTGTTCAACGAACGCTTCGAGATCGGCGCGAACCTGAAGGTCGTGAAGATGCGCGGCTGGGAGCGCTCGATGCTCTGGCCCGACACGGGCCTGCAATGGGTGCAGACGTCGCCCAACATTCCGACGTGGGAGACCACGTTCGTCTACCTCTGCACCGGGCTGATCGACAACGCCGGGATCAACAACGGCACCGGCTTCACCAAACCGTTCTTCCTCGCCGGCGCAGCGGACATCGACGGCGTGGCGTTCGCCGCGCATCTCAACGCCCGCAATCTGCCCGGCATCTGGTTCCGCCCCGCGGCATGGTCGCCGATTGCCGGGTTCTGGAACGGCAAGGAACTGAGCGGCGTAGAGCTGGTCGTCTTCGAACCGAGCGCGTTCGCACCGGTGCGCACCGCGGTGGAGATCCTGGCGGCGTTCCGCGACCTGTTCCCGCACGCCCTCGACGTCAAAGCCGCCGCCCTCGACAAAGACTGGGGTACCGCGTCGCTACGCGAGGGTCTTCTCGCCGGAAAGAAACCCGGCGACATCGTCTCCGCATGGGGCCCCAGCGTCGAACGCTTCATGGACCTGCGCGAAAGCTACTTACTCTATTAGCATTCGCACGCCGGCACGATCGTAGCCGGCCGTACCGGTACTCCGGATCGTCACTCGCACCGCGTACTACAGCGGCATAGATCCCTCGCAAGAAGCTGAAGGTGAAGCTAAAGGCCCACGTGGTCGAGGCCGCTTGACGCGCGAACACGCGCACTATCGAGCGAGGTCAGTCTTCGTTGCGCGTGCGCAGGTAGTGGAGCTGCCAGAGGTGGATGAAGCGGGAGAGTTCTTCGCGCATCTCTTGGGAGATGTCGACGAACTTGATGCCGTAGGCGAACTTGCGCGTCTGTTTGTCGTAAAAGGCCATCAGCGTCTCGCCGCGCATGTGCATCGGGTGGAAGCCGGGCGGCTGGACTTTTACCACCTCGGGGCGTAGGCCGAACGGGGTCTGCTCGAAGACTTCCTTCTCGATCATCATCTCGGCGAGAAACTCTTCGGGCAAGTTGAAGTCCAACTCGAGGACGGAGTCGCGGATGAAGTCCTCGTCGGTGCCCAGCCGCAGGCCGCCCGACGACAGGTCGTTGGCGCGAGCGCGGCGGCGGCCTTGCCGGCCGACCAGCGTGTAGACCACGTCGAACTCGACCGGCATGCGGAACGACGTCCGTTTCTGGGCGGAATTCACTTGAGCCAGCGCCGGAGGCTTGGCTTGTTTGCCCTTGCCGAAAAACGAGAACATCGGACGGAGGGCGTTGGTGCGGGCAGGCCCCGCTTCCTGCTCGCCCAAAATGGCTAGAAGTGCTCCTAGAACGTCTGAGGGCCGCGCTCGGCGCAGAAGCGGTCAAAACCTCAACCGAAGATCTGGCCGTCTACTCCTTCGACGCGTACACCGACAGCCGGCTGCCCGCGGCCGTCGTGTTGCCGGCAAGCGTCCGCGATATCAGCGCGGCGGTGAAGATCGCGCGGGAGTTCGGCGAGCCGATCGTGCCGCGCGGGGCCGGGACCGGCCTGTGCGGCGGCTCGGTGCCGATCGAGGGCGGCATCGTGATCTCGTTCGCGCGCATGAACCGCATTCTCGAACTCGACGTGCGCAACCGGCGCGCGCGCGTTCAACCGGGGCTCATCAATCTCGATCTCTCCAAGGCGACCGCCGGCGCCGGGCTGTTCTACGCGCCCGACCCCTCCTCGCAGAAGATCTCGACCGTGGGCGGAAACATCGCGACCAACGCCGGCGGCCCGCACTGCCTCTCCTATGGAACCACGGTCAATCACGTGCTCTCGCTCGAGGTGGTCGACGAGCGCGGGGAAGTCTTCACCACCAGCATCGACGACGCGGGCTACGACCTGACCGCCGCCTTGGTGGGCAGCGAAGGCACCCTCGGCATCGTCGCTTCGGCCTGGGTCAAGCTTCTGCGCATTCCCGAATCGGTGCGCGTCTGGATCGCGGCGTTCGGCGACATCGACGCCGCCTCGGAGGCGGTCTCGGCAATCATCGGCGCCGGCATCGTGCCGACGGCGCTCGAGATGATGGACTCGGTGATCGTCAAGGCGGTCGAAGCCGCCTTTCACGCCGGCTATCCCACCGACGCCGCCGCCGTGCTTCTGATCGAAAACGCGGGCTTCGAAGACGACATGGATGCCTGCGAGGCGGCCATCCGCGACATCGTTGCACAGCACGGCGCGATCTCGTGGCGCAGCGCGCACTCGCAGTCGGAACGCGACGCGCTGTGGGCCGGGCGAAAGGGCGCGGCCGGCGCCACCGGGCGCATCTCGCCCAACTACTACACGCAAGACCTCTGCGTGCCGCGCCGCAAACTCCCGCTGGCCCTGCGCGCCGTCGAGGCGGCCGCGTCGGAGCATTCCATCGTGGTCGGCAACGTCTTCCACGCGGGCGACGGCAACCTGCATCCGCTGCTCATGTACGACAAGCGCGAACCCAAGCAAGTCGAGGCGGTCGTCGAAACGGGCAGCGCCATCCTGCAATCGGCGATCGACCTGGGCGGCACGATCAGCGGCGAGCACGGCATCGGGTACGAGAAACGCGAGGCGATGGGCCGCGTGTACTCCTCCGGCGATCTGGCGACGATGGCGCGCGTGCGCGACGTCTTCGATCCGCAACGCGCGCTCAACCCCGAGAAGATCTTTCCGTCCGGCGCGCGTTGCCCCGAGGTCAAATCGAATTGAATCTCCTGGAACGCGCGGTCCCCGCGACCGCGCTCGAGGCGGCGGAGCTGCTCGCGCAATGCGACCAGAGCGGCCGCAAGGTGCAGATCGTCGGGGGAAATACCCTAGCGGGCATGGGGCGCCCGCCCGAGCAGGCCGGCGTCACGCTCGTCACCACCGGGCTGGACCAAATCGTCGAATACGTGCGCGAGGATCTTACGGTCGCCGCGCAAGCCGGGGTAAGCATCGCCTCGATCGCGCGCCTGCTCGCGCAGGGGGGGCAATTCTTGCCCTTCGACGCCCCTCGCCAGCAGGTCGCAACGCTCGGCGGCACCCTGGCTGCGGGGTGGCTCGGCCCCCGGCGCCATCTCTACGGCCGGCCCCGCGACTACATCCTCGGTTCGACCGTCGTCTTGGCCGACGGCACGATCGCAAAAGCCGGCGGCATCGTCGTCAAGAACGTCGCCGGCTACGATATGAGCCGCCTCTACGCCGGCTCCTTCGGAACCCTCGGCCTGATCGTGCAGGCCAACTTGAAGACGCTCGTAGCGCCGCAGCGCTCGCGCATGTTTCTTGCCAAGCTCCCGGAGGGCACCTACGCGCGCGCGTGCGCCGGGCTCGCCACCTTGCGCATCGCGCCGGCCGCCGCGTTTGCCGTCTCGGGCTTTCACTCCGGGATCGACGGCGACGAAGGCCAAGAGGGGCGGCTCGCGATGCTCCTCGAGGGCAGTGCCTCGCTGCTCGAACGGGCGACGCGCGATCTTCGCTCGGCGCTCGGCCGGGCCGGCGTGCCCGAGACCTCGGTGCTGGACGCGGGAGCGCGCGAGTCGTTCGAGCGCGTCGTCGATGCCTACGTCGCGACGTTGGGCGAACGTTCGATGACCTACCGCTTCAACACGACGGTGGAAGAGGCACCGGCGCGAGCGCCGGTTGTCTGCGAACTCGCAGCGCGCCACGAGTTGCGCAGCGAGACGATCGTGGACTTGATGAACGGCGACGTGATCCTGCGCGTAAGCGATTTGGATTCGCGCGCGCTCGGCGCCAAGATCGAAGCCTTCGACGAAGCGCTGCACGCGCTCGAACCGCGCGCGCAGGTCATCGCCGGCGAGCATCCGCTGCGCGCCGTGCTCAACGTTTGGGGTGAAGAACCGCCTGCGATCGACCGGATGCGCGCGCTGAAGATGCGCTTCGATCCGAATCGCACGCTGAACCCCGGGCGGTTCGTCGGCGGCATCTAGGAGCTTGCAGGACGAAATCGGCTGGGCCGTGCGGCACGTGCTGCGCAGCCCGGCGCGCCTGCGATTTCTCGCAGCCGGCGGCGCCGCGGTACCGCTCAACCTCGTCACCTTCCTGCGGCGCATCGTGCCGCTCGCGTCGGCCGAACTCGCGGTGGTTCGCGCGCGCGCGTCGACGATACCCGACGACGCGCTGCGCCACGAGGCGCTCGCGAGCGTCGACGACAAGGCGTACCACGTTGCGGGAGCGGCGATCTTGGCGACGTTCTTGCCGCCGCGCCAGGCGAGCGCGTACGTCGCGATCGTCGCGCCGCTCGAATCGATCTACGATTACCTCGACAACTTGTGCGACCGGCACCCCGACGTTGCGATCGAGGCGTATCCGGTGTTGCATCAAGCGATCGCGGACGCGCTCGATCCCGCATCGCAGCCGCGCGACTACTACGCGCGCGGGCCGGCCGGTGACGACGGCGGCTACTTGGCGTGGCTGGTTGCGCGAACGCAAGCGGGGCTGCGCGCCGTCGACGGCTACGAGCGATTGCTCGCGCCGTTTCGCGAAGCCGCGGAACTCTACGCGAGCATGCAAACCTACAAGCACCTCCCGGCAGGCCGGCGCGAGGCGGAATTGATCGCTTGGTACGAGCGCTGCGGCCAAGGCCTGGATGTGGAATGGCACGAGTTCGCATGCGCCGCGGGATCGCAGTTCCAGGTCTACGCCCCGCTCTACGAAACGATTGCCGGGCGCCCCGAGGCCGCCGCCGCCGCGCACGCCGCGCACTTCCCGGCGGTCGCAGCCTTGCACGTGCTGCTGGACTCGTTCATCGACCAAGCCGAGGACCGCGAGCACGGAGAACTCTGCTTCGCCGCGGTCTACGACGGCCCGCAACGGCTGCGAAGCCGGGTCGCTTCCCTGGCCGGGCGCGCCGAGCGGGCCTTTGCGGGGCTTCCTCATCCGGCGCAGCACCGCTTCGTGCTGCGCGTGATGGCCCTGTTCTACTTGACGCACCCGAAGGTCTACGCGCAGGGCCTCAACCCGCAGGCCGAGGCGCTCTTGCGCTCCTTCTAGAAAGGGGGCGCATGCATCGCCCCCTCGCCCTGCTCGCTACCGGCTTGCTGCTCGTATCGAGCGCCGGTATCGCACGCGCCGACAACGGCTACCCCACGGATCGCCAAATCGAGCGATTCCTGATCGATATTCCGACGTCGCAGGGCGCGCTCGACGACTCGGCGCGCTTGAGCCAAGAGGCGCACTACGCCGGGACGACCGGGGACCACGACATGGCGCTGTGGATGCGCGACAAGCTGGAATCATACGGCTTTTCGGCGCACATCGAGCCGGTCTACACGCAGGTGCCGCAGTTGAAACGCGCCGTGCTTTCGCTCGAAACGACGCCGCGCATCGACTTCGATTTACAAGAAGGGCCGCTGACGCGCGGCTGGGAGGGCGCGCGCCCCGACGCCGGCACGCCGTTCAACGCATGGGGCGGTTCGGGCGACGTGACCGCGCAACTCGTCTACGCCGGGCACGGCACCGAACCCGACTATCAAACGCTCGCGAACGCCAACGTTGCGGTGCAAGGGCGCATCGTGCTGGTGCGCTACGGATCGGAGTTCCGCGGAACGATCGCGCGACGCGCGGCGCAGCACGGAGCGGCGGGCGTGATCTTCTACACGGACCCCGCGGATCGCGACGGCTCGGCCAACGGCGCGCCGTTTCCCGACGGCCCGTATCGGCCGAATACCTCGGTGCAACGCGGAAGCCTCGGCGCGCCGGCGCTCGATATACCGGTGCTGCCCATCACCGCCTTCAATGCGGGCCAACTGTTGCGCAACATTCAAGGCGTGCGCCCGCCGGATAGCTGGCACGGCGGCCTGGACGCCGACTATCTGCTCGGCGCGACGCAAGCGCCGGTGCACCTGCGCGTCGACATCACCACCCCGTGGATCACCATCTGGAATACGGTCGGCGTCCTGCCCGGACTCGATACCACGCATCAGGTGATTCTCGGCGGGCATCGCGACGCGTGGGTCTACGGCATCACCGACAACGGCTCCGGCATCTCGACCTTGCTCGAAGCGGCGCACGCGCTCGGCTACATCTACCGCGCGGGGTGGCGCCCGCACTATTCGATCGTGATCGCCGGTTGGGACGGCGAGGAGATCGGCGAGGCGGGTTCGGATTCGTACGTGCGCACCCACCAAGCGATCCTGCGCCACGGCTGCATCGCCTACGTGAACGCCGACGAAAACGTCACCGGGCGCTACTTCTACACCAGCGCGGTCGCCGCACTGGCCGGCGTGATGCCGGGCGTCGCGCGGATGGTCCCCGACCCGCACATCAAGACCAATACCGTCTGGCAGACGTGGGCCGCACAGGCCGGCGGTACGCAAACGCGCGCGCCGGGCGGCGGCTCGGATCACGAACCGTTTCTCTACCTGCTCGGCATTCCGACCCTCGAGTTCGGATTTGCCGGACCCTTCGGCGTCTATCACTCCGTCTTCGACGACCTGCAGTACGCGACGACGGAGGCCGATCCCGGATTCAACACGCATCGCACGGTCGCGCAAATGCTCGCGCTCACCGCTTACCGCATGACGACCGGTCCGTTGCCGTATCAGCTCTCGAACTACGGCCGCCAGATGCAGGGGACGCTCGCGTTGATCGCGCGCACGACGCCGCTCGCGCCGAGCCTCGCGCCGGTGTCGCTGGCCGCCGAGCGGTTTGCCGAACGAGCGGAGGCCTACGAAAGCGGCGGCGGCGACCCCGCGGTCGAGATCGACGCGGTCCATCGCCTGAACCTGCTGATCTACGGGCGCAGCGGCTATGCAGCGGTCGCGTTCCCGCAGCTCAGCGCCGCGATCGCCTCGGGCGACGCGGGGCGCGTGCAAACCGAAGCCGGCAACACGGCCGCGTCGATCGACGCGGTGACGGGGATGCTCCGCTGAGCGTGCAGCCGTACGCCGAGCGCCGCGCCAGAGCGCTCGACGCGTTTCGCGGCGACGTGGCCGTCATTCCGTCGGCGCGGATCGCACCGCGCAACGCCGACTCGGATTTCCCGTTCCGGCAGAACTCGGATTTCTTCTACCTCACCGGCTTCGACGAGCCCGACGCCGTGCTCGTGCTCGCACCCGAGCACCCCGTGCATCGCACCATCCTGTTCTTGCGCCGCTCCGATCGCGTGCAAGAGCTGTGGAACGGCCCGCGGCTGGGCGTCGACGCGGCGGCGGGGCGGCTCGGTATCGACGCCGCGTTCCCAATCGACGAGTTGGCCGCGCGGCTTCCCGACTATCTCTGCGGGGCGCAGACGCTGGCGTACGCGCTCGGGATGGACGAAACCACCGATCGCACGATCCACGCCGCGATCGCGGCGGCGCACGCGCGCACGCGACAGAGCGGCCGCGCTCCGCGCGCCATCGCCGACCCCGGCGGGGTGCTGCACGAGATGCGCTGCATCAAGAGTGCCGAAGAGATCGCGCTGATGCGGCGAGCGGCGGAGATCACGCGCGCCGGCTTCGTCGCCGGGATGCGCGCGACGCGGCCCGGGCTGCACGAATACGATCTGCGCGCGATCCTGGAGTACGAATACCAGCGCGGCGGCGCGCAAGGCGTCGCCTACGAATCGATCGTCGCCGGCGGCGACAACGCGACGACCTTGCACTACGTCGCCAACCGCGCGCGCCTCGAAGCAGGTACGCTGGTGCTGATCGATTCGGGCTGCGAACTCGATTACTACGCAAGCGACGTGTCGCGCACGTGGCCGGTCGACGGCCGCTTCACCGCCGAGCAACGCGCGATCTACGAGATCGTCCTGGCGGCGCAGACTGCGGCGAGCGCTCAGGTCGCTCCCGGCATCGCGCGCAACGTCTTTCACGAGACCGCCGTCCGCACGATCGTCGAGGGGTTGATCGACCTGGGCCTGCTCTCGGGTAGCGCAGACGAGAACATCGAGCGCGAAACGTACCGCGATTACTACATGCACGGGACGGGCCACTGGCTCGGGCTCGACGTGCACGACGCCGGGCGGTACCGCGGCGACGACGACCGGCCCGTGGCGTTCCGGCCCGGCATGGTCACGACCGTGGAGCCCGGCATCTACGTGCGCCGCGATACTGCGGGCGATTCGCGCTTCGCCGGCATCGGCGTCCGCATCGAAGACGACCTGCTGGTCACGCACGGCGGCCACGAGAACCTGACCGAGTCGATTCCCAAAGCGATCGAAGAACTCGAAGCGATCGTCGGTTCGGCCGTTGGAGCGCGCGCGTGAGGGTCCTGCTGCTCGGCGGATCCGGATTCATCGGCCGCCATCTCACGGCGGCATTGGAAGCGCGCGGCGATGAGGTCGTGCGAAGCTCGCTACGCGACCCGGCCTCTGCGGCGATCGCCGCGGCGGCCTGCGACGCGATCGTGAATCTCGCGGGCGAACCGGTCGCGCAGCGCTGGAACGACGCCGTCAAAGAGCGCATCATGTACAGCCGCACGGAATTGCCGCGCCGTTTCCTTGCAGCGCTCGCCGCGCTCGAGCGCAAGACGACGGTCTACGTCTCGGCGTCGGGGATCGGCTACTACGGCACGAGCGAAACGCAGACGTTCGTAGAGAGCAGTCCGCCGGGCAGCGACTTTCTCGCGCGCGTCTGCGTCGAATGGGAAGCGCAGGCGCTGCGGGCCGGCGATCTCGGCCTTCGCACCGCCGTGCTGCGCACCGGGCTGGTGCTTGGCACCGACGGCGGCGCGCTCGCAAAGCTGTTGTTGCCGTTTCGCCTCGGTCTGGGCGGGCCGATCGGCAACGGCCGTCAATGGTACTCGTGGATCCACGTCGACGACGCCGTCGGCATCTTGCGGCGATCGACCGTGGCGACGGTGCCTACGACGCGACGGCGCCCGAGCCCGTGACCAATGCCGCGTTCACGCAAGCGCTAGCGCGCGCCGTCCACCGCCCCGCGATCTTTCCGGCGCCGCCGTTTGCGCTGCAGCTCATGCTCGGCGAAGGCGCGTACGCGGTGCTCACCGGGCAGCGCGTGCTGCCGCAACGCACCGTCGACGAGTTGCGATACGGCTTCGCCTTTACGCAGATCGACGCGGCGTTCGCCGCACTTATCCGCTAGCGGCGGTCGCGAACTCCAGCGCTTCCAGATAGCGCTCGGCATCCATCGCCGCCTTGCATCCCGAACCCGCGGCGGTGATCGCCTGTTTGTAGCGGATGTCGTGCACGTCGCCCGCGACGAACACGCCCTCGACATTCGTCGACGTGCCGTCCACGGAGACGATGTATCCGGCGCTATCGAGATCGATCTGGCCTTTGAAGATGCCCGTGTTCGGCGTATGGCCGATGGCGATGAAGAGGGCGTCGGCGTCGAAGTCGTATTCGCTGCCGTCGTTGACGTTGCGCAAGCGCAGGCCGCTCATCGTTCCGTCGCCGAGCACGCCCTCGATGACCGTGTTCCAGAGCACGTCGATCTTCGGATGGTTGAGCGCGCGGTCGGCCATGATTTTGCTGGCACGGAACGCATCGCGGCGGTGAATCACGGTCACCTTGTGGCCAAAGCGCGTGAGGAAGAGGGCTTCTTCCATCGCCGAATCGCCGCCGCCCGCGACGACGATGTGCTTGTCGCGAAAGAACGCGCCATCGCAAGTAGCGCAGGTCGAAACGCCGCGGCCGCGCAGCTTCTCCTCCCCCGGAATCTCCAACCACCGCGCGCTGGCCCCGGTCGCAAGGATCACGGTCTTGCTTTGGAACTCGTCGTCGAACGTGCGAACCGTCAGCGGGCCGTTCGTGAAGTCCACCTCGGTCACGTCGACGTTTTCGATCCGCGCGCCGAAACGCTCGGCCTGCTCGCGAAACTTCATCATGAGATCGGGCCCCATGATCCCCTCGGGGAAACCCGGATAATTCTCGACCTCGGTCGTGAGCATGAGCTGCCCGCCATAGAGGCCGCCCGCCAGCACCAGGGGCTTCAAATTCGCCCGCGCCGCATAGACGGCCGCAGTAAGCCCGGCCGGCCCCGAACCGATGATAATCACGCGTTCCATATCCAGCGCTTCGACCGCCCGCCAGCCGGTTCCGGTTGCACGACCAGCAGGAGCGGCCAGTCCAGCCACGCACTTCGGCCACATGAGTTGGCCGGATATTCCCTTGGAAGACGATTTCGGCGACGTGCTGCGCAAGGCGATGCGCGGCACGGGCGTGGGGAGCGAAACGCTCGCCCGCGAGATCGGCGTTCAGCCGCGCATCATCGAGGCGTGGCTACAGTACGACGGTGCCGCCGACGACGAGCAAGCGCGGGCGCTGGCACGCGTATTGCGGCTCGACCCGGGGGCGTTGGCCGATAGCGCAGCAAAGCGCTGGCATCCGCCGCACATCGCGGCGCACGACGTGCGCCATCACCCGCAGGACCCGCATCCGAGCAACGGCTACGTCTTCTTCCTCGAAGAGGGCCGGCGCGCGGCGCTGGTCGATCCGGCTGGACTTCCGCAGAACCTGCTACGCGTGCTGCGCGACGGCGACTATCATCTGCAGTATATCCTCATCACGCACAAGCACGCCGATCACTGCGACGCGACGGCGGCCGTCGCCGAAGCCTTCCCGCAGGCGCAGATCGTGATGCACAAGCTCGACTCCGCGGCGATCGGCCCACTTGCCGGCAAAGCGCTCGAAGTGCGCGACAACGAGACGCTGCCGTTCGGCGACGGCGCAAACATTCGTATGCTGCACACGCCCGGGCATACCGACGGTTCCTCGTCGTTCGTTTTCGCTTCAACCGCGTTCACCGGAGACACGCTCTTCGCCGGCAGCGTCGGCGGTGCGTACGGCGACGCCTCAACCTACGGCGACATCCTCAACAGCATTCGCTCCAAGCTCTTCACGCTGCCGGACGAAACGGTCATCATGCCCGGTCACGGCCCACCGTCGACGATCGCGCTGGAGCGCCTGCACAACCCGTTCTTTCCCAGGGGCGACTAGCCGACCAGCCCGACCCTTAAAACACGCCGGGAATGAGGCGCCAGCGCGTTTGGGTCTGGTACTCTGCGTAGCCGCGCAGGTTCGTCCAAAGATACAAGGCCGCAGCGATGCATTTTCGCGCTCATCAGCGCTCCTTTGCTACGATGACGGCGCTTCGGCCGGCTTAGGGCCGAGACGCTGGGACCTTCAACGTGGTGTCGCCGGCGGTGATGGTCGCGCCGCTGGCGCGCGCGGCGTCATCCGATTCGCGGATCAGTTCGAACTGATAGACGGCCCGGCCGGATGACGGGAGGGTGGCGGAGACGCTCATCGGCGCGCAGACCGTGTCCGTGCAGAACGCGGCGATCCACCCGTTCGCGACGCCCTGGGCCTGTAAATGAATGGTAGCGTTGGGCTCGCCCGTTACGAGCAAACGATACTTCGCGGCGGCGGTGGTGGCGGTCGGCAAGCTCTTGCCGGTCCATGGAGCGATCGCCAGTTTGATGGGCTGCGTGGCGGCAATCATGAAGGCCAGTGCGGCAATCATCGTAGGCACGTTTCTCTCATTCTTAGTCGCACTACCCTCTCCAGACGCGAACGTTGCTCTATGCGCGAACGGCGCTCTCTACGCCGCCCCACTTCTATACGCCCGAACTACGTGCGCAGTTTATAGCCGACGGCCATCATACGCAAGGCGATGCCCAGCGCGAGCGCCGCCAGCAGCGCGATGGCCGCTACCGAGAGCGCCGGGGGCAGATAGCTCTGGCCGGTGTAGCTGAAGCGGAATGCGTCGATGGTGTAAAAGATCGGATTGAATAATTCGAAGGCGCGCAACCCGGGCGGCAGCATCTTCGCGTCGGTGAAGACGCCGCCGACGAAGGTGAGCGGCGTGATCACGAAGGTCGTCAGGATCGCGATGTGATCGAACTTCTCCGCCGCCAAACCGAAGATCACCCCCAGCGCCGAGAACAGGAGCGACACCAGGAAGATCACCAGCAGGTAGAGGCCCCAATCGACCGGGGCCGTATGCACGACGAAGAAGCCGATCAGCGTGATGAGCCCGGCGATCAGAAACGAACGGGCGATGCTGCCGAGCACATAGCCCCCGACGATCTCGAACGCCGACATCGGGGCGATCAACATCTCCTGGATCGAGTTCATGAAGCGGCCTTGAAAGACCGAACTGGAGCACTCGCCGTACGACGAATCGATCACCTGAAGCATGATCAAGCCCGGAATAAGAAACTGCGCGTAGCCGACGCCCTGCACGCTGGTGATCCGGCTGCCGATCGCGTAGCCGAAGACGAAGACGTAGAGCAACGTCGTGATCACCGGCGGCCAGATCACCTGGTTGATGATCTTCCAGGAGCGGATCAGCTCGCGCTTGATCAGCGTCCAGAGCCCGACGTAGTTGACGCTCGCGATCACGGCGAGACCGCGTCCCGCGTCAGTTCGAGAAAGACGTCCTGCAGCGACGAGCCGTCGGCGAGCAGGTCGGCCGTCGATTGCTGCGCTACGATGCGGCCGCCGCGGATGATCGCCAGCTCCTTGCAGAGCGCTTCGGCCTCTTCCAGGTAATGGGTCGTCAGAAAGATCGTCAACCCGTCGCCGTTGAGCTCGCGCAGCAGATCCCACAACTCGATGCGCAGCTCCACGTCGACGCCGGCGGTCGGCTCGTCGAGGATCAAGAGTTTCGGCTTGTGAATGAGCGCGCGCGCGAGGGTCAAGCGGCGCTTCATACCGCCAGAGAGTTTGGTGTACTCTTGCTTGGACTTCGAGGCGAGCCCGAAGCGCTCCAGCAGCATATCGGCGCGCTCGCTGACCTCCGGCCCGCGCAAGCCGAAATACCCGGCCTGGAAGACGAGCACGTCGCGAATCGAGAGGTAGCGGTCGAAGTTATACTCCTGCGGGGCGAGACCGATTAGCCGGCGAGCATCGCGCCACTGGGTCTCGTTATCGTATCCGAAGATGCGGATCGAGCCGCTGGTCTTGCGAGCGAGCCCGACGATCGCGTTGATCGTGGTGGTCTTGCCCGCACCGTTGGGGCCGAGAAACCCGAAAAACTCGCCGGCGGGAATACGCAGCGAAACGTCGTCCACCGCGGTGAAATCGCCGTAGCGCTTGACCAGGTGGTCGATCTCGATTGCGGAGTCTACGGAATTGAGTTCCTTAATTTCTTGTACCGATGGCGGCGAAGGGTTTCAATGAGTTCTCCACTTCCAGGAATCCCGCACGTGGCGAGTTGGGTTGCAACCTTCTTGACGTCGAAGGCGACGCGCCGGTGCTTCACTTGCCATCCGCCGCTGCGCTCGGTGACGATCGCATAGCAGGCGCGCGGATCGCCGTCTTTCGGCAAGCCGGCCGACGCAACGTTGACCAGCAGCTTGCCGCGCCACATGCGCACGTACGGCAAATGCAGGTGGCCGAAGGCAATCGCGGTCGCGCGTTCGTTGCCGATCATCCGTTCGAGCACGCTCTCGTCGGCGTCCGGCCACAGGTGCTCGTCGTCGGTCAGCGGATTCGCGTGCACGACCAGCAACTGATTGTCGTCTTCGCCGATGCGGACGGCGAACGGCAGATCGCGAAGCCAATCGAGCTGTTGCTCGCCGAGCTCCTTGCGCGTCCACGCCATGATCTGATCTTCGTGCGAAGCGAACGTCTCCTCGCCGGCATCCGCCAGGTACCGGTCGGTGTTGCCGCGGACGCAGAGTGCGCCGAGTTCTTGGAGGCGCTGCAGCACCTTCTTCGGCTTCGGACCATCGAGGCACAGGTCGCCCGCCGCTACGATTGCGTCGGCGCCGCCTTGCGCTTCGAGATCGGCCAGACAGGCATCGAGGCCGACGAGGTTGCCATGGATATCCGACAGGATCGCGACGCGCATCAATCGCGCTTCAACGCCAGGACCAGCATCGAGGGCGTGATCCCGAGCTTCGTAAACTCGTACAGGTCGATCGATTCCACCACGACGCCGGCCTTGCGCAGCGCTCGCAGCGAGGTCCGGTAGCGCATCTCGGCGATCACGTGGCGCTCGCCGAGCGGCAACACCCCAGCGGCCAGATCCTCGCCTCGCTCGACGAGGATGGTCTTCAGTCCGGCGAAGGGCGCGGGATCGACGAGACCGGCGGCGAGCACGACCGTCTCGCGGCCCACCGCACCGGCAACGGAACGCAAGCTCGGCACCCCGGGCGCGAGCGGAACCTCGACGACGCGATATCCGTGGGCCGCGGCCGCCGAGGCGAAGCCGGCGCGGCCGAGGGCATTGCCGCGGCTGCCGGCGCCGACGAACGCCGCGTCGCCGACCAGCAGCACGTCACTGCCGTCAAAGAGGCCCGGGGCGGCGATATGCCCCGCGACCGCGACGCCCGCTCTCGCCAGCTCCGCCTGCATGCGGTCGGCCTCACCGCGGCGAGCCATGGACGTGGGCCGGGCAATCAGCGCGCCGTCGCGCAACACCACGGCGGCGTCGACGGGCGAGACCTGGTAAGGATCCTCGCCATGGGCCTCGCACAGGACCGTCTCGACGCCGAAGTAGTCGAGCATCCTGCAGAGGATCGCGTGC
>Ga0116229_10007752_pt1 | contig 16860 bp, 13 predicted proteins | sample S1TSphgellanicum_3_FD_87313 | JGI IMG/M metagenome (GOLD analysis project Ga0116229, IMG submission 87313) | Host-associated microbial communities from peat moss isolated from Minnesota, USA - S1T2_Fc - Sphagnum magellanicum MG | ecosystem: Host-associated > Plants > Peat moss > Unclassified...
CGTCGGCACGCGGAGTCCCGGGATATAGGCCGCCGCCCGGGTTCGCGCACGGCCCTACCCGGCAGCCTGGGCGACAAGCCTGCTACTCCGGATAGCGCTCCCTGACCAAACGATAGAACCGCTCCACGTGCGTGAGATCGTAGTACCATGCCGCGTAGTCGACCGGCTCGGTTTCATAGGGCTCGACGGACCCATCCTCGTTGATGAAAAAAATCTGCACCCCGCATGCCAGCCCTTCGAGGATCGCGGCGGTATGCCGGTCGTACGTGTAGAGTCGCCGGCAGCCGCGGAGCAGCGTTGCGGTTTCTTCGCGCGTCGCGGGCCACGGATTGCGCTCGTCGCGACGGATGACGAACGCGGCCGCGATCTGCGGCGGCCGAATGCCGCGCTCGTAAATGTGCTCGCCCTTTCCGAGATAGACGCAGTCGTAGGAACGCTCGAGCGAACGATCGTTGAAGAACAAATCGGGCTCGAGCACGCTGATCGACAAGAGACGATCGGGCGTGAGCAGCTCGCTCGTCGCAGCCTGCGCGCCGGCCAAAAAAGCATCGGCGTAATAGAAGACCATTTCGCCATCCGCGTAGCGTGTGTCGCCCGCGATTTTGCCGGGCACGTTGAGCACGTAGCGCACGACGCGCTTTGCGGCCATCGGATTTCCCGATTGAACTTCGGGATACACAACGATGGTGCGATCCGTGATCCGCCACGTTCGACGCGGCGTGCTCCAAAGCGGGTGCGTCTGCCTCGCGAACACGGTCGCATCGCCGCCGACAAGGTTGACCAGATGCGCGAGCCGATGTACGACGCGCACGCCGGCGCTCGTGTGCCGGTAGTCACCGATGTACATGAGAATATCAGGACGGGGCTCGCGCACGACGATCGGCGTCGGCACGCGCCGCTCGGCGAGCAAATCACCCACGATCGCGTCGATGCTGCCCTCGTCGGGGACGCCGCCGATCGCGGCAAGCGCGAGCAGCCCGTTTGCGACGAGCGCGCCGCGCAGATCGGGCGCGCCCAGCAGCGCATCCAGCGTCGGACCCAGATCGCGAGGGCGAACCTCGCAGATGCCGTCGGTCGCAGCGAAAGCCGGACCGCCCAGCCACGATGCTTGCGTCCATACGTTGACCGTCACGGCTCCGCAGATTTGCGCCTGAAACGAACGTACCGAGTCGGCGCTGATCACGACATCCGCGGCTGCGATCACGCGATCGCCGTCGCCGGTCACGAGCACCACATCGGTCGAAGTCAGACCGCAGCGCAGGGCGAGCTGCGCGAGCGCCTGTTGCTCCGCCTGCCCGGCCGGCACATCGATCAGCGCAAAGCGCGCGTTCGGTCGGCGCGCTCGGAGCCCGCCCGCCGCCTCGAGCGCGGCGGTCCGCAGCGCATCGTCGTGCAGCGCGAGCACGACGACTTCCGCATCGCCCGGCCAGCGGCACTCGGCCCGAACGGCCGATCGCACCGTCTCGCGCGTCCGGGCGAGCTGGGCGAGCGTGAGGAAGCCGGGATTCGCGCGCGTCCGGATACGTTCGGCCGGAACGCCTGCCGCGAGAAACCACCGCCGACCGCGCTCGCCGAACCCGATCGCACGGTCCGCATCGACGGACATCGGCGCGCTCTCGCGGGCGCCTAGCGGAACCGAGCCCGCAAGGTGCACGCTCGGCACGCCGCGCGACCGTGCCCACGCAACGGCGGTCCGCGTCGTCGCTTGCCGTTCATCGCCTACGACGACCAGCTCGATCGGTGTAATCACGTGCGCGCGATCGAGTGCACCGATCAAACTCGTGACCGCCCCGGCGTTCGCTTCGAACGCGCGCACCGTCGCGGCGCGGTCGGCGGGATCGAGGCCGGCAACGGCTCCGGCGGCCGCTGCGCTCAGACGCCGCGCCTCGGCGATGTACGCTCCGTGCAAGTGCGGCTCGACGAGGATTTCGAGCGCGCGTACGCCTGCGTTCCGATTGTCGGGTACGCCGAGCCTCCAGCGCGTTGCGCCGGTCGTTGCAACGTAGCGGCCGACGACCGTTTCCGAAATCGGATCGGTCAGGGTAACGACGCCGTTCACGCGCCGCCTCCGCGCACGGCACCACGAACCTCCGCAGCGAGAACAGCGCGTATATCAACGCCGCCAACGGCGAGATCAGCGCGTTCGAGCGCACGTGCTGCGCCGTGCTCGCGCTCCTGCAGCCGGACCTCGGACGCCAAGCGCGACGCCGCACCGGCGGTGCGTTCATCGAGCAGCGCGCGCAGCGGGTCGCCGAGCGCGTCCCAAGCCGCGCTGCGAGCCAAGACCGCAACGAGCATCGTGCATGCAGGACCGTCGGCGCAGAGATCGCGCAGCGCCGCCAACCATCCATCGGCGACGGAAAATGCGCGCGCCGCACGCGCGCGCACGGCGGCATGATCATCGGGTGACGGGCCGGCGCCGAAGACGAAGAACCATGCGGCACATGCTGCCGGCGGCGCGCTCGCGGCGGCGATCCGTTCGACGACGACGGCACCCGCGCGCAAGCCGGCATCGGCATCCAGCCACGACAGCAACCGCGTATACCCCTCTTGCCCGAGGCCCGGCAGGTCGCTGCACCAGCCGTTCGGCACGTCGTCGACGCACGCGACGCCATAGGGCAGCGCGCTGAGCACCGCGGCACCTGCATCGCTTGCCAGCGCGATCGCCTCGTCGAGGGAGATGCGCGCGGCGGACGGCAGTGGGACGGCGACGGCCGCGGCATGCTCGGCAGAGGCAAGGCTCACCCCGACGCGGCGCTGCGGAGCGAGTCCCTGCAGCGCAGCGCGCAATCGCTCGCGCCAGTGAGGATCGAACAGCAGCGAATCGAGGATCTCGACGTCGGGGGCGCTGAGGTCCGCGACGAGCGCGGCTTCGACGTCGGCGCGCAACGTCGCGCGTGCGGTCGTGCTCAGAACCGGACCGTCATTTCGTAGATCGCCGTCACTCTTGTCCTCCACATCGTTGTATCGACCGCTGGTGAACGGCTTTCAAGCGTGCCGCACCGAGCTCCGCTGCATGCACATCGGCGCGCCGGAAGGAGGCGCGTACCCGCGCGGAACAGGCGTAGCGTGATGATTGTCGACCGGGCTTCCGATCGGTGAGGCTCGTTGCGCTCAGCGCGGACCCCTTTCGTGGTGAAACGCGAATCCTCGGGCCGCTTACGGAATGGCTGCGCCGCGGCGTCATGCACGCAACGTATTTCACGATCAACGTCGATGCGGTCGGGAGCCTGCCGTTCAATCGCGAGATCATCGTGTTGGTCTCGGGGTGCTATGGGCTGGATCAAGCGGGCATCGCTGCGTGCCGGAACGCCGGGATGCGCATGGTGCACGACATGAGCGAGCCGGCTTGGCTCCTCCCCGCCGATACGCCGGAGCGGCCGCAATTTTATGACGAAGATCGTCTGCGCGCCTACATGAACGCATGTGCGGTCGTAACCGTGCCGAGCGAAGCACAAGCCGAGGCCACTCGCGCGTTCGGCGTGCGCGCCCCGATCGTCGTCGTGCCCGGAGCGCCCGATCCCGATGCCTGGCAAAGCCGGCCGGCCCGCGCGCCACGCTCGCGCCTGCGCGTCGGCTGGATCGGCTTGCCGGGGGCGCACGCCGACGATCTTGCGCTGCTCGAGTCGATCGCCGGCGCGACCGATCACCTCGTCGATTGGATCTTTTTCGGCGATGCGCCGCCGGCACTGCGCGAACGCGCTCGCGCAGAACACCGTTTCCAGCCGCGCGTCGAGCCCGTGCTCTATCCGACCATTCTGGCCCAACTCGATCTCGACGTCGTCGCCGCGGTGCGCAGCGACTCGCCGTACAATCGAACGAAAGACGACCTCATCGTGCGCCAAGCCGCGCAGCTCGGATATGCCGTCGTCGCAAGTGAACGGCCGGCGTTTGCCGCATTGCCGATCCCCCGTGTCACGGACGACCCGGCCGCTTGGGCGCACGTCTTGGGCGAACTCGCGCAGCGACCCGAACGCGTCCGCGACGCCGCGGCGACCCTCCGCGGCGCGATCGACGCCGATGCCGACTACCGGCGCATGTGCGCGGCCGCGCTCGGCGCGTGGACCGGCGTGTCGTGACGCCGGTTGTCAGCCTCGTCCTCTACGATCCCATCTGCGGCCTGATCCGGATGCTCACGCCGGCGAAGGTCCTCGCGCGTACGGGCCGCTTGCGCGTCGACGAAACCTTCTTTTATCGGCTGCCCGAGTTTCAAATCGCACGCAATTCGACATTCGTCGTGCAACGCAACGCGACGCTGACGCCGGAGTCGCGCGCGCAGTTGCGCGCATCGGGCGTGCGCGTGGTGCACGACATCGACGATCTGCTCTGGCTCTTACCCGTCGGCCATCCCTCGCAGCCCGCGATGCGGCCGATCGTTACGGACTCGATGCTCGAAGCCATGGCCGAGGCCGATCTCGTCACCGTCTCCACCGCCCCGCTGCGCGACGAACTCATCGACATCGGCATCACCCGCGTCGCGGTCTTGCCGAACGGCCTGGACCCGCTCGAGTGGGATCGTCAGCCGCCGCGCGCGCCGCGGCGCCGGCTGCGGGTCGGCTGGCACGGACAACTCCTGGTCCATCAGGGCGACCTCGCGTTCCTCACCGGCGTCGTGCGCGCGACGGTCGATGAGTTCGAATGGGTGTTCTTCGGCGGACTGCCCGACGTACTGCGCGATCTCGCGGGAAAGATCGCCGTCGTCCCCGCCGTTCACGTCCGCCTCTTCGCGACGGTATTTGCCCAGCTCGATTTCGACGTCGTGCTGGCACCGCTCGAACACAACCGCTTCAACGATTCGAAGAGCAACTTACGCGCGTTACAAGCGGGTGCGCTCGGTTACGCGGTTCTCGCGACCGATTGCCCCGCCTACCGCGACCTGCCGGTGCTGCTCGTGCCCAACGACGCCGCCGTTTGGATCGATGCATTGCGCGCGTTCGACGCCGATCGCGACGCCATGCGCGCCGCCGCCGACCGCCTGCAGACGGTGGTTCGCGAGAACTTCTTCCTCGACCGGCTGGGCTCGAGCTACCTCGAAGCCTGGACCGGTGCGGTCGCGCCGCGCGCGTAGGCCGCGAGCAGCGCCCCGCGCACGTGCGTGGACTCGATCATCGGGCCCATCGCGTACGCAAGCCGTTTTGCCCGCATCGCTCGATCGCTGCGATCGAGCGCATGCCGGACCGCCGGCGCGATGCCGCCGAGATCGGCGATCGAAAACGTCAGATCCGGCGCGACCATCCGCACGTGCGGCCCTTCGCGCGCCACGAGCGGCAACGCGCCCGCCCTTGCCGCCCGCGCCAGACGATTGTACGAATGCGGCCGCAGCGACGGATCGATGAACACGGCCGCTCGCGCGTAGATCGCTGCCAGCTCGAGCGGTGAGGGATCCGTGAGGAACACCACCTCCCGACCGGCGACTTTGCGCAAGAGAATCGCCGTGTCGACGTCGGCCGGCTCGCCGGCGACAACGACGTCGATTCCGGTCGTCGCGAGCGCCGCCAGGACGACGCCGAGGTGCGAACGGCGTACGAGCGGCGCGTGCATGAACACGAACGGGCCCGGCGGAATGGGGAGGTTGAGCGCGAGGCCGCCCGGCTCGTTCGCAAGCGGAATCCCGGCCGCGATGAGCAGCGCCGCCGGAATGCCGAGATCGCGCTCGGCGAGGACCGGATCGTCACTGGTGACGATCGCTTTAGCGCTGCGCGCAACCGCCAGAAAGCGCTCGCGCACCGCGCGCAACGTTGCCGGATCGGCGGCGAGGGGCGCCGTGTCGATCGCGACGCGCCGGTCGCGATAGTTCTCCAGATAGAATGCGCGATCGATGCGGTCCATGCCGAGCTGCACGGAGATCGCGAAGGCGTCCTCGTACCAGTTTGCATACGGCGCCAGCGGTTCGAGGCCGATCACGAGCGGCTTGAGATGTCGCTGAGCCGTCACGGCCGCGGCTGCCAGATGCCGGTCGTCGTACGCGCCGATCGCATGGACGAGATCGCAGCGGGTGAGCTCCGGATCCGCGGGATCGGTGGTCACGAACGAGTGCAAACCCTCGAACGCAAGCAGTTCGCGAAGTGCCGCAACTTCGTCCGTATCGGCGTCCGGCGCGTAGCCTGCGTCGGGCCGTAACACGATACCGATTGCACCCTCGGCATCCGTGAGGCGGCGGCGCGTAGGCGCCGGCGGCGGTATTCCCGCCGCGCGGTCCGGCGCGCGAACGCCGAACGTCGCGATGACGGGTGCATCCGCGGCATCGAAGGTGAAGCCGTTGTCGAGCGGGACCGGCTCGGGGACGGCGATGCGGCGGCCGCCGGCGGGAAGGTCGTCGAGGGCGATCGCCGTGTCCGCATCGCCGGCCTCGGCGGCGCGGTCGACGATCGCGATCTCCGCGGCTGCACCGTCGCCCGCGCCGATGCAATCGGCGACACCATACCACGCGACGTCGGCGGCATCGAGGTCCGCATGTAAGGCGATGGCGGCCGCGCGGTCGCGCAAGTACGCCGCGCCGAGCGCGCCGTCGCGCGCCGCAATGCGAACCCGCGCGTCGCGCGCGAAGCGGCGTGCGTAGGCGTACGGGGCGAGCGCCACGATCGCCGCGCGATACGGAACGGCGCCCGTCCAGCCGGCCGCGCGCGCGCGCCGGAATGGACCCTCGTCGCCGTAGGTGCGAATGCGCTCGGCGGGCGTCGCAACGCCGCGCACGAGCGTTCGCAGCCACGGCAGCAGCACGGCCTCGATGCGATCGGCGACGGCCGGATCGATCGCGGCGGCGAGCGGCGCGGGCCAGATCAACGGCGGTGCCTCGAGCGTCCACAGCGCAACCATATCGACCATGATGCCGACGAGCGCAAACGCATCGTCCGCGATCACGAACGTGAGGTCGAGCATGCCGCAGCCGCGCTTGTCGCGAAAAACGGGCTCGTAGCGCGCCACCGCGAGGTCGTCCGCGCGTAAGCGCGCGAGGCGCACGGGCGGCACGGTTAAGCCAAGCCAGAGAAAGTCGTCGCGAACGCGCATCAGATCGGGTTACGCACGAGCCGTGCCAAAGCACTCGGGCTACGCTCTTCGAGCTCCGGCATTCCCCGCAGGTCGGCATGCGCTTTGACCGCAATCAGCCGCCGCCCGAGCGCCGTTACCCACGGCCCGATCTCGTCGCGGTCTTCGACCAAGACGTCGGCCGCCGCCGCATCCTCGATCGCCAGTTTCGCGAGCGTCTTACGCAAACGCGCACCGATCGTCGCCGCGTCGAGTTCGCCGCGCACGGCGATGACGAAGATCGCGTCGTCGGCGGCGCTCAGCGCGCGCAGATAATTGTTCGCAACCGCGCCCACGGCGTTCCAATCGGACTCGCGCTCGACAATGGCGACCAGCGCGAGTTCCTTGGGCGGCGGTAGTTCCGCCTCCGGCAGCGCTTCACCGGGCAGCGCGATATAGTGCTGCGCGCGATCGAAGCCGCGAGCGATCGCCGCGCGCGCGTTGTAGCCGTTCGTCGGATAGGCGCGCGGCAGATCCCAGCGCTCGGCAAAGAGCCGCCAGTTGCGCTCCATCTGGGATTTGTAGTCGACGTTGTTCGCTTTGAACGAGACGCTGCCGAAGTGATGGATCAGCACGTCTTCGCACACGACGATCTCGTAGCCGGCCGCGCGTACGCGCACGCAGAAATCGTCGTCCTCGAAATTCCCGACGCCGTACCGTTCATCGATCCCGCCGATCTCGGCGAGCAGCCGGCGATCGATGCACAGGCAGAACCCGATCGCGCGATCCGTATGATATGTCCGGCGGTCCCATGTGCGCGACCGCTCGACGGCATACGCGAGCATCGCGCTCTCGTCTTTGTAGGTCACCGCGAGCATCTGGTCGCCCGCGACGTTGTTCGAGCGCGGCGCGCTGACGCCGGCGGCGGGATTGCGCTGCAGCGCACCCAGCAACCGGTCGAGCCACTCCGGCGTGACGAACACGTCGTTGTTGAGCAACAGAACATGCGAGCCGGTGGCGGCGGCGATGCCCTGATTGCAGCCGCGCGCGAAGCCCAGATTTTCCGGATTGTAGATGATGCGGACGTCCTCGAGCGCGGCCAGCCGCGCGAGCGTCTCCGGGCCGGAGCCGTTGTCGACGATGATGATTTCGTAGCTGCCCGGGCGCGTGTGCGCGCGGATCGAGCGCACGGCGACCTCGGTGAATTGCGGCGCGTTCCAGCTCAGCATCACGATCGAGGTGAACCAATCGCTCCCGGCGAGCGGAGCGGAGAGCGTTTCGATCCGCGCAAGATCCGGCGTGACCTGCGCGTGAACCCGTCCGGCGCGCGGCGTCAGCCGCAGCGCGCGTCCGCGCGCGACGATCGACTCGGTCCAGGCCGCCAGTGCGGCGTCGGGCGAGACCGCCGGTTCGATGCGCGAATCTTGCGGGATCAGCCGGAGCGAGACGAGCGTGGCCTGCGCGTTCAGCGCATGCGTCGTGCCGGCGGGTCCCGCAGCTGCGGCCGCAACGTCGGCACCGAATTCGACGGCATCGATCAAGCTTGCCAGCCATTCGGCCTCGAGCTCGGCACGCGTATCGATGAACGCGACATATCGATCGCCGCGAATCTCCGTGAGCGCGCGCGCTTCCGCGTGCCACTCGGCCGCGCGCTCGCATCCGGCCGGTAGCGGTCCGCCGGCCGCCCAGCGAATCGTCTTCGGCACGACCGTTCCGCCGCGCAGGCGTGCGACGAACGCCTCGGCATCGGCAGGGGCCGCACCGTGCACGAGCACGCTCGTCACGGGGACGGCCGCTTCGCTGTACGTCAAGAGCCCGCGTACGGGCGTCTCGCGGCGCAGCGTTCCGGTCAGCCCGCACCAGCGATTGTGATCGGCCGCAATGATCTCACCCCAGCGCGCGCCGAGCTCGCGCACGTTGTGCATCAAGCGCCGCTTGCGCTGCACGCCGGACTGCGATTCATAATGATACAGCCACGATGCGGGCTCGTACACGACGCGCAAACCGCGCGCCACGACTTTGAAGCAGTAATCGATGTCTTCGTAGCCGTTCCAATACGTTTCATCGAACCCGCCGAGTTCGAGAAACAGTTCGCGCGGCGTTGCGATGCACGCGCCCGTGACCGCCGTGAAATCGATCGGACGCTGCGCGCCGGGCGTGGTGCCCGGTGCCTGCCAGAGCAGATGAAACGGCGCGACCCCTTCGGGGCCGAAGCGCAGCGGCGTCAGCGCGACGCCGGCGTGTTGGATCGTGCCGTTGGGAAAGAGCAGTTTCGACCCGGCGATCCCGATCGTCGGATCGTCCATCCGCGCGAGTAACGGTTCGATCCACGGCTGCGGCGCGAGCGTATCGTTGTTGAGATGGATGACGACGCGTCCGCTCGCCGCGCGGGTGCCCTGATTGCAGGCCGCCGCGAAGCCGCGGTTTTCATCGTTGCGGATCGTGCGCACCCAGGGAAATTCGGCTAGCACCGCGGCCGTCGCGGGACCCGAGCCGTTGTCGACGACGATCGTCTCGCCGCTGCGATCGGACGGGAACGTCGCCGGTAACGAAGCCAGACATTGGCGGGTGAGGTCTTCGCGATTGAACACCGGGATGACGATCGAATAGTCCACGCGCGGTATGAGTTTGGCGCCGCACGGGGAAACCCCGTCGTCAATGCTCCGGTACTACCAGCATTTCGGCTTGCAACGCGACCCGTTTTTGGACACGGCCGACCCGCAGTTCTACTGCGAGTTGCCTTCCGTGCGCCGCAACGCGCAGGCCGTGCTCGCCGGCATCGCCGAGTCGCGCGGCCTGACGGTCGTCATCGGCGCGCCCGGGACGGGGAAGACGTCGCTCTCCGCGTTCGTCGAGGGGTCGCTCTTGCGCGACGAGCACGTCGTGATCGGCAAGATCCTCGATCCGAGCTTTGCAACCGACGTTGAATTCTTACTGGCGATCGGCCGCGTCTTCGGCCTCGGTTTGCCGCCGCGTTCGAGCGCCGCGCTCAAGAACGCGATCAAGAACTTCTTCTTCGATACCGCCGTGCTCGAAGAGAAGAATCTGGTCCTGCTGATCGACGAAGCGCAGAACCTTAGCGACGAGGGCCTCGAGACGCTGCGACTGCTGCTCAATTTTCAGATCCCGCAGCGCAAACTGCTCAACCTGGTCCTCTTCGGACAGACGGAGCTCGAAGCGCGGATCCTCGGGCGCGCCAACTTCGCCGACCGTGTCGACCGCTACATCCGGCTCGAACGGCTCGATAGCGGCGGCGCAACCGCGATGATCGAGCACCGGCTCGTGAAGGCGGGGAAATCGCCGGGCTCGCGCGTGTTCACCTCCGATGCGCTCGAGACGATCGTCACCGCGAGCGACGGATTGCCGCGCCGGCTCGCCAACATCGTGCGCGGCGCGATGGGTGAGGCGGCCGACCGGAGCGCCGAAATCGTGAACGTCGACCACGTCGCGGCGACGCTCCGCGCGCGCGGTCTCCCGGTTCCGGCCGCCGCGGCCGCTCCGGGCCCGGTCGTCCCGGCCGCAGCGGCGCCGGCAGCCGCGGTCGCACCCGCGCCGCTGCCCCGTGCCGCGGAGATTCGCGAGCGAGCGCCGGACCCGGCACCGGATCCGCTCGCGATCCGGCCGTCGCTCTTGGCGCGCTTCTTCACCCGCCGGGCATGAACGACGACCGCTTCGAGCGGAGCGCCGACATGCGCCTGATGGAACTCCAGCGCACCCGCCTGGGCGTGCCCGCGCCACGATTTGATTGGGAGCGCCACGGCGGCGCGCTCCCGCACGGTGCGGCGATCGAGGACGTCCCTCCGAACGAGCGTGGCCCGCTGCTCTCGGCAACGCTGGACGCGCAACCCCGCAGCGGCCTGATTCCCGGCGCGCAGGTCACCGCCAGCATCGCGATCGTGAACGACGGTACGGATGCGGTCGCCGGGATCCGAGCCGTCTTGCCGCTCCCGGCCGGCTTGCGGTTCGCGTCCGGATCGCTGCGCATCGATGCCGCCGACCGCGACGACGACGTGGCGGAGGACCTGCTGGGCGCCGGCATCGCCCTGGCGCCGCTCGGACCCGGCGAACGCCGCACGGTCGTGCTGCGCTTCGCGGTCGAAAGCGGACTCGACGACGTGACGTTGCTGCCGCACGTTCGCGCGGACGGCGGAACCGGGATCACCGGCCCGCGCGGATTGCGGCTCACCCGCGGGCCGCGGCGCGCCCTGGAGCCGTATACGGCCCCGGAACGGCCATTCTACGAGCTGGACGAGGACGAAGCGGCGCTCGAAACGGCGCCCGATGAAGCGCCCCTCCCCGCCGCGCTGGTCGTCCAGCCGATCGAACACTTCGAACCCATCCTGCCACCGCTGCCCGAGCCACCCGCCCCGGCCCCGCTCTCGCCGCCTCCCGCGGTGCTCCTCGCGGCGGAATCGCTGGCCGAATCCGACTCCGAATCGGCGGTCGAATCCGACGTCGAGCCGGAGGCCGAGGTTGAAGCGGAGCCGCAACGTGTCGAATCGCCGCCCGGACCGCGGCTGATCGCGAACGGTAGCTTCGTCCTCGAGGTGACGCTCGACCGGGCGCGAGTTGTGTCGCTGCGCGCGCTCTTCACGGGGAAGCCGCTCGGCATGCTCGCCCACTATCTCGTGCTCAACGCCATCGCCACCCGCCGGCCGTTGGCGGGCGAGGGGGACGCAGCAGCGTTGACGGCGTTTGTCGAGCACCAGGAACGGCTGCTCTCGCGCGCGTTGATCACGACCCGGCTCGGCAAGAGCATCAGTCCCGAGAGCGTCGCGGCCCCGCTGCCGGCGTTCCCGCCGGATGTTCCCGACCGCGACGGCCCGGTCGCACTCGAGGCCGCGCCGGACGGTGCCCTTACGCTCGTGCGCGCATTCCGGCCGGGCGAGGTAGCGTTCATCGCACGCACGCTCGAAAACGACTCGGCTCATCCGTTCTTGCGAGCCGCCCAGCTCTTCGTCGGCCTGGCCCCCGGCGACGTCGCGAGCGACGATGCGGACGCGCGGACGCGCGCGGCCGCCGTCTTCCTGGCCTATGCGACCCAAGCCTCGGCGTCGATCAGCCGGATCTTCTTGCGCGCGAAGCTCTCGCGTAGCGTCGCGCTCTTTCGCGAGAGCGATCCCGAACTCGATGCCGCCGGCACCGCCGCGCTCGCATGCATCGACGGACTGATCGCGTGAGGCTGCTGCTCGGACTGCCGGGCGCGGGTGCGCCTACCCGGCCCTTCATCGACTCGCTCGCCGCGTTACAGCTGCCGCCCGAGGTGACGGCGATCGACCGCTACGTCGTGTCCGGGAATTTCATCCCCGGCCAGCGCGAGCTGTGCGTGCGCCGCGCGCTCGCGCTGCGCGCCGACGTGCTGGTGATGATCGACGACGACATGCAGGTCCCGCCGGATGCGATCGTGATGCTGTGCGATGCGCTGGCGCTCGACCCGTCGCTCGCCGTCGCGGGCGCGCTGTACTATTCGCGCGACGGCATCCGGCCGATGGCCGCGACGCGCTGGACCTCGGAGAACACGACGACCGCGGCGGTTCCCGGTTTTCGCGACGGCATCGTGAAGGTCGACGCGGTCGGCTTCGGCTGCGTCGCGCTTCGCGTCGCCGCGCTCGGCTCGCTTGCGCCCCCGTACTTCGACGCCCAGATCTTCATCGAAGAGGGCGCCGCACGCGTGCGGCTCTGCAACGAAGACTTCTTGCTCTGCGAGCGCCTGCGCGGCGCCGGGTACGGCATCGCGCTACACGCGGGCGTGCGCTGCGGCCACTACGACCGCGAGCGCGGCACGATCGAACCTGTGCGCTGGGAATCGGCGGACCAAACGCAGTCCGAGCGGATGATCGTCATGCGGCCCGGCCCGCATTACGAGCTCGTGCCCTACGATGGGGCCGGTGCGACGGCGGACGAGCGCCACGCCGCAGCCCGGCTCGACTACATCAGCGTCGACTAGCGCAGCGAGTTGATGAGGGCCGGCGCCGGCCCGCCGAGCGGCCGCGCCGCGCGGCGCATCGCCTTGGCTTTCGCCATGGTCGCAAGGCGCGAACCGACGGCGTCGCGGAAGGCTTCGAGCCGGCCGAGCTGATCGGCGCGGCGGCGCGCGATGCGCGCGATCCGCATGCGCAGCTCGCGCTCGAACGCCTCAGGACGCTCGCCCGCGGTCGCGTGCATCGCCTTCTCGAGCGCGTGGGTCACGCGACGCTGATCGAGCACGGACCGCTCGAGTGCGGGCCAGTCACGTTTGGCGAGGAGGGCTTCCGCAGCGACGAGCAGTTGCTCGAGTTCCGTGACGAGCGCGACGATCTCGCGAGCGGCGCTCATCTTAGCCGACGGCGGCGAACGATCCGTCCGGCGCGGTACCGGATTCGACGACCTTCTGCTCGGCGCGGAAACGGCGCTGCGCTTCGGCCCACGTGGTGCGGTACTCTTTGAAGAACGGCAGCAGGCGTTCGACGCGTTCCGGCGCCTTCTGCAAATTCGCGAGCACGAGCTGGCGGTGCCAGAATTCGTAGACGCGGAACAGATTCACAGCGAGCTCGCCGCCGATCTCGAAATTGAGCGAGCCCATCAGGACGGCGATGGCGCGTTGTCCGCGGCGCAGATCGTCGTGAATCCCTTGAATGTCGTGCGGCGTGTTGACGAGTTTGTCGAGCGCCTTCGTCGAAGAGAGGATCAGGAAGTCGAAGGTGATGAGCGTGAGCTCTTCCTTCGACGCCGTCATGATCTTCGTCTCGAGATATTTGAAATCAGCGGAAGCGGACACGGATCCCCCTAAGCCGTCACCGGATCGGGCCGGATCAGAGCTGCGAGACATAGGTTTGCAGTGATTGGTATCCCGCGATCAACGTCTCACTAGAGGTATATTCGGCACGTAAGAGATCGGCTTGAGCATTGGCCTGATCGTCGATCGTCTTAATGTAGTCTTGCAGCGACGTGATTTGCGAGGCAACCTGGTTTTCGTCGTTCTGAATGAGCGAAACATCAGGAATCGTTCCGATGACGTTGTTCGCCCCTTGGGTGGGCAGGCCGGTCGCCGTGGTGAGATACGAGCCGAGCTGTTGCACGAGCCCGTTCGCCGAATTGAAAATATTGGAAACAGCGGTCGGATCCGCTTCGAAGGCGGCGGTGAACGTCGTGACGTCCAGCGGCTCGAGTTGGCCAGACGTTCCGTCCTGCGTCTGCAGCGAGATCGGTCCACTGGAGCTGCTCGTCGTATCGCTGTCCGAGGTCGCGTTGTTTGTCGTTCCAGACGCCGCGAAGACTTGATGCGTGCTGTCGAGCGAGATCCCGATCGAGGAGAGCGAGTTATAGCCATTGCCGCCCGAGAAGACGTCCGAGACGATCGAGACGAGCTCGTCCTTGAGTTCTTCGATTTCCAGATCGTTGTAGAGCGGGCCGCCCGCGGCGAGCTGCGAACTCGACGACGTTGTCGAGTTGCCCGACGTGGCGTCGGTCTGCTGCACGACGGGTGCCGTCGAGGCGTTGTTGATTTCGTTGATCGCCGCGTTGTACGCCGAGACGAACGCGTTGATCGCCGAAATTGCCGGCTGCGAATTCTGCGAGACCGTCAACGTCGTCGGATCGGTCGAATTACCGGCGACGGTCAGCGTGATCCCGGCGATCGCGTTCGAGATTTGATCGGAACTCGAATAGTAGGTCTGATCGGTCCCGTCCGGCTGCTGGATGGTGACGTAGGCCTGCTGGCCGATCGTCGTCGTCGCCCCGCTGCCCTCGAGTCCGACGGCCTGAAGAAAATTCGTCGTATCGCTCGCCGAACCGATCACGATCGATTGCGGACCCGTCGACGTGTTGGTGAGCGAGATCTGGTTCGTGATTTGGTTGAAACTCGCGACGACGCCGGCGCCCGACGAGTTGATCGCGTTGATGGCGTCTTGCAGGTTCTGCGAGCTCGGATCGATCGTGATCTTCACGCCGTTGATCGTGAAGAATGAACCCGGACCGCCGGTCACCGACGTCAACAGGTTCGCGCCGCTCGCGCTGGCAAAATCGGCCGATAAGCTGAGTCCGCCGATCGGTCCGGAGCTCGTGATCGAACCGCTCGACGACGTGTTGTTGACCTCGGCGGTATCGAGCTTGAGCACTTGTTCGAGATTGCCGGTATCCGCCGACGAGCCGATCGAAATCGGCTTGTCCGAACTCGAGAACGTCACCTCGTCGGTGGCGGAATTGTAGCTCGCGCTGAAACCCGGATCGACGGTCGAGAGAGCAGCCGTGATGTTTGAGAGGATCGTATTGAGCGACTGCGAGTCGACGTTGTACTGGATTTGCACGCCGTCGACCGTAATCAACCCTTCGGTCGTCGATCCGCTCGACCCATTCTCGGGATAGATCGACGTCACCGAATCGATGAGCGGGACCTGCAGTCCCGTCGCCCCGCCGTGACCCGGAATGACGTCGGAGAGGCTGTAGCCGACGCTGGCGCTCACCGCACTGGTCACGGCGGTCGCCGTGGCAAGCTGCGTATTCTTGATGATGTAGGTGCCTGGAGCGCCCGTGCTCGACGTGTTGCTCGTGCCGGTCAAGACGGACGAATCGCTCGAGTACGCCTGGAACGCATCGAACGTCGACGGATTCGAGAGCGCTTCGAGCGTGTTTTGCACGCTGCTCAGATACGCATTGAGCGTGATGAGCGTCGAGTTCTTCGTGTTGAGCGTGCTGATCTGCGTCTTCGCCTGCTGCGCGGGCAAGAGCGTCACGCTGGTCAATTTTTCGATGATCGCGTTGTAGTCGATCCCCGAGACGATACCGGGGAACGAGATCGGCGCGACGTTGTTGCCGGGGATCGTCGAATCGGTGGACGAGGTCGACGACGAGGTGGAACTCAGACCGGACATCGCTTAGGCTCCCTGATCCAGGATCGCGCCGGACGCCTCGCGCTGGAAGAATTCAGCGAGCCGGACAATCGCCTCCGGGGGCACCTGATTGATGATCTCACCGGTTTCGGCGTTGCGATAGACGATCACGATCTCGTTCGGGTCGTGCGCGACACGAAAATTCACCTCGATGTCCTGACCGGCGAAGACGGTGGTCACGGCACCGGCGAACGATTGGAGCGGCCCCGCGGGCGGCTCGCTCTTCGCGGCAGCGGACGTCGTGGGAGACGTCGCCGAAGCGGAACTCGATCCGCTCGCCGAGACATTCGCCGCCGGCGATGCGCCGCTGACGACGCTGGGCGCCGTATACTGCGCGGGTCCCGGATCGGTGCTTACCACGGAATACGCCGCGGCTGCAGATGCGGCGGATGCGGTAGCGGCTGGCGAAGATGCGACGTCCATGTGTGCGAAGAGCCTCCTAGCTCCTAACGATTTTATCGGCCCGGGACCGCATCGACTTGAGGCGCGCCGCCCGCCGCGAGGGCCGCGTCGGCGACATCGCGCGCTTCGGCGAGCCGCCCGCTTGCTAAGAGCAGGCTTGCCAAATCGACGGCGACCCGTTGATCCCCGGTCACCACGAAGGCGTCGCGCAACGACGCCTCGGCCTCCGCCGGACGATGTGCCGCGAGTAAATATTTGGCGCGAGCGAGCGTGGCGTCGACGTGCATCGGGCTGAGCGCCAAGAACGCATCGATTGCCAGGATCGCCTCAGGGAATCGTCCCAGATCGCCCAAGATCACGGCGCTCAGATAGCGCGCGCGGGCGAGCACGTCCGCGTTCTTCGCATCGACCATTTCGAGCAACGCAAGTGCGCCCGTCCGATCGCCCAGCACGACGGCCGCCGCGGCCGCGTCGTAGACCAAGCGCGCATCGTCGCCGAAGCGCTTGCGGCCCTCGGCAGCGAAGGCTTGCGCGTCGGCATGCCGACCTTCAACGAGCAGCCGCGACGTGCGGCGCGCATAGTCGTCGACCGTTTCGAGCGGCGCATCGAGTTCGCGCGCGCGTA
>Ga0116229_10007753_pt1 | contig 16857 bp, 12 predicted proteins | sample S1TSphgellanicum_3_FD_87313 | JGI IMG/M metagenome (GOLD analysis project Ga0116229, IMG submission 87313) | Host-associated microbial communities from peat moss isolated from Minnesota, USA - S1T2_Fc - Sphagnum magellanicum MG | ecosystem: Host-associated > Plants > Peat moss > Unclassified...
ATGAAGTCGGCATCCGATGATGTTTCACGAGCGATTTCTGATGTCGCAGCCGTGATAGAAGAGAGCAGCGCCGCCGCGGAAGAGATGTCGGCGTCGGCTGAGCAGGTATCGGCTTCTGTCGCTACTGTGGCCGCCACGACCAATCAGCAGGCGTCCGCTGTCGAGTCTCTCGTCAACTCGGCCTCGGAACTTTCAAAGGTATCCGCAAGCTTGGCTAACTTGATCTCTCGGTTCAAGGTAGACTCGGCCGATCACAACGCGGCACCGGTCACGTTGACATTGTCAACCTTTGAAGATTCGCCAAATCGGAAAGCTGCGTAACGCAGGCCCGGCGTCCCAATGCGCCGGGTTAATCCCATCCAGGAGAAAACCATGTCCACCGGCATTGCTGAACAAGACGCCATCGATACATCTAATGATGCTGAACGCCAACTGGTCGCACTCCATCTTGGAGGCGAGATATACGGGGTGGATATTGCATCCATTCATAGTGTACTGACACCTCAGCCGATCACGGTTGTGCCAAATGTCCCAGCATTTGTCAAAGGTGTCATGAATTTACGCGGCCTGATCCTTCCTGTGCTGGATCTGCGTACACGGTTTGGTTTGCCGCCTTTGGAGCCAGAGCGCCGTAAGTTCTCCAGAATTGTTATCGTCGAAGCGGAAGGTTATACAGCCGGGCTTATTGTCGACGCCGTGTCGGAAGTGCTTAAACTGTCTGCGAATGCGATCGAGCCACCGTCTTCTTTGCTGGGATCGGCAGATCAGCGATGCATCTCTGGTATTGGACGTGTCAACGATAGCGTTGAAAAGAGCAATGACAAGACTCCGCAGGAGCACCTTATTGTGCTCCTAAATATTATAGAAGTTTTGTCTGGAATCACGAAACAGACGGAGATAGCTGCGTAATCTATTTCGCTTCAGCGCAGGCATATGAAATGACAAACCCCGTGATCAAAGTTTTAGTAGTAGACGACTCGGCCTTCATGCGAAAGGTGTTAACGAACATCTTATCGACTGATCCAGAGGTATGCGTGGTCGGGCAAGCGCGAGACGGTGCCGACGCACTCAAAAAATTAGCGACCCTGATGCCAGATGTCATTACGCTTGACATCGAGATGCCAGTTATGGACGGACTGACCGCACTCAAGCAAATTATGCGCGATCGCCCTACCCCAGTTGTTATGGTGTCATCGCTAACGCAAGATGGTGCGGAAGCCACAATGCGCTGCCTTGAAGCGGGTGCTGTAGACTTTATTGGCAAACCGTCGGGTCCGATATCGCTGGATATTGAGAAAATTTCCGACGAGATTATCTCAAAAGTCAAATCTGCAGCGTGGGCCAAAGTGATCCACGGACATCCTGGAGATAGGAATGCAGCAGCACCGCAAGCTGTAATGAGTCGTAATGGAAAGATTTCGGTGGTTGGAATAGGATCGTCCACCGGTGGACCGCGTGCCTTACAGCAACTTATTCCTATGCTTCCGACAAGTTTCAGGATCCCTATAGTTATTATTCAGCATATGCCTCCCGGCTTTACGGCGACGCTCGCTGAAAGACTCGAAAAAACATCGCACTTTACCGTTCGTGAGGCGGAAAATGGCGACCGACTAACTGCAGGAACGATACTTATCGCTCCTGGAGGCCATCATCTCGTATTTGATTCGAGCGGTTTAGCTCATTTGAACGATGATCCGCCATTGCACGGCGTTAAGCCGTCAATCGATATCACATTTTCATCGCTGATAAAGACATACGGCAGCAACATGCTAGGCGTTATTCTAACGGGCATGGGTAAGGACGGAGCTCGTTCGCTTAAGGATCTCGCCGATCTCGGTGGAACCACTTTTGCGGAAGACGAGTCAACCTGCGTAGTCTATGGAATGCCAAAGGCTGCATATGAATTGGGAGGAGTCGGCCACTTGCTCCCGATTACCCAAATCGCATCGGCGCTTACACGAGCCTGTGGATCCCAGTTGGCGGCAACTAGATAGTAACGGAACAATATGATGAATTCTGACATGTCACAGTATCTGGATGTATTCCTCGATGAGGGACGCGAACAGCTTGCCCTTCTCGAGACAAACATTCTGGAAATGGAACGCGGCAACCACACGCCGGAAATGCTGCAAATTCTCTTTCGCGCCGCCCATACGCTAAAAGGTTCAAGCAGGACCATGGGTTTCATGGCGGTCGGAGACTTGACACATGAAATGGAGAATATACTTGACGATCTTCGTCACGATCAACTCGAAGTAACTACCCCTATCGTTAATGCGCTGTTAGAATGCCTTGACGTACTTGGACGCCTCGTTGACACAGTGGCATCTACGGGCACTGACGTTGATAACGCGAATACAGATATCCCCAAGCTGGTTGCGCGATTAGGGGAGCTGCGAAATGCAAAGGCTGCAGCTACTGCATCCGCCGACGAGCAAAAGACTGAGGTTGAACCTCCATCGGCGCAAACGACTCACTTCGAACTAGCCTCCCATGAACAGTATGCGATTGACACGGCTGGTCTCTCCGGCGTGCCGGTTAAGGTAGTTTCCATAACGCTTTCTGAAGATTGCCTGATGAAATCCGTTCGTGTCTGGATGGTATTCAGTGCTGTCGAACCGTTTGGTACAGTTTTGGCATCAAATCCTGTAAATGAGAAACTAGAGACCGAAGAGTTTGGATTCTCATTCCAGTTCCTGCTAGCGACTTCACACGACATTGAAGAGATTAAGACCACACTTTTAGCTGTTTCTGAAGTCTCAACCTGCGAAATTCTCGATTATGTACCCAGTGAACCTAAGCTCGAACCTGAGCCAGCTTCAGCTCCCGCTCCCGCTCCAGCAAAAGTGCTCGAAGAAAAGCCGGTTCTTGCGGAAGTTGTCGAACAAGTTGATAAGGCAGCACAGAGTGCCAAGTCTCCTTCGACTTCCACCTCCACGCAGTCCCAAACGATACGAGTCGAAGTTTCGCGACTTGATACTCTCTTAAACCTTGTTGGAGAGCTGGTGATCGAGCGAGCACAGGTGCACCAGATCTGTGTTGATCTGCACCACCGTTATCCGCGCGACGAAGAAGCGTCCCAGCTTGTCGAGACAACTCACCGGATTGCGCGTGTGACGGCTGAGCTGCAAGAGCAGATCATGAAGACACGTATGCTGCCGATTGACGGCGTGTTTCAACGCATGCCGAGAATGGTTCGTGACCTCGCTCAAAAGACCGGTAAGGATCTCCGCTTCGAAATGCACGGCGGCGAAACTGAGCTGGATCGGACAGTCCTGGAGTCGCTCGGTGATCCGTTAATCCACCTGTTGAGAAACTCGGTAGACCATGGTGTGGAGTTGCCTGAGGATCGAATCAAGGCGGGAAAACCGGCTCAAGGGTTGGTAACGCTCGCTGCACGACACGAAGAAAATAGAATTGTCATTCAAATCACCGATGACGGCAAGGGTATGTCACCGAGTAGCCTCAAAGAGTCTGCGATAAAGAAGGGACTGATCACCGAAGCTACGGCGAGCGGATTGTCCGACCGCGACGCGCTCAACTTAATCTTCGCCTCCGGATTCTCCACCGCTGCCGTCCTCTCCGATATATCCGGCCGTGGTGTCGGTATGGATATCGTTAAGTCAAACCTTGAGAAGATAGGCGGAAGAATTGTCGTCGAAAGCACACCAGGTAAAGGTAGCGTCTTCACGATCTATCTCCCTATGACCCTCGCAATTGTTCGTGCCGTATTGGTGAAATCGAACACGGCAACCTATGCATTGCCGCTGGGCAACGTAGTCGAGATGCTTCGCCTCGGCAGTTCAGAAGGTGAAATTGAACAAAAGACCCTGGGTGGCCGGCCAGTCATTAATCTGCGAGGGAGCACAATACCGTTAGCAAACCTCAACGATATTCTAGCCGGAACTCCGGCGATGACTATGCCAGAAGATATCGAAGAGGAAGCCTGTGTGATCGTGATTGGAATAGGCGAACGACAGATCGGTATTTGCGTTGAGGCTCTTGTTGGTGAACAAGAAGTAGTGATTAAGTCAATGGGGACATTGCTCGGGGATATTCCCGGAATTTCCGGTGCAACCATCCTTGGCGACGGTCAGGTGGCTTTGATCGTCGATGTTACTAAAGCAACTGAGCGGATGGTATCCGCAGAATGGAGTAAGCGTGATACAGCCCCAGTCAGCTAATTCACCAATGCGTGCAAGCGCAAATCCGCTGTCACTGATAAAGTCCGAACCATTTGATGAAGTTGACTATGCCGGTTTTCAAAAGCAAATACTAGCTATTACCCGAATTGACCTTAGCCAGTATAAAATCGACCAAATGCGACGCAGACTAACTTCCGCCGCCGAAAAAGCAGGATGTAAATCGTTTGCTGCGTATGCGCAAGTCATCCAGAAAGACAGCAGTGAGCTGTCAAACTTTCTGGACCGGATGACGATTAATGTGACGGAGCTCCTTAGGAATCCAGATCACTTTGATCAGCTTGCCAAAAACTATCTTCCAGAGCTGATTGCTCGGCGCGGAGGACAGCCGCTCTCGATCTGGAGTGCTGGCTGTTCATACGGTGCGGAAGCCTATTCAGCGGCGATGTTGCTTCATGAAATCGACCCGCAAACCGCCCACAAAATTAAAGGAACCGATATCGATCTAGCGATCCTCGCAAAGGCAGACCGGCCATCATTCACTGAAGCCGATATGCTCAACGTTTCGCCGGCTCGAAGGACTGCTAATTTTCATGAGCTTTTTGGTTCGTTTCAACCAAAAATACACCTGAAATCGAAAGTTCGATTTGCACAGCATGACTTGCTTCTTGATGCGTATCCTACCAATGAGTACGATTTGGTGATGTGCCGGAATGTCGTCATTTACTTTAACGACGACGCAAAGGAGCGCATCTATCGAGGAATCTATAACTCGTTGCGGCCAGGTGGGATCCTATTTGTCGGCGGCACAGAGAGAATCACCGATTCGAAGGGCGTTGGCTTCGAAACCGTTAAGCCGTTCTTTTACAGAAAGCCTGGGTAACATTTTGATGCCTCTTATTGCGCCGATAGAAGTTGCTCGGCGCTTAGGCGGCATCTAACGGGCTACTAAACCAGGACTATCATTTGCGTAAATCGCGAGAATCCATACCGCGAGCCGGAAACGCCTTTAATCGAACCACGTGCAGAGCGAACTACATCGTTTTTAGCCCAGCCCATATTCAATCGATTGAACCAGCGCGAGCCACGATGCCTCGATAACGTTGGTGGACACACCGACGGTCGACCAGGAGTCCTTAACGTAACCTCGCTTTGGATCAAGTGATTTGCTTTCTACAATCGTCCGCACTCTGGCGGCGGTTCCGCCCGCCTGGTTGATCACACGCACCTTAAAGTCCGTCAACACAATATTAGCTAGCTCAGGATAATAGGTGTACAGTGCCTTCCGCAGCGCGCCATCCAACGCATTCACCGGACCGTCACCCTCAAAAACAGTGAGCTCTTCTTTTCCGTGTACCTCTAGCTTGACCGTGGCTTCTGTCACAGGCTCAAGGTCGTCTCCACGCTTTTCTACAATGACTCGATAGCCCTTTAGCTTAAAGAGTGGTTCATAGTCACCAGTACACTTCTTAATGAGTAGTTCAAATGACGCTTCGGCACCTTCGAAAGAGTAGCCCTGGTTTTCCATCTGGGTCACCGCTCGAAGTATTTCTTTGGTTGCCGGGCTGTTCTTATCGAGATGAAGGCCTTTGTTTTCTACTTTCTCAAGAATTGTAGCGGAGCCGCTGAGCTCCGATACCAAAATACGCCGTTCATTCCCGACTAAAGCAGGATCGATGTGTTCGTAAGTTTTTGGATGTTTGCGCATAGCGTCGACATGCAGACCGCCCTTGTGAGCAAAGGCTGAACGACCCACATACGCGGCATTACCCCTGGGCGTAACGTTCGAAACTTCGTCGATATAAGCACTTAAGTCGGAAAGCAGCGCGATGGAGCCAGGTTTCAGAACATCATAACCGAGCTTAAGACCCAGAGCCGGAATAATGCTTGTCAAATTGGCGTTCCCAGTCCGTTCTCCGTATCCATTGACCGTTCCCTGTACTTGTGTTGCGCCGGCTTGTATCGCCGTGATACTATTTGCAACACCGCATTCACTGTCGTTATGCGTGTGAATTCCCACATTTATGCTTGGCAGCTTCGCTTGAACTTCTTCTACAACCTGAAAGATACGATAGGGCAGCGTTCCGCCGTTCGTATCACACAGTACGCAGCAATCAACTCCCTGCTCTATGGCAGCGCGAAGACAGGAGAGCGCATACTCAGAATTGTCATTGTATCCGTCAAAAAAGTGTTCTGCATCAAAGAAAACTTGTTTACCATGTTGTTTGAAGTAGGCGACGGTATCAGAAATCATACGAAGATTCTCATCGAGATCAATACGGAGAGCTTCAATGACCTGAAAGTCCCATGACTTCCCAACAAATGTTATGACCGGTGTTTCGGCGTCCAGCAGTTCCTTAATCATCGGGTCTTCACTGGCCTTACGATTCGGCCGCCGGGTTGACCCGAAAGCAGCAAGCTTAGCGGTTTTTAGCTTCTCTCGCTTCATCCTTTGAAAAAATTCAATGTCTTTTGGGTTGCTACCTGGCCACCCGCCCTCGATAAAGTCAACTCCAAACGAATCAAGCTTGAGAGCAATACGGATCTTGTCTTCGACACTAAAAGAAATGCCCTCACCTTGTGAGCCGTCGCGCAATGTTGTGTCGTAGATCGCTATTCGTCTGCCTAACTCGGTCATTTTGTCACTCCTCGCTCTGCATCTTTCGTCGATGCAGATCATTCAAGAAAAAAGCGCCGGCGGGATCATCCCAGCCGGCGCAGCAAACTGTCCACCCCTATGCGGCTGGGTGTTCAATAATGCTAATAATTATCGCCAAAAGATTTAACATGGTAATCAGAGTATAGCACATGCACAACTATTGTTGGTTGATGGCGGCAACAACTTGATCGCCCATTTGCTCACACGTTAGTACCGTAGGTGAGTCGAACGCGATATCGGCGGTCCGGTGTCCTGCGGCAAGCACGGATTCGACGGCACGTTCAATTGACACTGCAGCCGCTTCAGCCTTGAGTGAATATCGAAGCAAAAGGGCGACCGAAAGTATGGTTGCCAGAGGATTAGCCTTTCCGGTACCAGCAATATCTGGAGCGCTGCCATGGGAAGGCTCGAAGAGTCCCCTCCCCCCTTCACCAAGAGAAGCCGATGGCAGCATACCAAGGGAGCCGGTGATCTCTGCGGCCTCATCGGAAAGAATGTCGCCAAAGAGGTTTTCGGTCAGGATGACATCAAACTGCTTGGGGTTCTTAACAAGGGCCATAGCTGCGGCGTCCACGAGCATGTGGCCGAGAGGAACATCGGAATACTCCGCATGCAGTTCTGTGACCGTCGTGCGCCACAACCGTGATGTCTCTAGCACGTTCGCTTTGTCTATGCTCGTAACAAACCCACCTGGCCGAACTCGTGCGGCCTCGAAGGCGATCCTCGTGATTCGCTCTACTTCCGACCGCTCATAGACACAAGTATCCACAGCCTTATTTCCAATCCACGACTTCGGCTGACCAAAGTAGAGGCCACCGGTTAGTTCGCGTACTACCAGAATGTCGAAACCACCCTCCACTTTATCTGGACGAAGCGGGCAGGCTGCTGCTAGCGACGGATAAAGCTTTGCCGGGCGTAAGTTGGCGTAAAGTCCTAGCAGCTTTCTGAGCGGCAATAGCGCCCCACGCTCGGGTCGAAGGTCAGGATCGGGAATTAGATCGTATTTCGGGCCTCCAACAGCGCCAAGGAAAATGGCATTCGCCCTCAAGGCAAGTTCACGGGTTTTTTCGGGCAAAGGATGGCCGGTGGCATCGTAGGCTGCTCCACCTACCAATGCTTCCTCAAGCGTATATTCTACGCCATGCTTCTTAGCGGCGGCTTCCAATACCCGTAGGCCCTGTTCAACAATCTCTGGGCCGATACCGTCGCCCCGAAGTACAGCTATTAACGTCATAGTTTCTCCATTCGCTCGTGATTAGATGGCCGAACGGGCCTTTAGTTCTAAATACTGGTTAATCAGGTCGGCACTCAGCATCTCTGGTGCTCGATCGATTGTCCAAATGTTTCTGCGCTTTAACAAGGTTATTGCAGATTTTCGCTCCTGCAGAACCTGCAAGGCAACCGACTTCCTATACACTTCTGCTTCAGTGACCGGATCGATCGACGCGGCTGCTAAAACTGTCGGGTCAGCGACTGTGACGCACAGAACCTTATGCCTTCGTTCAAGAAGTGAAATCGCGGAAATGATTTCCGCTGAGGATTCCGGGTCGATCAGATCCGTAAAGAAGACGATTAATGAACGGCGTCGCCACCTGGCAGATAGTTCGATAAATCCAGCCCGGTAGTCGCTTTCCGCCATCCGAGCAGTTATATTATACAACGCGCTTAACAGTCGAAAGACCTGACTCTTGCCTTTCGCTGGCGGAATAAAAACGCGCATCTCTGCATCAAATGCTACCAATCCCACCTTGTCGTCTTGCGAAGCGGCAACGTAACCTAACATCAGTGCCGTGTTAATGGCAAAATCAAGCTTCGTCATCTTATTGATCTGTTGGAGCATGTTTCGGCCACAATCCAGCACCAGAATGATGTTCTGCGCCTTTTCGACGTTGTATTGGCGAGAAATCAGCTTTCCTCGACGAGCGGTTGCAGGCCAGTCGATCTTACGGTATTCGTCACCGACGACATACTCCCGCAAGCTTTCAAACTCTGTTCCTTCTCCCCGCATTCGCATGGATCGGATTCCAACTTGCATGAGAAGGCCCCGTCGCGCCAGTGAGTCGTATTTTTCGGTCTCCTGAAGGTTGGGATAGACTTTAACATCGGATTCTAAGGGTTGACTGTCGAACCGCTCTACTAGGCCAAGCGGACCTCTAAGCAGCAAAAAAACCTTCCCAAAACGATAATCTCCCTGACGATTGGGTTGGATAGCGTACTCAAACGACGACTCAGGGAACAAATTCGTAAGAGAGATGTCTCTGGTCGATTCTCCGGTGATAACGAACTCACTTGGAGGCTCGTCCCGCACCTTGACAACGACTCGTTGAAAACGCAGCGGTTTATCGTTATTTGGACGGAGACTAACTGTCACCAAAACCCGATTACTCGTACCTAGCGAAAGCGGGTCAGGATATTGACGATCCACGGTGACGAGTCTTGACGGCTTTACGGCGAGGGAAAAGTCGGCGAGCAGCAAGCCAGTGAGTATGACATCAAAACCGATAGTCACGTGAATGAGTATTGGCCAGTGTGTAGCCAGCAACAGGAGCAACACACCAAGAGACGCTAGCCAGATGAGAACTTTGGTAATACGCATAATTTAAGGATTGAGACGGTTGATTCCGGCTTCGATAGAGAGTAGCAGTTTTTCATGCAGGATTGGGTTTGATGCCGCACAGATTGTTTGCATATTTGATTCGGACGTATCAAGCAGCGGTGTGTCGGTGAAGTTTCTTCCATAAGCGTCGGTGACTAATGCTCCTGCTTCGGACGCAATTAATGCGGCTGCAGCAATATCGTATGTGAAGAGACCGATTGCCGTTCCGTTACCGACAGACAAGAACCGATCGCGTGTCTTAGGATGGTCGCGCATGATGCGATTTCCGACATCAAGCACACCAGCTAGTTGTCCGGTAATAAGCCTCGTCAGGGAATAAGCAGTTGAATTGTAAAGAAAGCATCCTCCCTTCATCGAAGCGGTATTGACGATATCGTCAAGGACGACTCCCAGGTACTCGAATGGCCGCGCAACCGCTTCAAAAGACAGTGGAGCGTCTTTTATGTCGCGAGTTGGTAACAGTCTCAACGGACGAACTGTGCCAAAACCATCGTTCCATGTCGCTCCTTCGTTCTTCTCGGCGACGAATAGATCGTTTTGCTTTAGCTCTGCTATACAGGCGTACTGGACGCTGTCCATTGTGGCGTCGACCGAATAGTGAGACCAGGATACCGCGACAACGCACTGTTCAAAGCCAGCAAGTGCTGGCCGCGTACCATCAATGGGATCGATGACGAGGACACCCTTAGGATTGGCGCCAAAAGTGATAAGACCACGATCTTCGGAGTAATAGGCAATCGAAAGGTCATTATCTTCGATAAACTTAACTATCGCCTCTTCGGCAACATCGTCGATTGCAAATGTAGCGTCACCGCTCTCTGCGGTTCCAGTGACTTTTCTTGAGTGCCACCCTCCAAGATGAGGTCTCACCTGGTCGCGTATGTAGGTGGTGAGTGCAACAACTAAGTCCCGTTCATTCATGATATCTAGTTTCGAGACGTCATCGGATAAGTCCTGCAGGTATTAAAATTCGCAAGGTATAATGGATGCGCAACGGGGAGAGATGCCAGAGCGGTTGAATGGAACAGTCTTGAAAACTGTCGTGGGGTTTACTTCACCGTGGGTTCGAATCCCACTCTCTCCGTAGCAAAAAGCCCCTGCACTACGCAGGGGCTTTTCTCGTATTCATAACTAAGCGACAACGGTTTCTGTTTTGTCGCCGCCATCCACGTCGTTCTCTGCCGTCTCAGGATCTGAATCAAGTCCTAGCGGCGCGGCCTTTGCGAACGAGATTTTCTTGTCCTCGTCATTTGCATCCAAAAGAATTTTGTCTCCTGTCACAAACTTGCCAAGTAAGACCTCTTCAGAGAGCGGATCTTCAATGAGCCTTTGAATTGCGCGTCGCAATGGTCGAGCCCCATAGGTAGGATCGTAGCCTTCTTTAGCGAGAAGTTCCTTCGCCTCCTGAGTTACCTCAATCGTCATTCCTTGCTGAGCGAGCTGCTTTCGAATTCGCGTCAGCATCAGATCAACAATCTGCAGAATTTCCGCCTCATTGAGCGGGTGGAAGACGATAGTCTCGTCCACTCTGTTGAGGAATTCAGGTCGAAATACGCGCTTAAGCTCATCCTGAACTCGGTTTTTCATGCTTTCGTAGTTCCGCAAGCCTTCTCCAGTTCGTGAGGCTGTGCGGTTAAAGCCCATCTCGCGGTCTCCCTGAATCTGTCGAGCACCGACATTGGAAGTCATAATTAAAATGACATTCTTAAAGTCGACAACTCTGCCCTGGGAGTCGGTTAGTCGGCCGTCTTCCATGATCTGCAGCAGGATATTGAATACTTCCGGATGCGCCTTCTCTATTTCATCGAGGAGCACCACCGAGAATGGATTTCTTCGGACCGCTTCCGTGAGCTGGCCACCCTCTTCGTATCCTACATAGCCTGGAGGTGCACCAACTAAACGAGAGACCGCGAACCGTTCCATGTACTCCGACATGTCGATACGGATCAGCCGTTCTTCTTTTTCCATCAGGAGCTGTGTGAGAGCTCTCGCAAGCTCCGTTTTACCAACTCCTGTTGGACCTAAGAATATAAAAGAACCCATCGGTCTCGCAGGATCTTTTAATCCACTTCGAGATCGGCGAAGAGCACGAGCAACGGCAATGACCGCTTCATCCTGGCCGATTATACGACCATGCAATTCCTCTTCCATACGGAGAAGCTTTTGCGTCTCTGCCTCAACAAGGCGCGATACAGGAATACCGGTCCAAGAGAAGACGATCTGAGCGACTTCATCCTCGTCAACCTTCTGCTTGGCATCACGTCGTTTTTCTTGCCACTCTTCGTCAAGAGTGCGAACCTTCTCTTCTAGCGTGTTTCTTTGGGCCTGCAGTTCATAGGCGCGCTCGTATTGCCGGTTTGTTGGCAGCGATCCGAGCTCTTTCTGAACATTCTGCAAGTCGAGTTTGGCCTGCCTGAGATCTTGCGGAGGCATTGCACCGCGTAGTCGAACCCTCGAAGCCGCTTCGTCAATCAGGTCGATAGCCTTATCGGGAAGGAAACGATCCGATATATACCGGTCGCCAAGCCGTGCTGCCGCGTCGAGCGCTTCATCGGTAATCTCGACTCTGTGGTGAAGTTCGTACCGAGCACGCAAACCCTTAAGGATTTCAATCGCTTCATCGATGCTCGGTTCCTTAACCTGAATCGGTTGGAAACGTCGCTGGAGGGCCGCATCACGCTCGATGTATTTACGATACTCGTCCATAGTCGTCGCGCCGATGCACTGCAGCTCGCCGCGAGCGAGGGCTGGTTTCATGATATTGGATGCGTCGATAGCGCCTTCGGCTGCTCCCGCTCCGACCAACGTATGAAGCTCGTCGATGAACAGGATTACTTCGCCCGTCGCCTTGCGAACCTCATCCATGACTCGCTTCATCCGCTCTTCAAATTCTCCACGATACTTGGTACCGGCAACCAATGCTGCTAGGTCAAGAGCGACGATCCGCTTGTCACGGAGCATTTCTGGGATATCGCCGGTAACAATCCTCTGCGCGAGCCCTTCGGCAATTGCTGTTTTACCAACGCCAGGTTCGCCAAGCAAACAGGGATTGTTCTTTGTTCTTCGTGAAATGATCTGGATGACTCGTTCGATTTCTCCGTTGCGGCCAATCACTGGATCAAGCTTTTCCTCACGGGCAAGCTGAGTGAGGTCGCGTCCAAATTCATCGAGCGTCGGGGTGCGGCGAGCCTTTGGCTGTGCGCCGCCGGTGGTGCCGTCACCGCCTTCTTGTAGGCTCTGTACTTCCCGGCGAGTTCGATCTAGGTCGACTCCCAGCTTGGAAAGCACTCGACCAGCCAGGCCTTCTCCTTCACGGATCAGTCCAAGCAAGAGGTGTTCGGTACCAATGTAGTTGTTGTTGAGTTGACGAGCTTCATCATATGCTAGGTCGATCACTCGCTTCGCGCGCGGAGTCAACTGCATATCTTGGCCGAGACGCCCGTCACCACGGGTAACCTGTCGCTCTATCTCAGAACGGATCCGACCGAGTGAAACACCCATACGGTCAAGAATTCGAGCCGCAACGCTATCGTTTTCGCGAACGAGGCCGAGCAGGAGATGCTCGGTGGAAACGTAGTTTTCACCCAGCCGTCCAGCTTCTTCCTGAGCGAAAAAAACCACCTTGCGCGCACGTTCCGTGAAACGTTGCCACATTATCGTCTGTGCCCCCTAACACTTCCTAGGTCTAAGAAATAAAGTTCCAGTTTGTCCAGTACAGGAGAAACGGTTCACTGCAACTAATACTGGTAAGTATACCCTACAAGGAGCTGCGCGTTCAGACTGGCCATTGAGCTAGCTTACGTTTGGGAACTCATCAGAAATTATGCCGGGAATCGGCTTATTTTCACAATATTGTTTTGGCGAGCGCTGTCTGAAACGCCATTTGGGCTAATCAGCTCATCGAGAAAAAGGACTGCAACGAACAATTATTTATCCGGAGCAGCCCCATGAATTGATAATCGAGGAGATACTTGTTATTATCTTTGCCGAAACCAAACCACTAAGAAGGTGATAAGAAATAGCGCGGCCAAAAACAATAACATAATGACGACTTTGTGTTGGTGCTGTTCATGCTCTCGCCATGCGACAAACACAGCGATAAAGAACTCTAACGAGAGAAGAGCGAGTCGGCGTGTGCGAGCGTTCATTGTCGGCTCTTCGACAGCTTTCGACGATGCTCCGTATTCAGCTCCCGCTTACGCATCCGAACATTCTTTGGGGTCACTTCCACAAGCTCGTCACCGCTTATGTATTCGATTGCTCGGTCGAGGGACATGGCGGTAGGCGGCGTCAGTCGGGTTGCCATATCGGAGTTTGATGAGCGCATGTTGGTAAGTTGCTTCATCTTACAGATATTGACTTCAAGGTCGGTGTCCCGAGCATTCTTTCCGACAATCATTCCTTCATAGACTTCCGTACCTGGCTGAATAAAGAGTATTCCCCTATCCTCTGCCCCAGCAAGTCCGTACGCGGTCGCTTGACCAGGTTCTGAAGCAATAAGCGAGCCAGATTTTTCCATACCAAGGTCGCCAACGTAAGGAATATATCCGGCGAACAGCGAGTTCAAAACACCGGTACCCCGCGTCTGAGTGATAAACTGGCTACGGAACCCAAGTAGTCCACGAGTTGGTACTTTAAAGAGAAGTCGAGTGTGACCATCCCCCGTTGACACCATGTTGACTAGCTCGCCCTTGCGCCGACCGAAGGTCTCGATAACGAATCCACTGAACTCGTCGGCGACGTCGATATCCACTTCCTCAACCGGTTCCAGCCGCTTGCCGTTTTCCTCGTGATAGATGACTTCAGGCTGCGAAACCTGCAGTTCATATCCTTCACGGCGCATGGTTTCGATTAGGACGGCTAAGTGGAGCTCGCCCCGTCCGCTCACTAGATATTGATCCGGGCTCTCGGTCTCTTCAACTCGAAGTGCGACGTTTGTTTGGAGCTCTTTCATCAGCCTTTCTCGCAGCTTTCGAGATGTGCTGAACTGACCCTCACGGCCGGCAAATGGCGACGTGTTTACGCCGAATGTCATACGGAGTGTCGGTTCGTCAATCGTTAGCACGGGTAAGGGCAGCGGATTACCACGCTCGCAAATTGTTTCACCGATGTTGATATCAGGCAATCCCGTGACCGCGATAATCTCACCAGCTGTGACACTTTCTACCTCTGTTCGATTAAGGCCTTCGTAGATAAATGTGTTGACAATTTTACCGTCCTTGTTTTCACCGTTTCGTGTAACATAGGTGATTGATTGACCGGCACTAATCGTTCCTTGAACGACCTTACCGATCGCAACTCGTCCTCGGTAGTCATCGTAATCGAGCGTTGTAATGAGCGTCTGCAGCGGTGCAGTTGCGTCTCCGCCCGGCGGGTTAACATGTTCGACTATTGTGTCGAACAGCGGCTTAAGGTCAGGGCCTAAATCGGTGTCGCTGAAGGAGGATTTGCCGAATATGGCCGATGCGTAAATAATTGGAAAGTCTAACTGCTCTTCCGTCGCTCCAAGTGCGACGAACAAGTCGAATGTCTGGTCGATTACCCAAGAAGGGCGTGCATCTGCGCGGTCGATCTTGTTGACAACGACAACGGCTTTATGCCCGGCCTGGAGCGCCTTTGACAGAACAAATCGGGTTTGCGGCATCGGACCCTCGACGGAGTCCACCAAGAGCAGAACTCCGTTTACCAGTCCCATAACGCGCTCGACTTCGCCGCCAAAATCTGCGTGCCCTGGAGTGTCAACAATATTGATCTTGACATCTCCCCATCGGACTGCCGTGTGCTTGGCGACAATGGTGATACCACGCTCTTTTTCGAGATCCATCTTATCCATGACTCGCTCGATAATGTGCTGGTTCGCCCTAAATGCTCCGCCCTGCTTTAGCATTGCATCGACAAGAGTCGTCTTGCCGTGGTCTACGTGCGCTACTAGCGCGATATTTCTAATCTGATTCTGCATGAGTTCCTAAGTTACCGTTCTTCTTCTAATCCGTTCGCTATGCTCGACGCCACCAGAGAACCCAGTGGTACGAGCTGGCCAGCTCCGATCTCAGCCCCTGCGCCCACTATTGCGCATTCGAGCTTCTGATCTTCAGAAATTTTAGCGTCCTCCCAGACGATCGAGTTATTCAACGACGTGCGAGCGCCTACCCTGGCGCGCGGTCCAATAATGTTCACTCCACGAAATGTCACATCCGGCGCAAGGTGTGCTCGCTCGCCGATAAGCGTAAAGTTCGGATCATTTGCAATGAGTCTTCCGCGAAGACCAAATAGTTTACCCTTTAATACGTCTTCATTGGCCTGTCGGTAGCTTTCTGGCGTTCCGGTGTCTTGCAGATAACCCCTCAAGACTACGCCCTGCAGGTTCTCGCCCTTCGCCAGCATGTCGGGAAACACCTGTTTTCCAAAATCGTACTGTTGGTTGCTCGGAATGTATTCAAAGACCTTTGGAGACAAGTAGTAAACTCCAGCGTTTGCCTGGCTGGTGAATACCTCCTCTTCTCTTGGCTTCTCAAGGAAGCGCTCTATCTTGCCCGAACTGTCCGTGCCAACGAGTCCACAGGCAGTGGGCGTGCTGGTTGTAAAGAGTCCTACCACTGCGTCAGCCTTTGCAGCGTCAAACTGTTCTACCAGTGGCGCTAGCGAGACATCGATAAGGTTGTCACCATAGATCACAAAAAACGGCTCGTCGCCGAAGAACTCCTCGCACTTCTTGACTGCGCCTGCCGTTCCGAGTAATTCGTCTTCATGACTATATGAGACCGAGACCCCAAACAATCGGCCGTTACCGACAAAGTCGACAATCACTTGAGGAAGGTGATGGAGGTTGATCATGACCTCTTTGACGCCTTCACGTCCGAGCCAGCGCAAAGTTCGCTCGAGCAAGGGAATATTACCAATGGGAATCATTGGTTTGGGAGTTGTTAATGTCAGGGGACGAAGGCGCGTGCCTTGGCCGGCCGCGAGTACCATAGCTTTCACGCGTCAATTATAGCATAGCGAGTGTTACTGCCTCAGTTAAATTAAGAATACGTTTGATCGCGGTCGAGTCATAATGAAAAATGCGACGAAGCAAGGAGAGAAACTTATGTCAAAGAAAGCAGTGTTTGGTGAATCAGGTCCCGTGCTCAATGCCCCGTATACGCCGGCGGTTCGAGTGGACAACATAGTGTATGTTTCTGGACAGATTCCGCTTGATCCGGCAACTTCGAGGGTTGTAGAAGGCGATTTTGCGCAGCAGGTGCGTCAGTGCTTGCGGAACCTCGCTTCACTTTTAAAATCTGAAGGACTTGGATTGGAAAACGTCGTAAAGACGACAGTCTTTCTAAAAGACTTGAATGATTTCCCCGAGCTAAACAGGGTGTACGGAACGTATTTTAGCGGCATAAAGCCAGCGCGATCCACTGTTCAGGTCGCGAGACTTCCACTAGATGTCTCAG
>Ga0116229_10007755_pt1 | contig 16855 bp, 8 predicted proteins | sample S1TSphgellanicum_3_FD_87313 | JGI IMG/M metagenome (GOLD analysis project Ga0116229, IMG submission 87313) | Host-associated microbial communities from peat moss isolated from Minnesota, USA - S1T2_Fc - Sphagnum magellanicum MG | ecosystem: Host-associated > Plants > Peat moss > Unclassified...
CTTTTAAAGTCTGCTCTTTTTTTTATTTTTTTTTTTTCTATGGTGTGGTTTTTGTTCCGCTCCCCGCCCCCCCCCCCCTCTTTAGAGATTTTGTTTATGTTTTAGTGACCCGACACCCGCCAATGCACCATCCAAAAAATCCCTTTCTAGGATTTCATGGATGGGATGAAACTATCCCCCCAAGGGTCAGTTTCTTGGTTGATAATTTTTTTTTCCTCCTATGCCTTTTTTGGGTTCTTATTTTTTTTTCCCAACTTAAAAAAAAGAAATTTGGCCCTTTTTGGCAATTTATTTTCTTCATGCCACACTTGACCCCAAGTTTTTTTTGGACTCCTACCTACAAGACCAAGTTGCTACAAAACCTACCTAGTTTGGGATTAGAAAGTAGTTTTAGTTTTTGGGTTTAGCTTGGATTAGGGTTTGAGTTTCAATCTCTTTGAGTTTGCAGAGCTTGAGGAGTGCGAATTGTGTGAAGAGAGGAGGACCTTTAGGACTACAAAAAGGGGAGGAGTAGGAGCTTGAAGGTAAGCCTCTTTTTGTATTTTTTTTGTTACATGTTGCCTCCAAGGAGACAAGCTACAAGTTCGTCATTAGGTGTTACTATTATCACGTTTAATAATAATAATAATAATAAATAATTTATTTATTTATTTATTTTGCATTGTAGCTTCGTGAATAGGAGTTGTCATTTTTTTGTGTTGTTATAGTGTAGTTCCACGAAGAGGAAGATGGCGTGCTAGTCATCATTGTTTTTTTTTCCTTGCAATGTAGCTCCACGAAGAGGACAACAATGATGCGTTGGGTGTGTCGTTGGTTTTTTTTGTTACTATAACACAATTATGCAAAAAGGTCGATGACAATGCTTAGCACATTGTTGTTTTTTTCTTATTACAATATAGCTTTATGAAGAGGATGACAATGGCTGTCGCAACCCTAGTTTTGGGCTCACGACCAAGGCAAAGGGGTTACAAGGTTACGGGCCAAGAGGAAGCCCGGGAGTCAAGGCAAGAAGAAGCCCAAGAGTCAAATCACACACTCCTGAGAATGTAAGAAAGTGTGAGTCAGTATGAGGGAACAAACCCTCACATTCCGAAGGCAACTCCCACTTTGGGAGATGGAAATTTCAGAGAGCAATTTCAGGGGTCAAAAATCAATGGCTTGTGAATTTCTTTATATCATTAGAAAGCTCTTGGAACTTAGATGTCTAAAATGGGCCCGCATTGCTCATTTGGACATCCGAAACACAAGTTATGACCAAAAGAAGGGCAAGGAGTCAAACTGCTAGTTTGACTCCCGACCAGAAAAAGTTGGGAATCGACCCGATTTACTTGGCTGCAGGGAGCGTGCCACATACCGTTGGAAATCTCTCGACAAGAGCTACAACTTTGCTTTAGACCACATCGCGATCCGAAGTCTGTTCGCAAAATTATGGGGCTCCAAAGTTGCGGGAGTCCCATTTGGCACAATTTTGGGACTCCCATTCGGGAGTCCTCGAAGAGAAAAGCCATTTGGATGTAGGCTCTGTGGCCAGCCACAAAGTATACTATAAGGGGGAAGGTGGTGGCTTCCCCCAATTCCGGGCCGTGGTGAGTCTTGTGTGTCCGTGTTGCTCGTGGTTCGTCCTAGCACCAAAGGTGCTCCAACTATGCCTTAACCATTTTGTGTGGGTTGTGTGTAGGCCCGTGTGAGTGAGTGAAGGTTGTTAACTTTTCCTAATCCCATCCCAGAGCTCCAACACGCCCTTTTACCCCTCAAAGTGTTGTGAGCTAGGGAGCGTGCCTCGACCCCTCCCTCTTTTGCTATTTTCTACTTGGACTCACATTTGAGTCCTTCAAGGAGTTGGGAGCGCGTCAATGGTGATGTGCCCAACGCATTGTCATTATTTTTTCTTACTACAGCATAACTTTGCAAAAAGGAGGAGGATGCGCACCTAGTGCATCGTCTTTTTTAGTCGTTGTAGTGTAATTTTATGAAAAGGAGGAGGTGCTAAAATTCAAGGAAGAAATTCAATCACTGTGCATCAAAGGGATGAAGTTGTATGGGACAAGGATAAAATTCAGGCTACTTATATAAATTAATCCAAAAGTTATAGCAAGATGCAAAGAGGATAAACACAATTATGAACTCAATCACAAATATGGAGCCATATTTGTCCAAGCATAGATTGAAAGATTATGACAATCTATTGTGTAGAATATAATTTTAAGGACTATGCAAAAATCTTGTAGCTATAAGCATCTAATGTTGATACATTGTGGAACTTAGTTCAAGATTTGTTGTAGACAAATTTAAAGACCCTATTTGATGAACACAAGGTAGATGAAGCCAATTATGGAGGAAGCTCAAAGCATATCGACAAGCATATCTAGAGTTTAAGAAGAAGCCATGGATGAATAGACAATGGCATAATCTAAAAAATAAAATTCCAACAGAAGTTCCAACAGAATAAGAACACATGTCTTCCCAAACAAAGTCCATAGAATATGCTACACTAATTGTAATTCTCCATCAACTTAGTTTATTACAACAATTACAACAACACCATCACATGTTGCAGTTGTTGTAAGACTCTACTATAATAGTCAAACAAATTAAGATGCATGGAGATAGTGAATAGGTGTTGTGATGTCTATTCTAGGACAAGTTGGACAAAGGATATTCAATATTAACATAGTGCATAGTAATGGAAGATGAGTTGGTGAGATTAAAGATTATTGAGGCTAAATTCAAATTAGTTTAAGGCAATGAAATTGTGAAATAGGAGGATGTTTTGGAGTTATTTTTTATTGTTTTTGGGGAGCACATAGTAAAGAAAGCAAAATAGTTTTTCTCAAAATTTAGATAATAGTTTTCGTGAAGAACATAAAGTTGTTAAACTATTTTTTTCTTTTGGTTCTCATTTTCTTTTCCATAGTCTGTTCTTCTTTCCTTTTTATCAATATGATAAGTAAATTTTTTGCAAAATGATTACACATTTAAGAAATTATGTAGACACATTGTTTGTGAGAAAATATTGTTGATTAACATTTTGGATTATGTATATAATTTAAGAAAAAAATTATGACTAAAAATGAACATGATAAAAAAACAAAATATGAATTTAACACAATGTTGGAATATTAGGATTTACCATTCACTAGCCAGGAAGAAAATTAAAACCTATTCCTGAGTTCAAATTATTAACTTAGAAGATGATGAAAATAATACATATTTAAATGAAGTTGGTCATGGAAATGATGAAAAACCATACGCAAAAACAACTTAGGTTGATTCTAAAGATGAAGTTGAGGTCAACATCAAACATGTACTTGAAAACATTTAAGTTGATGTACCTATTAAACATGTTACACTAGTTACAATTGTCATGGGCATAAAAACAATGAAAGATTACAAGATTTCTTAGACCAAGACGAGAATAAAAACATGATTAATTTGTCAAATCCAGACCATGAAACAAGAAAATAAGAACAAGGACATGACAAGTGTGAAACAAGAATCTAATAAGATTTTATTGCAAGGAAGAAATAAAAATAGAATGAGTTTATGACAAAAAAACGTACCCAAAATTGGTGTCGAACAAATTAAAGGCAATGACGAATTATATCTCTATTTATACCCTTTGAACACTTAGTTCAAAGAAGTTTCTCAAAAAGCTTCCAATTTACATGTGGCCCATGTTCACCCATGTGCACCCATATATGAATTATGAATGAACTAAGACTCAATTGAAAATGAATTAAAATTAAACTAAGAGTGAATTTAGACTTAACTAATAATGAATCAAAAGTTATTAAGAACGGACTAAAAATGAATTACAAATTGACTATAATTTAATTGAAAATTAATTAAAAATGAACTAGGATTTAATTAAAAGTGAATTAAGAGCTAATTAAAAGTGGATTTGGACTTAACTATGAATAAATTAAGAGTTAATTGGAAGTGAACTAAAATTGATTAGAAGTTAATTAAAAGTGAATTGAAATGAAATTAAAAGTTAAATACAAGTTTATTACAAGTCATGGATGAACTTTCAAATGAATGAATTCCATAACATTGACATCCATGACAACAAAGGTTAAAAAACCTATGGTTTTAACTGCATAAGTATCCCAACATGTATAACCTATAGTTAAATTCGTTAACCTAGAAAACCCATACTTTTCTACAATTCAACTTACCCAAGTTTCTAATTTTAATACAAAAAATTTGAAGCATATTAACATGTTTTTTGAATAAGCTATCCAAAATGCGAATACTTGGTCAAGAATTTGGAAGGATTCACCAACTTAAGTGTTGAATGTGAGGAAACCAAACAAAACTTGCATGAAATTAACAATCAATTGCAAACTTGTAACCTGGAACTTACCACTATGCAACAGACCTTGAAGAATCATGCAAAGGAATTAATTATTGTCAAAGAGTAATTAACTAAGGTTTTTGTGTATTATTTGTGCATTTTGTTTTACTAAACAAATGTTAGCATACATGTTCATATGCAACCTATTCTTATGAAATGAGGCCAACTAGTAGCATAACATCCATAAAATGATTATTTTAGGGACCTATAAAAATATGCATGTTTCAATTAATCAAAAATTTTGGTGCAAAATTTTGCATTGTTGCAAAATCTAAAAATGAATTGTGACCTTTTCAAACGTTCTTTTTTAAAACTTTTTTAAAAATTTCATCCAAAAAGTAGGGGAAAATTAGTTAAATTCACCAAATTTAAACTATGTGACCCTATATGTAATAATTAAAAAATAACATGATTCTAAAAAACTTTTAACTAGGACCTATTTGAAACCAAACCTAGTTAAATCCTCCAATGAATGGTTGTCAATGTGGCTACATCACAAAATTGAGAAAATCAAATGACTTTAACCACATATTCTAAAGATGCTTGTATGAATGTTCGTATAATTTTAAAAAAATTGACGTCCAAATAATTTTTAAAAATGACCAACTATTTTGTACTTAACTCCAATATTTCAACATCTTAGGCGCCATGGCAAAAATACTAAATGTAACGTAAAGTCATAAGGTGGGGGCATTCTCAAAATAAGGGGCCTAGGATGAAACAACAATTGAATTCAATTCCACATTTTGGCAATGTCCTTCACCATGGGTTTTACCTATCATAAAACACGAAGCAAAATTTATCATGAACCAAACCTATGTAGATCATGATCCATATAAATTGGAGAGTTCTTATGCTTACTCCTCAATAGTGGGAAGGTTCTTACATCTATTAATAAGGTTAATTTCCTCCCACTTGAGGAGTAGGCATAATATCCCTCCCGATTTCTAGGAGGGAAATTCATGATATAAGGTGTTTTCCACAAACACTATGAATTTTCTCTGAGTGCTTTACACGCAGGGCACATGCCAAGGGCTTAAAATCAAGTGGAAACTCACAATTGCACTAATGGATGATAAAATCCATTGTCTATATTGGTCATGAGATTTTAGGTGATAAATGAACAAACAAAAATTCTATACATTAAGATAGGTGTTTATTGTGTTCGGATGTGAACATGTTGTAACCCTTTCAAACCATGGGAGCCCTCCACTTTGCTTTTTGGTAGTATTAAAAATCCCTTGACGAGGCAAGGGTATCAATTCACAATTTTTGAATTAAAAAAACAAAAGTTATTGAATCTAAAGTGGTTTTGTTTATAAAAATAAAAATAAAAATAATGTAGCAAGTTTTCATAAGTATTAAAAACTCCAAAGTTAAGCCAACTTCAACTAGAATCATATTGCCTTGGATGATACATGACAACAAAATTTTTTTTGGTCATATTCCTATCCCATAACATTGTCATATAGAGTTGATTATATATGGACCATCCACATGTATTTACATACCTAGTGATCATGAAGTGCTTAGGTCCTTACTTACGTACATAGTAACCACATACATTCACTACCTAGTTTGGTATGATACTTAATACTTACTTACATTGGTAGTTAGGTAGTGGGTGACAGAAGTAATTTACAGGATGGGTAACTCTGTTTAGTCATTCAGTTGTCCACAACTGGGTTATAACGGGTTTCCAATGGATTTGAGTACAGTCGTTGTTGGGTCACATACCTAATGAATGCCTTGTATAAACTCTCACAAGCACAGTGTAATTCTAACAATAATTGCCAGTTTAAATTTTGCATTAAGATACAGTTACTACAACTGGTACACTTGAGGTGATGTTAAATTCATTCATGCTGAATTATTACAACCATGGCAGGGGCATAAATACACGTCTGATTTCTCATATCTACAAGCAGGCAGGAGAATTAAGACTTTAAAAAAACTTCTCATTTGACATGCAAAAGAATACATCTGAGGTGCAATCAATTTGTCGTTCAGGAACATTGCTTGTTAAAGTGAACTTACAAGTGGGTGATTAGTGGGCTCTTACAGGAGTATTATTCCAGTTAAGTCAACTTAGTGGGTGGACAGCCTTAGAAAGTGTATTATTTAAGTTAATTTAACTAATTGAGTGATAGCTCTTGAAGGTGAAAATTATTCGGGTTAATTTTTAGTGGGTAACTAATTCAATACTTTTATTATTCAAGATTGCATTGAACCCGTTGTACTTGTAAGTATCTAAGGACGATCCCTTGGGCAGTACAACAATCAAGAGCACTTCGTGGCTAACCTGACCTGGGACTTGTTTATAATGGTTTGACGCTTTTCCCTCAAAACCTCCAAATGCGTCAAATTTTCAGAAGCTCTTTTTCCGGTTACTTTTCAGAAATTTTCGATATTTATAATAGTTGAAAATTTGAACAGTCGAATTTACAGTAAGAAAGAAAACACTTACAAATTTCTTTTAGTTCAAAAATGGTGAAAATCCGACCCCCAAAAATAACACTAATTTGCATCCTACTTCTCTTTGTACCATGAAATATACACCAGATTTACAGTGAGGTGTGATTTATATCGTTAGTACTGCCATTAATTATGCCACATTTATTTCTCAATTATGAATTATCAAAATGTAGCTTTGACCATTTCTCTCCTACCTGAGTGGTTTTGTACACTGCGGGATTAGTTGCGAAGGTTGCCATCAATTAACCTAAATTAGCCGTTCAGAAAGAATCAAGTTTGTGTTGATGTGCAAGTGGAAACGCATTGTAACACGTATTATAACCCAACATACTAAGTGCAACATTGGGTAGTTGGTAGATTTTATGCAGTTGATTTTGATGAACTATGGCCATCGGATTTAACCTTGAGATGACTATTACTTGATAAATTTAGAGAGATTTTACAACTATTGGCAATTTTAGACTAATTTATATAGAGCGGTTCAAACCCTAACAAACGTTATGAGGTGAAATGACGATGGTTCCTGCGTATAGTGGGGAATGGAATTAGCACACAAGAAATCAAAATCTACCAATACTGATTTAAATGGTGTGCTCATCGTAACATACAGTGAATTGACAATTTCCTTTTGATTGATTTTGAGATTGGAATAAAGTTTTAGATATGCAACTATTTGCGTGATTAGAAGATTCCACTTCTCAATGATTTGTAACTTATAAGATTCAAGATTCACTCTCTGATAAATTACCTCTGTCCAATGCAATTTGAGGTTAGCAGATATTTTCATTAGAATGTTACATTATCTTTCCATTACACGCAGGCATCACACGCTCTCCTCAACTGTGCGTAACCATGATAACAGCAACCCATTGCAAAAAGACCCTAAGAATTCAAATCTGATGGGTTCGTTCAGAAATAAGTTCGACGCACACTGAACAACGGTAAGAATTCATGAACGCAGCAGAGCCTTGTCAATTCTTACCATCTTTACCACTAATTTGAAAACCTTCGCGAAGACAATCCAGTTACAGATGACTGTCACCTTGCATGCGTGTTAAATGTTTATATACGTATATGACCACACAGGAATTAATAAGCCACTTGTTAACGTCAGAAGATTAGGAAGCTGAATCCTTAAAAGAGGATAAAAAACAAAGACGTACAATACTTACGAAACCGCAAGCGAACGAATCATAACATCCATCTATAATAAATAAGAAAGAAACTGCGATGCAAGTTTCGCAAGCCGATATTCCATCCATCCATCGCAGTACTGCATCGACAAAGCGATGCGAGTTCGAAAAGGGTAAAAGTTTTCATTCATGACATGATAGGAAAAAGAAAAATCTATACCCAAGAAGTGTGAGTACTTAGAAATGAAAAAGATATCGACGATAGATCACAACGAACGAGATCGACCCAATCATGGTGCCATATTCCTAACGTTGTAGCCACGGTTGGCGTTCTCAAACTGTACTGCCTGTACTGCTGCTGCTTGTTCGGAATACAGTGCTCCATTGAAAGACTCCCTGACCTGCTGTGGGGTGTAAGCGAAATTGGAGAAATGGTATGAATTGATCAACGCAGCAGAGCCTTGTCTCATTAGCGAACCGTAAGCGTCTGGTCTCGTGTTTGTTAAGCCTTGCACTAGAGTTGTTCCAGAAGCGAAAGGAAGTTGAGTTGTTCCCGTCGCAATATCGAACAATGAAATGAGGCTTGCAATCGTGCCTTCCAGAATGCTTGGAATACTACTCGTGTGAGATGACCAGTAACTGCATGCAACCCACCCAACATGATCACTACTGAATCCTACAATTTGCAACAACATCCAAACTTCAAAGCAATCCTCATCTCGAGTATCCAACGTTTGTTACAGACAAAGATTGTCTAACAGCAATCCATGCTAGTCAAGGCAAGATCAGTTCAGCCCTACAAACTTCAAAATAAATTCCACAAGCTGTTAGCACCTGCATCGAATAGCAACCAGAAAGGAATGGGTAGTAGGAAAATGGCATGCAGAACGACAGCAAAGGCGCTTACGTGCAAGTCCCTGGTTCAGTAGAAGACGCTGGTCCAGGGATTAAAGGGGTTAAAGGAGATCCAGCAAAGTCGGGAATGCTAAGTTTCTCTTGGCCAACTAGTAAGTCGGCATTTGAACCTGGCTGGGCCTCGCGGGTGTTCTTTTTCTTCATGCCGGAAGAAACGGTGGACACTGCCTGCTGTCTGTCCTCAGCTGCAAGCTGGTCGTTCCACCAGCTGGGAAAGCCTGCATCTGGGCTGGTGAACCAGCTGGCAAGAGGTGGACAGTTCGGAGACGAAGGAGTCGTTGGGTAGGTAGTTGAGGGGCTTGAAGGGAGCGGAGCAGCTGCCGGTCCGGGAAATGTTGGGGACGACGATGGCGTCTCGGGGCTCGATCCAGAGCTCGGCGAACCGTTCGCCGGAGACGACGAGCTGGGCCTACTCGGAGGAGAGTAAGTAGGACTACTGTAAGAAGGTGAGCTGGGCGAAGCCGATACTGGTGACGACGATGAAGTAGGACTCGGAGAGTACGTGGGACTGCTGAAAGATGGCGATGTGGGCGAAGCCGAGACAGGTGACGAAGAACTAGGACTCGGAGAGCTGTAAGTGGGACTGTTGTAAGAAGGCGAACTGGGCGAAGACGAGACCGGTGACGCTGATGTAGGAGTCGGATAGTAGGTAGGACTGCTGTAAGAAGGAGAGCTGGGCGAAGACGAGACAGGTGACGAAGAAGTAGGGCTCGGAGAGTAGGTGGGACTGCTCGGCGAAGAAGGCGAGACTGGTGACGACGAAGAAGAACTAGGACTCGGACTAGAGTACACAGGGCTGCTGGAAGAAGCTGGTGGGGAGGTTGTAGATGGCGGGGAGCACCACTTCTCACTCCTTGAGGAGTGAGGATCCAAAACACTTTCTGCAGAAACAAAAACGCCGACCCACATCAGAAACGAAGCGCAGATCATGACCAACATGACCTGGAATGCTGTTTTAACTCTCCCCATTGCTGCTACGCCTCCAATGATGATGATGATGAGTCGAGAAAGAGGAGAAAATCGCAAGACTGCAACCAAAATACCCGACACACTAGAGACCTCTCTCTAATCTCACAGCAGTCTTAAGCAAAAACGAGAGTCCTTTTCAAATAACTCCTCAAGGTCGAGCACTGGAGAGAATGCAGAGAGACTAGAGCAGCAGAGCCGACTCTGTGACCTGAGCATGCGACGAATACATACTTCGGACCGATGCTACGTACTCTGTTCCATTTGACGTCTTGGAGAGGATGGCCCGTTGGCCCAACGTCGTGTTCACCTTATTAATTGCCACTCAAGATGGAGTATAAATGGCGTTAGTTAAGTATTGCAGAGTGGCTGCAAAATTTGTACAACATTTGGGAAAATAATAATCCACCACCTTCCCTAAGTACATACCTGCCGGGCCAAACAACCGACCATCCAGGGTGACCTACAATCGTACACCTTCTTGAGTGAGGCCTCTTGTAAGTAGGACGAGGGTTTTTTTTCTCATATTTGTGAGGTAGCTGAACTGGCAATCGTCCATGATACAGTTCAGCCAAATTTGGTGTAAAAATGTTTAAGATTCCTTCACATTTTTGGCTACTTGCTAGAACTGAACATAGAAATCCAACAATAACATTTATAAACTGTAGAATTTTGGCGACTATGAAACTAAAAGAAAACATATTTTAAATCATTTTGGAAAAAAAGAAAGAAAAGAGGCTAATTAGTGCAATTATCTCAAGCTCATCCAGAAGGAGGGACATAAAACAAAACCCCCTTGTTCATTAGAAGACTACCATAGTTGCATAGCATATTTCACACACCAGCAACTATTTGTTCGGAAAGATCACCATATATCCTTCCAGAATCTACATAATTGTATAGGAGTACTATTAACACAAATTCTACACCCAAAAGCGAGCACCAAAAGGCCACTATTGTAAATAGGGAAAATATGAAACATGCCTAAGATTGTAAATGCGTTAGGTACATAAGTATTGCCACCATAGCATGATGTCACCAAAACAAGCCTCCCCTCCAAACTCCCCATCTTCATTTGTGTGATTACCACATTTGTGTTTTACATAATACATTCCATGTAACATGCGATGGTTGTGACAATGGATGTACATTAAGGTACATTGACCATCACATGTCATTTCATTGGATGGGCCCATGTAACATACGCCAATTTCAAATTCGTTTGTGCAAATTGAAACTGTCCAAACAACCCCATGGCCCTTGATCCTAAACCCTAATGCATTGTAACAATCTTATGTGCCCGAGTATCATGTCCATTGTTAGACCAGCTTGAAGTTCCATCATTGTCATCCTGAAACTTTAAGCAACAATCATTTAGTTTATTGCACATTGATAATGTAAACAATCGAGTAATGTTCGTTGTATCACATCAGGTTTTTTTAACACACCTAGAGATTAAAATAATTTGTTGAAGTAATGTAACGGAACTTTCACAAAACTTGCAAGAGCTTCAAGCACAAGCACAACACTATTATTGAAGTTAGTTTTTTTTAGTGTTGTGATGATGATTATGAAATATTTGTGGAAATATCCTCCTATACTAAACAATGTGTTGCAAGGGCATTCATGGACTCCATGAAAGACTTCAATGAAAAAACCTTGTGTAATGCTAGTAAAGAAGTTGAAATCATGTTGATTTAATTATAGTTCAATTGTTACTTAACTCTTCAATTGGATTTTGTTGTCTTCCTTTGAAAAACTTTATTGAACAATATTTTGTAATATGTTTAAAAGTTTTCTTTTACAACAAAAAACATGGGAAGGAATTTATAGATGTGAGAGGAGGAGTGATGAACATGAAACTATTTAGAAACACAAAATTTCCTTATTTATTCAACCCATACCATAAACTCAAGTCTTTAATTCATGTGTTCTTATTTGTTGCTTGTCACTTGTACATGTTGCAAAATGTTTTAAGAAATAACAAGGAATTTATATTTTGGATTCATGTTATGATTTGATTTGTATATTGTTACGATGTTAAATGTTGCAATGGTTAGAAAGAACATTGTGTTGGAGAATGGTCTAATAAGCAAAGGCTTTCGGAACACCAACATAAAGGTTGCAACAAATCACCATTTTACCCAAATTTAAGTAAACATGTTCCATTGCTAATGTATTCCAACTTCAAGTCTGCTCAAGAAAACAAAAAGCTATAACACATGTTCATTGATGAGAAGTCAACTTTGTGCTTATCGATTAAAAGCCAAGTAAAAATTGATGAAGAGCAAAATACAAAATTTATAATTAATACCATCATTTAGCAAGTGTGTTCACTCAAAACACTCAATGGATAAAACCACTTGCAAGGTATGATGCCAAACATCACAAGTCCACCTCCTTCGTAAATATACCTAAAACATTAAGGGAAGAATTTACAATTGATGGAAAACAGAAAAAATGATCAAACCCGTTAAAAAAAAAGGAAGGATCACCCAAAGATAGTACCTACAATTATCAAGGAAAAAGGTAATGCTAGTAATAAACGAATGACAAGGTAACAAATTGAAATTAAAACCTAGAAGCCTTACAAAATGTAAGTTCGAAAAAGATTGAAAAGTGGCTTGATGGGTGGTTGATAAATTACATAACATAGTTGAACATGATAATTGTTGCAACCCTAGCCTTGGGTTCACAACCAAGGCAAGGGCTTGTAAAAGTGCGAGCCAATAGTGAGCTTGGGAATCACATTTCATGCTCCCAGGAATGCAAAGAGTGTGAGGGAATGAACCTCCACTCCCAAATGAGCTCCCACTTTGGGAGTTAAAATCTCAATGGACTCCTGAATCTTTAGAGGGTGATTATAGGGGCTAAAAATCAGAATTGAAAAGTTTTTTATATCAATGGAAAGTTCTTGGAACGTAAATGTCTAAAATGAGCTCACATGACCCATTTGGGTACCTAAAACACGTTATGGCCAAAAGGTCAATTTGACTTCCGACCACTAAAAGTTAAGAATTGCCCTGGTTCCCTTGCGTGTAAGTAATGTGTCACATATTGTTGGAAAGTTTTTTACGAGAATTAAAACTTTTCTTTAGATGTCATTTTAATCAGAGGTCTTCACACAAAGTTATGGGTCTCCAAAATCACGAGAGTCTTAATTTTGGGAATTTCGGGACTCCAATTTGAAAGTCTCGGGACAAAAATGACATGTGTTGGTCTTGTGGCCATGCACATAGTATATTATAAAAGGGAAGGTGGTGGCTTCCCCCAAGTCCGGGTCATGGTGAGTTTTGTGAGTTCGTGTTTGCCCGTGGTTCGTCTGTGCACCAAAAGTGCTCCAACTATGCACTAACCAACTTGTTGTTTAGTTTGTGCAAGTCTGTGTGAGTAATTGAGTTTCTTGTCAATCATCTTAGTCCCCATCTCGAAGCTCCAGCACGCCCTTCTACCCCTAAAGTGCTACGAGCCAAAAAACGTGCCCCAACTCCTTCTCCTTCCGTTGTTTTCACCTTTAGACTTGCAATAAGTCCATCAAGGAGCATGAAGGTGCATCAACAATGGGTTTACATCTATTCTAACCTTTAGATCCCCATCCATAGATCAACATTTCAATGGGTTTCATGTTATAAAAGTAAAAATCATTTAAAAGGATGGACAACTTAACATGCATATAGATTTGGAAAAACTAGGGTTAAAGTAGCTTGTGAGTCATGGATTATAATACCACAAATTGTTAAGCTTTAGTTTCATAGTTTTCTTTAGTATTAATGATTTGAATCCTAATAAACCTCCAAGTAATAATTATTAAGAGTTGAATTAGCCTTGGATATTTCAGCGTAAAAGACTCTATTATTTAAATTGATGCAAGGCTTAGTTAATTTTAGGACCAAGTAAACCTTTTTAAATGCATTATCCTTTTATGTTGTAAAGAAGGGAAAGGGGATGTATAATTAAATGTGATTTATTGATATATTGATAACACAAGCCCATAATTAGTAATAACATTTCGTCATGATAATATTAAGTTAGTATGTAGAATAATCTTTAGGCACGAATGATGTACTTGAAAGATTTCTAAAATGTAGTCTTAATACATATTTATTTACTTTTCACTTCTATCAAACTTTTAAATAGAATCAAAATTAAACTTAGGTATTAACATTTCCACCTGAGTGGCCTCAGGCGAATTACAACTTAGTAAATAACTTTAAGGGGATATATCACAATTGTAAAAACTCCAAAATGCAATGAATGGTGTGAGCTAGGTATTCAACTCGATGCTCCATGGAAAGGGGATTGATTGGGCCTCGCAGCCAACGATAATGGCCATCATCGGGAACCCAAGTTTGACAATGAAGACGAACATTGTCATTTTCACATTGACATTTTTCAAACCTTTTTGGTGCAGCTCCACAAGCAGGGATTTTTTTTAAATAGATTGCTAAGGCATGTGGGTTAGGAGATAGTCGACAATCCCATGCCGAATGATCGATTCGAGTGCACACCATTCTTTTGGACGGTTCTTCTTCGCGCGACCGTTCAGAGACATTCATGTCAAACGGTGATTCTTTAAACTCTTCCTTTTCTACTAGTGAAACTGGAGGATTCAAGGGCATAACGACATCATTCGCCATGACTAAATTTTCATTTGCATCAACAAAAACCAAGAGGGTAGCAAAACAAATGTGGTATTTGCGTTCAGAAGGGGTCGAGGTTTTCTTATTTAACAAATTAGGGTAGGCATAAGGTGTGGGAGTGACGACGGAACCTCATGAAAATTGAAACATCCTAGATCTAATGGATTCATCAAACCTTAATTTTAACGGTGGATCTAGAAGTATGTGGGGGGTTTTGTGATGCAAATTTTAATTCCAATTTGCTATGTACTACATAATTAATTAGTGCATGGAAGAAAAAATAAGTAGGGGATATAAAAAGAATAAATGGTACGCGAGGATGTTACTTCAACCATTGAATCGATTTAGTCAAGTAAGGACTCAAGGATGTTTACTTGTTATTATCGATAAATTGTCCTAGTAGTTAATAACTTGAAATAATTAGGATGAAGAAGTAGGATGTGAGGGTCGACGGACAGAAGGAATAAGGATAAAGCTCAAGAACCTCATCAAAATATCCAAGATAAGGGGAAGGATGAGTCCTCTAATCCCATCAGTCATGAGAATTGTCATCATATTTGATTAGAGGATGAAATATTTTTTGTGTTTCATTGGGCCCAAGAATTCTCATCCTAAAATCAATTGAAGGGCAAATCATTCTCAATTCTCATTGGCTCTTGAAGGATGAAGAGCCCATTGATTAGAGGGGAGGATTTCGAAGCTTCCATTGGACAAGGGGAACAAGCTTAAAGAAAGGATATGGAGGTTTACCTAGGGAGAGGGGAGTCTTTTGGGTTGGGGAAAAGGAAAAGGAAGAGAAGGAATGTGTGAGAAAAAGATTAGTTCTTATGTGTGAAAAGGTGTTGTTCATGAAAAAGATGTGTGCAAGAAATAAACATGGAAGGACTTTCATGACAAAACTTCTGGAGTTTTATTTCAAATAATTGTTCCTCCCAAATCCACCGTTCGATTTGTGTCAAACTTAAATTCGTTCTTGTTTAAGAGGTGTAAAAGGTTCTCTTCAAATTTCAACATCATCGGTTTGGCTGTAAAGGAACTACACTTGCCGGGAGTAGAGGGTGTTGTAGTGGAGTTCATGGAAGGATTTCCATGACAAAACCTTTGGAGTTTTATTTCAATTAGTTCTTCCTCCCAAATCCACCGTTGGATTTGTGTCAAACTTAAAATAATTCTTGTTTAAGAGGTGTAGAAGGTTTTTTCCAAAATTTAGCATCATTGGGTTTACCGTAAGGGAGCTACATTTACCGGAAGTAGAGGGGGTTAAAATTGTCTGTTTTTTCCTTAATTTAAGCAAAGTGATTTTTAGTCCCAAGGGTTGACTCTTGATCAACAAAATAAAAAAACTTATAAGATTTTGTAACATGGCTCCTTTTTAGATTAGCTTTTCAAAAATCCAATGCATGTTAAATTAGGAGGTTGTATGTAAATGTTATGACGAATGGAACAAAAAGGGTTCAACCATCAAGCGTGACATTGAATGCACATCAACATAATGCCCCTTCACATTCCATCATGGTGAGTTACGATTCTCCCATAATGTTTTTGTATATTCCATGTAGACACAATGCATTAGATTCTTAGTGAACTTCATTGCATTACATTGAAACACCTTACTTGTTAGACTACAACTACATAGTAGTTCCACTTACAAATGGGTTTTGTGAGTGCATATCTTCATGTTGAAGGTGTGCAAGAATGCTTCACAAAGTTGTAAGTTATAACACCAAATTGTAACATGGCATCTGGTGTAAAGTGTAGTTGCATTTTGACATGACACATCATCCTAAAATTTAGTGACAACTTTCAACTCTCTTTCTATTGATTTCATGAAAGAATTCCCATCCAAGGAGTTAGGGTTACTTGAGGTTAAACACAAAGATGCGTTAGTTTCTACACATACAAAAATAAAACAAGTTATTATCATGAATTGGTAGCCACTCCTCATCCTCCTACTTTCTTGAAACGTGTCCTTAATATTTTTATGTTGTTGCCATACACTGACCCACTCCCAACTCTTTAAAGGATTCAAATGTGAGCCTAAGTAGAAAACAGCGGAAGAGGGAGGAGTCGGAGCACGCTCCTTAGCTCACAACACTTTGAGGGGTAGAGGGGCGTGTTGGAGCTCTGGGATGGGACTAGGAAGAGTTGACAAGCTTCATTCACTCACACGGGCCTGCACACAACCGACATAAAATGGTTAGTGCATAGTTGGAGCACCCTTGGTGCTAGGACGAGCCACGGGCAACATAGACACACAAGACTCACCACAGCCCGGACTTGGGGGAAGCCACCACCTTCCCCCTTATAGTATACTCTGTGGTTGGCCACGGAGGCTACATCTAAATGGCTTTTCTCTCTCAAGACTCCCA
>Ga0116229_10007756_pt1 | contig 16854 bp, 17 predicted proteins | sample S1TSphgellanicum_3_FD_87313 | JGI IMG/M metagenome (GOLD analysis project Ga0116229, IMG submission 87313) | Host-associated microbial communities from peat moss isolated from Minnesota, USA - S1T2_Fc - Sphagnum magellanicum MG | ecosystem: Host-associated > Plants > Peat moss > Unclassified...
CGCATGCCCAATCGCGATGGTTTCATCCGTACGCCGAACCAGCCCGGCAGCTAGCGCATGACTGTTTCAAACGGAATCGTCGAACCCCCACCCCCAGCCCCTCCCCACAAGGGGGAGGGGAGTCCCGCCTGCTTCTCCCTCCCCCTAGTGGGGAGGGCCGGGGTGGGGGCGGTCAGGCACGGCCCGATCCGGTTTGTTCCGGTCATGCCCTACGCGGGCCGCCAGCGCAGGAGTCGATGCTCCAGCGCGCCGGCGGCATGATTGAGCGCATAGCCCACCAGCCCGAGCAGCACCACGCCCAGCATCACCTGGCTCATGTCGAAGCGGTCGCGGCCTTCGATAATCAGGCCGCCGATGCCGGGGCCGGCGGTCATGAAGTACTCGGCGCCCACCGTCGCGAGCCAGGCGTAGATCAGCGCCAGATGAATGCCCGTCAACATTGATGGCGACGCAGCCGGAATGAACAGGCGGCGGAGGAATTGCCAGCGGGTGAAGGTCAGCACGCGACCGACTTCCCACAACTGGTGCGAGGCGCCGCAAACGCCCTCGCAGACGTTCAGGACGACCGGGGTGAACGCGGCAAGCGCGATGAAGACGATCTTCGACAGCTCGCCGATGCCGAACCACATCGATATCAGCGGAATCCAGGCAAAGATCGCGATCTGCTTCACCCAGTCGAACGACGGCCGCAGCAACAGGTCGGCGGCGCGGGACAGGCCGAGCAGGATGCCGACCACGATGCCCAGGGACGCGCCGATCGCGAAACCCGCCAGATCGCGGCCGATGCTGGCGGCAAGGTCGGCGATCAGCAGGCCATCGCGAAACTGCGACGCTGCCGTGCGCGCGACGGCTTCGAGCGGCGGCAGGATGCGCGGGTCCGCCGCGCCCGACCGGCTTGCCACCTCCCAGCCGAGCAGCAGCAACGCCGGCAGGACAATGCCGCGCATGGTCATGTCCCGGCACTCCGCCAGCGCTGCAAACGATGTTCGACCAGCGCCAGTCCCTGGTCCATGATGAAGCCGATGCTGCCGATCACCGCCATTGCGGCGAGAACGACATCGAGCTGGAACATCTGCCGGCCCCAGACGAGCTGGTAGCCCAGGCCTTCCGACGAGGCGAGCAACTCGACAGCGACGAGCGCCAGCCAGGCATGGGTCAGCCCGTATCGAATGCCGGTGAAGATGGGCGGCACGGCGGCGGGCAGCACGATGCGGCGCAGCACCTGCGCATGGCTGAATCGAAAGACGCGGCCGACTTCCAGGAAACCGGCCGGCACGTTGCGGATTCCGGCCAGCGTGTTCAGCGTGACGGGAACCAGTGCCGCGCGGGCGATGATGATGATCTTCAGCGCCTCGTCGATGCCCACGAGCAGCATCAGCAACGGAATCCATCCGATCGCAGGGACCTGGGCGAGCGCGGTGAACAGCGGCTTGATGGCATCCTCGGCGGCGCGAGAGAGTCCCATCAGCACGCCGAGTGCGAAACCAAGCACGGCGCCGGCCGAAAAGCCCAGCACGAAGCGCAGCAGGCTGATCCTGGTGTTCTCCAGCAGGTCGCCGCTGCCTGCCATATCCAGCAGCGCGTTCCACACCGTCTCGGGCGCCGGCAGGACGAGCCGCGAGACCGCGCCATGGCGCGTGCCGAGCGTCCACAGCAGCAGCAGCACGAGCGGCACCACCAGCGCGGCGGCGACCCGGCCGAGATGGCGTGCGGCCGCCGTGGCGGCGCCGGGACGCCGGCCGGCTATCGCCGCGCTCGGCGTGGAAATCATGAGCCCTCGGGCCGGCCGGCCGCGTCGTAGCGCGTCCAGTAGTGGTCCAGGTTCAGATCGTGCAGCGCCGCATCTAGGAAGCGCAGATCGAACCAGCTGTCGATATCGACCGTTCCGCGCAGCAGCTTGTAGGCGTTGGCCTGCTCGGCCTGGGCCTTGTATTGCGCGCGCGCGAAATCGTCGATCAGCGGGCTGTTGCGGAATTTCAGCGTCTGGCCGTTGAAGTCTTGCTGGTAGGCGCTGGCCGGCAGCCCCGACTTCGCCCATAGCTCGAACACGGCGGCGCGGTTCGCCTCGTCCGATGACCATTGCGCGGCGCGCACGAACGCCTTCACCACGCGCGCCGTCAGGTCGGGGTGCGCCCCCTCGAACGCCTCGGTGACCAACAGGTGCGAGCGGCGGCCGAAAGCCGGATTGTCGGTCTTGCTGTCATAGACGATCTTCACGACGCCCCGATCCTGCAGGTCGAACAGCTCCATCGAGCCGAACACCGCATCGACATCCTTCGTGGCGACCGCCGCGCCGGCGGTCGGGGCATCCATGTTGAACACTTTCAGGTCGCGCTCCGACAAGCCGTTCGCGGCCAGAATCTTGTCGATTGCGAGCTGCCCGTTCGTGCCGCGGAAGATGGCGACCTTGCGGCCTTTCAGGTCCTTGATGCCCTCGATGTCGCTGTCCGGCGGCACCGCGAGGTATTCCGGCACGTTGGCGCCGCTGGCCATCAGGATGCGCGTCTTCAGACCGTTGGCCCGGCCGATCAGCGACGGCAGATCGCCTTGATAGGCGAAGTCCAGTTGCTCGTTGGCCAGCGCCTCGTTCACCGCCGGGCCGGCGCCGCGGAAGAATGACCAGACGATCTTCACCTGCGGATCGTCGCGGAATTCCTGCTCCACGTAATCGCCGGCGCGCGCGGTGGCGCCCGCGCTGCCGCCGAAATACTGACGGCCGCCCACGCCGACGGAAGCGACGCCGATGCGGATCACCGTCTCCTGCGCCGCACAGGTCAGCGCCGGGGCCATGACCGCGACAACGATCAGCAGCAGATGGAAAATTCGGAAGCGTGCGGGCTTGGTCATATGGCTGATCGCAGTCCGTTGGGGTGGAGCACCGTTGCAAACACGGATGCACGGTGAGGGTGGGCATTGGCTGTCTCGGTCTGTTGCATCGTCGCGCCCAGTGCGGTGAGCACGCGGACGCGCAGTTGCGCGAAGGCCGGATCGGTGCGGTCGCGCAGGCGCGGCAGGGGCACGTCGAACATCGTCTCGATCCTGCCGGGGCGCGGCGCCATGACCACCACGCGGTCGCCGAGATAGACCGCTTCCTCCACGTCGTGCGTGACCAGAAGCATCGTCGTTTGCTGGCGTGCCCAGATTTCCTGCAACTCGTCCTGCAACCGCGCGCGCGTCAGCGCGTCCAGCGCGCCGAACGGCTCGTCCAGCAACAGCACGTCCGGCCGGTTGACGAGGCCGCGCGCGATGGCGGCGCGCTGCGCCATGCCGCCCGACAGTTGGTGGGGATAGGCGTTCTCGAACCCCGAAAGACCGACCAGCGCGATCTGGTCCGCGACGGCGCGGGATTTTGCGCCGCGTGTTGTCGGTGAATTCTCCAGCCCGAGCGCGACGTTCTGCGCCACCGTCAGCCAGGGGAAAAGCCGCGGCTCCTGAAAGACCAGGCCGCGGGACAGGCTGGGTCCGCGCACCGGTTGCCCATCATGCGTCACGGCGCCCTCGGTTGCCGCATCGAGGCCGGCGACGATGCGCAGCAGTGTCGATTTGCCGCAGCCGCTCGCGCCCACGACCGTCAGGAACTCCCCGGCGCCGACGGTGAGGTCGATGCCCTGGAGAGCGACGAGGGGCGCGCCATCGATGCGGAAGCGCTTGCCGACACCGGACAGGCTGATCCGTCCTTCACTCATCGCCCGATTCCATCGCCCATTTCGGCGTCAGGCCAGCGCGGCTTCGCGGCGCTGTGCGAGCGCGCCGCGGTAGAGTGCTTCGTCGAAATCCGCGGCGACCGGTCCGGTCATTCGCTGGTGGTGGAGGTCGAGATCGGCCAGGAACAGGTCGCGACTCACCCGCGCGACGACGGCCGGGATGTCGCGCCGCATGCAGGGCACATCGCCGATCGGCAATCCGAAGCTGACGAAGCCGCCCGGGTTGAAGACGTGGATGTCCTTCAGGAAGGGCGCCGCGCCGGGTTGCTTTTCGATGAAGGCGTGACCGTGATCAAGATACGGATGCGCGCCGAGATCGTTGTTCTGCTCACCCTCGGGCGGGGTGTAGCGGTCGCGCCAGAGCAGGATGCGGTCGGCGAAATCCTGCAATTCCTGGCATGATGCGAGATCGACGGCATAGCCGGTGCCGGCGATGACATAATCGAACGCGAAGAACCGTCCCGCGCTTTCGGCCAGGACCTTGCCGTTCTCGAAGCGTGTGGACGTCCAGGGGGCGGCCAGATGCAGGCGGAAATTGGCGAACGGCGTCACCCGCGTGATTGCGTCCGGCGGCGGCGTCGAGCCGGCCTGCCGGCAGCGCAACGCCTGCTGCCAGCGAATCGCGTCCGGCAGATGCGGATAGTTGTCGTAGGCGCCGGGATAGCCGCGCGCGCGAATGACCGGAAGGGAGGCGATGGCGGGCCGCCGCACGAAAAGATCGACCGTGGCAGCGCCGGTTTCCAGTGCCACGGCGGCGGCGTCGAACGCCGACGCGGCGCCGCCGATCACCGCCACGGACTTGCCGCGCAGCGCGCCGAAGTCGATCCGCTCCGAGGTGTGCGAGTAGGACGCTTTCGGCAACGAACCGCCGAGCAGCGCCGGCACGTGCGGGCCGCCGCTGCCGCCGACGCCATTGGCGAGGATGACCTTGCGCGCGGTTTCGATCAGCGCGCGGCCAGCGATGCGCAGATGCAGCCGGAAATGGCCGGAGACGGGCGCGATGCGATCCAGCCGCGTCGCGTAGCGCACCGGAATATCAAGGAAGCGCCGATACCAGCCCAGGTATTCGGCCCAGAGCGTGCGGGGAATGCGGTCGATGGCGGCGTACGCGGCGGCGCCGTGCCGCGCCTCGAACCACGCCTGGAAGCCCAGCGCCGAGACGCCGAGTTCCGGGCCGACGAGACCCTTCGGCGTGCGCAGTTTCTGCATGCGCGCCGTATCGAGCCAGACGCGGGCGGATGCTTCGTCGGGAGCGGCGTCGATCACCGTTACGTTGCCGATACCAGCGCGCCGCAGCGCGAAGGCGATCGCGACGCCGGTCTGACCGCCGCCCACGATGAGGACGTTGTGATCGATCGCCGGGCGGTTGGGCACCCAGTTTTCGGGCGCCGGTCCCAGCAGCCGCAAGGCCGCGCGCGCGCCGGCATCGACATCGATGGTTTCGGTCATCCGCCATCCCTTTCTGCACCCGACAACAACGTGGCCCGCAGGCGCGAGGGCAAGGACCCAAGCGCGGCGCCGTCCCCGGCCGACGCCAGCGCGGTGGCGGCCGACCAGAGTGCGGCGACATGGATGGCGTGCATCGCAAGGTCGCCACGACGAAGCCGATCCAGCACGTCCACGAAATCGGCCAGGACGACGTCCACGCCTACCTCGGCCGACGCCTGCGCCGACACGGCTTCGGTCGTCAGGAAGACGAACGCGGTGTTGCTCTGATTGGAGGGGTTGGGAAACGTAGTCAGCAGAAGCCGCAATGTCCCCGCCGCATGGCCGGTTTCCTCCAGCAACTCGCGCCGTGCCGCACTTTCGGCGGCACGCGGGCCACGGTCGCCATCGGCGGGATCGACGAGGCCGCCGGGCAGGCCGGTCAGGACGGTGCCGATGCCGTGCCGGTATTCGCGGACGAGGACAAGACGGTGGTCCGCGGCGGTCAGGGCAACGACCACCGTCCAGTCCGGATACTCGACGACGTGGTAGGAATCGAGCACGTCGCCGCCGCCCGTCACGACGCGGTCGGTGCGCACGCGCACCCAGGGGTCGGCGTAGGCAGCGCGGCTGCCAAGGACCCGCCAGGGATGCAGGCCCGGCCCGTTGGTGACTTCGCTCACTTGTGCTGTTCCCTCAATGGCGGAAATTCGGAGACGGGCGCTTACCGTGTTTCCAGATGTTCGGTTTCCGCACGGATCACCTGCGGCGTGCGTAGCAGGTTCAGGATCGGACAAGCGCGATCGACCGCCAATTCGAGTGTGTCGATCCGATTGCGATCCACCGGAGACGCCACATGAACGGTAAATGCGATGTTGTGTGGGTAGACCGGCACATGCTCATGGCCCGGTTTGCCGGCGCGGGCGTCGATGGTGCCGGTGACATCGACCGAGAGCGAGTCGATGGGAATTTGGTGCGCGGCGGCCTGGATCAGCCATGTGTGCGTCAGGCAACTTCCCAACGCGCCCAGCACCAGTTCCGGCGACGAAGGGCCGAGATCGTAGCCGGCAAAGTCCGGCGGGCTGTCGGTGATCACCTGGAAGTCGCGCACGCGGATACGCCGGACACCGCTGCGACCCTCCGCACGCACATGCGCCGATAGCGCCACAGGCACGTAGTCGGGGCTGGCGGCACGATCCTGCAAGGCCTGCAACGCAGTACGCTTCTGCACGAGGTATTCGCGAAGTCCACTCATGGGATGATCTTTCCCTGTTCAATAACAGAACGAGGCGGCGAGCGACGCCGCAGGCGCGGGCTGCATTGGCCGTTGGGGCAACCGCCCGGTCAGGTACAGATGCCGCGCAACGCGATGTATGTCCGGCAGTCTGGCCCAGTTCGACCGATCCAGAGGTTCGACACGGATGTCCAGCGCAATGAAGTGGTAGCCGCGATCCGTCAGGACCGTGGTTCCCAGGACAACGCCGCCGACCACGATCACCTGGGGTTGCGGCATGGCGTCAGACGGGACTATCGCCTGCAATCGTCACACGGAACCCCGAGCGGACCTGCGGGAAATAGTCCCACACCGCCAGGTGCTGGACGGCGCGGTTGTCCCAGAACGCGACCGAGTTCGCGCGCCAGCGGAAGCGCACCTGGAAATCCGGCTTGACGCTGTGGTCGATCAGGAACGCGAGCAGCACGCGCCCCTCGTCGTCGGGCAGCCCGTTGATCCGCTGGGTGAAGCCGCGATTGACATACAGGGCCTTCCGGCCGGTCACGGGGGGGGTGCGGACGATCGGGTGATTGGCGCTGGGATAGAGGCGGCCGGTCTCGGGCACGCCGATCTTGGCGTTGGTGGCGCGATAGCTCGGGCCGCCGTCGTGGAACGCCGTCAGGCCTTCGAGATACGTCTTCAGTCGCGGCGAAAGCGCGTCGTAGGCTGCGTATTGGCTGGCGAACAGCGTGTCGCCGCCCACCGGCGGGACCGTGTGCAGATACAGGATGCTGCCCAGCGGCGGTTCCGGATCGCAGGACACGTCCGAATGCCAGCGCTCGCCGGCGATGCGCTTGGAATTCGCATCGGCATGGATTGGCAGGATTTCAGGATGGCCGTCCGGACCCGGCGTGTTCGGATGGATGTGCAAATCGCCGAAATGACGCCCGAATGCCTTGGCGCTGTCGTAATCTAGCTTCTGCTCGCGGAAGAACAATACCTGATGCGCGGCCAGCGCGTCGTGCAATTCATCGACCTGCCGGTTGCCCAATGGGCGCGACAGATCGATCCCCGCGATCTCGGCCCCGATATGGGGGGTCGTGGGCGTGACCTCGATCGTTTCATATGCCATTGGCTGACTCCGTCCCGCTGCTTGGCCCCGTTGATCGGCGCCGTCTGTCCGCCACCCCGTCCCGCACCCAAAAGGATGGCACCCGCAGGCGCCATCGAGTTTGGGGAGGAAGACGCTGTCATACGGCGGGCAACCGCCGCGCCGGGACCCAGTCTGCTATATTTTACCAGCCCGTCAAGGTTGATATTGAATTCCACTTCTGAGAATGGGTAATATGGGGCGGTTGGCGTCACAGGTTCGGGGGATCGGAATGGGCAATTGCTCGGATCGGGAGACGCTGGGCGCCGACGTGCTGGTGATCGGCGGCGGCATTGCCGGGACCTGGGCCGCCACGGCCGCCGCCCGGACCGGCGCGCGCGTGATCCTGGCCGAGAAAGGCTGGTGCGGCACCAGCGGCGTCGCCGCCACCGCCGGACCCGGCCATTGGTGGGTGCCGCCCGATCCGGCCCTGCGCGCACAGGCCGTCGCGCGCCGCCACGATGCCGGCCTTGGCCTTTCGGACCCGGGCTGGATGGAGCGGGTGCTGGATACGACATGGCGCACCCTGCCGACGCTGTCGGATCACTACGCCTTTCCGAACGACGATGCCGGCGTCGTGCAATACCGCGCGCTGCGTGGTCCGGAATACATGAAGGCCATGCGCACGATCACCCAGCAGGCCGGTGTCACCATCCTCGATCACACGCCGGCGCTCGGTCTGCTGCGGCACGCCGATGGCAGCATAGCCGGGGCGCGGCTGTGGCGGCGGCGCGCGCGGCGCCCGTTGACGATCCGCGCGGGGGCGGTGGTGCTCGCCGCCGGCGGCTGCGCGTTTCGCTCGCATCTGCTGGGGTCGGCCAATCTTACCGGCGACGGATTGCTGATGGCGGCGGAAGCCGGCGCGTCCTTGTCCGGCATGGAATTCAGCGCCTATTACACCGTTGCCCCCGCGCACACGTCGATGACCCGCTCGATGTCCTATGTCTTCGCGACTTATTCCGACGCATCGGGGCGTGAATTCGCAACGCGGCCCGGGCAGGACGGCACGCGCGATCTGGCTGCCGCGTTGCTGCAAGGGCCGGTGTTCTGCCATCTGGGCCGGATGCCGGCCGACATCCGCGACCAGTTGCCTCGCATCTCCCCCAACGTGACGCTGGTGTTCGATCGCCTGGGCATCGATCCGTATCGCGACCGCTTCGAGGTGACGCTGCACGGCGAGGGCACTGTGCGCGGCACCGGCGGCGTGAACGTGATCGACGCATCCTGCCAGACCGAGGTGCCGGGCCTGTTCGCCGCCGGCGATACGGCAACGCGGGAATTGGTTGCGGGTGCGATCAGCGGCGGCGGCGCGCAGAATTCCGCGTGGGCGCTGTCGTCGGGCCTGTGGTCGGGTGCCGGCGCCGCCGCGTTCGGGCGCGGTCGCACGCATCTGGCGACGCGGCCGGCGGAACTGCTCGGCCATGTCTGGTTGCCGAACGGCAAGGGTCTCACGCGATCCGCGCGCGAGGTGATGGCGGCGGTCGGGCGCGAAATGCACGATTACGACCGGAACCTGTTCCGCACGGCGGCAAAGCTGCATCGTTCGCTGGACACGCTGGACGGTCTTTGGGGCGATGTCCGATCCGGCTTGCACGAAGCGGCGGAAGACCCGCTGCGCGCGCGCGAGGCCGCGGCGTTGGTGGCAAGCGGACGCTGGGCGTGGGCGGCGGCGTTGGCGCGGCGGGAAAGCCGCGGCCTGCACCAGCGCGAGGATTTGCCGTGGACCGATCCGGCGCAGGCGTCGCGCCGGCTGGTGGGCGGCCTGGACCGTGTGTGGGCCCGGCCGCAAGCCGTGGTCGGCGTCGCGGAGGCCGTCGCATGATCGAAATGATCCTGAGCGACCGCTGCACGCGCTGCGGCCTGTGCGCCGCCGTCTGCCCAACCAACGTGTTCGACCTTGCCGCCGACGGCACGCCGTCGATTGCGCGGAAGGACGACTGCCAGACCTGCTTCATGTGCGAGTTGTATTGCAAGGCGGACGCGCTGTTCGTGGCGCCGCAATGCGACCATGCCGTTGCGGTGTCGGCGGACGAGGCCCGCGCGACGGCTGGCCAGTTCCGCCGCGAATCAGGCTGGGACGAGTGGGCGGGCGACCCGCGCTACGCTAACGAGCACTGGCGCATGGACAGGGTCTTCGCCCGCGCCCGCGAGGCCGGCTGATCCCGGCGAGATCGTCGCTCGCCGGGATCAGCTTGCTGGCATCAGGCGTCGGGCGGGAAGAACACCAGGGCGCGGACCTCGATGCTTTCGCGCGGCGGCGCGTCCGGCGGGGCCGCCGGATTCTCGAACGACGTGTGGAAGGACAGCCGCGCGCGGCCGTCCTCGGCGCTGTCATGCACCCGGATCAGCAGCACTTCGTCCGCCTGCATTTCGGAGAAGTAGTACCAGCGATGTTCCGGATTGAACTCGACGGATGACGTCTCGCCGCGCACATGCGGATAGACAAGGTCGCTGGCGATCAGGTCGGCATCCGTGAAGCTGCGCGCATCGCACAGCGCCAAGGGCGATTCCAGCACCGGTCCGCGGATCGGACGCCAGACATTGACGATGCCGAAGCGGTGCTTCAGCAACTCATCGGCATCGGCGCCCAGATGGTCGCGCACGCGCCGTGGGGCCGAGTTGACGGTGTGGTCGTTGTGGACACGCCGGGACGGGACACCGGCTCCGTCGCGCGCCGCATTGCGCACGCCATGATCGAAGACGAACACGCGCGACGCGCCGACCGCATCGCGCAGCAGGCGCTCCACCTCGGGGTAATAGACGCGCTCGACCTCGCCGCGGTCGTAGAAGTCATGAACCTGACTTGGGGCCTTCAGGATCGTGAAGCCGTTGCGGTCGAGCGTGAACTCGCTCTCATGGCCGCGGCCGTCGATGATCTGCACGTCATGCAGATCCTCGATCCCGTTCCAGGCCGGCACGCCGGGCGGCGGCTCCTTCGCGTAGCGTGTCGGTTTCTCAGGCCCGCGCTTCAGATAATGCAGCGTGGCGGTGACGCTGTGCGGCGATACCGTGACATCGAGCGGCATGTTGGGTTTCCTCCTTGCAAGCGGGACGTTGCGTTGTCAGTCCAGAAGGTCGGGCTCGGCGGCGGTGATCCAGTCATACAGCGGCTGGAAGCTGAACACGCCGCCACGTTCGCTGCCGCCGCGTTCGGCGGTCTGGCGCGCAATGTCGGGCGCGATCAGGATGGGCTTTCCCGCCGCTTCGGCCAGAAGTTGCGCATGCGCGGCGTTGTCCATGGCGATGAAGCGCCATGCCGCCGCCTCGATCGTGGCGCCGACAGTCAGCAGGCCGTGGTTTTGCAGGATCAGCGCCTTGTGCGATCCCAGCGTCTTCGCAAGCCGCACGCCTTCTTCCGCCTCCAGCACGATCCCGCCGAACGGATCGAACACGTCATGCGATTCGAAAAAGGCGCAGGAATCCTGGGTGATCGGGTCGAGCTTGCGGCCCAGCGTGGACCAGGCCTTGCCGTAGGTGGAATGCGTGTGGGCGGCGGCGACCACGTCGGGGCGCGCCGTGTGGATGGCCGAATGAATGACGAAGCCGGCCTGGTTGATGGGCCGGTTGCCGACCAGGATGTTGCCTTCGTAATCAACCAGTTGCAGGTCGGAGACGCGGATGGTCGCGAAATGCTGGCCGAGCGGATTGACCCAGTAGGTGTGCGGCTTCGCCGGATCGCGCACAGTGACATGGCCGGCAAGGCCCTGGTCGAAGCCGTAGCGGGCGAACAGGCGGAACGTCGCCGCCAGGCGCTGCTTGCGATGCAGCCGCTCGATCGCCGGATCGGGTGATGGCTCGCGTTCCTCCAGCTTGAACTGGCGCGGTCGATCGAGGGTTTCGCTCATTGGTTGCCTTGCCTTTCCCGTAGCCACGAACCGTCCGGCCCGCACGCAACCCGATGTATCCCACGAACCCCAGTCGTGCGTCAACGTGATTAAACGCATGGAAATAGTGTTAACTGTAGAACCACATTGAAGATTGACATTATAGGCCGGCGGGTGAGATGTCGCGGAACGGCGGGTCGCGGCGCGATCCGCGCCTGGCTGCCCCAACGACAAAGAGATCAACGATGCACATCGATCGGCCGGCATCGCTGCCGGCGCTGCCTGCCCGAAGCCTGTCCGCCGTCGCCTTGGCGCTCGCGGGAAGCCTGTTCGGCGGTGCCGTGCAGGCGCAGCCGGCGCCGCTCGCCGGCGGTTCGCTGACCTGGGGTGTTACGACCGAGCCCGTGTGCTTCGATCCGCACCGTTCGTCCCAGCAGAATTCGTTCTTCCTGATCCGCAACTACGTCGACTCGCTGATATACAAGAAGGCAGACGGCACGTTCGCCCCGTGGCTCGCTACCGCCTGGACGATCTCGCAGGACGGTCGCGAATACACCCTGACGCTGCGCAAGGGCGTCACCTTCAGCGACGGCACGCCGTTCGATGCCGCGGCGGTGAAGGCCAATCTCGATTGGGTGAAGGACCCGGCGAACACCGCCAATGCCGCCTCGTTTCTGGTCTATTACGACCACACGGATGTGATCGACCCGGGCACGGCCAAAATCGTGCTGCGCCAGCCCGATTCGACGCTGCTGGAATCATTGTCGAGCGTGAAGCTGGGTTTCCTGTCGCCGAAGATTTTGACGAAGAACGTCGATCTGTGCAGCGGCGGCCCGGGCGTGATCGGCACCGGGCCCTTCGTGTTCGAGCAGTATCGCCGCGGCCAGTCGGTCACCTTCGCGCGCAATCCGGCCTATGCCTGGCCGGCGGAGAATGCGAAGCATCGCGGCCCCGCCTATCTCGACCGCGTGACCTATCGGTTCCTGCCCGAATACGCGGTGCGCACCGGCGCGCTGAGTTCCGGCCAGGTCGATGTGATCGAGGGCGTGCAGCCCACCGATATCGGCCTGTTCCAGGACGCCGAAGGGTTCCAGTTCCTCACCGGCCCCTCGTCCGAAACCTCGTTCACCCTGAACGTGAACTACACGCAGCCGCCGGCCGACGATGTGCGTGTGCGTCAGGCCTTGCGCGACGGTTTCAATGGCGAGGCCATCGTTCGCAGCATCTACCGGGGCACCGTGCCCCGCGCCTGGTCGATCATCGGGCCCAGCAACGCCGCCTATGCCAAGCCGCTGGTCGGCACCTGGGGCAACGACATTGCCGGGGCGAACCGCAAGCTGGACGAAGCCGGATGGACGGGGCGTGATTCCGAAGGCTTCCGCACCAAGGACGGCAAGCGGCTCACCATCGCGCTGGGCTATCCGCAGCCCTATGTGCGCGACAACCGCGACATCCTCATCCAGGCGATTCAGGCGGCGCTGCGGGAGAATATCGGCCTCGATCTCGACGTCCGCATCATCAGCGCGGGAGAGTGGGCAAAGCAGACCGCGACCGGCACCTGGACGATCTACCCGAACACCGACAACCCGTCGGACGCGGCGATGGAGCTGTGGGACATGCTCGGCTCGGGCGGGTTCTTGTACGGCAACATCAAGACGCCGGACGCCGAGACCACCGGCCTCATCGACAAAGTTCGCCTGGTGCCCGACCCGACGCAGCGGCAGCCGTTGTTGAACGCGATTCAGGAGCGTGGCGTGCAGCAGGGCTTCATCGTCCCGCTGTTCGCGCCGCACTACCAGATTGCGGCGAAGGCGAACGTCCAGGGCCTGGGCTTCGAGCCGCAGTTGGATGCGCCTGCCAGCGCCTATGAAATCTGGATCGGCAAGTAACATGCCGTTGCTGCGGCGCATCCTGGTGCGGCTGGCGACCGGCGCGCTGGTCATGTGGCTGAGTGTCACCGTCGCGTTCCTCGCGCTGCATGCCCTGCCCGGCCATATCGAGGACGTGCTGGCAGGCGACATGAACTATCCCGGGCTGCACGAGGCGATCGCGCAGGAATGGGGGCTGAACCGCAGCCTGCCGGTGCAATACGCCGATTTCGTCGGCAAGATCGCGACCGGCGATCTCGGCACCTCCTACGTCATGCGCGCCAAGGTGTCGGAGGTGATCGCCTCGCAAATCCTGCCGACTGTCGAGTTGGCGCTGCTTGCCGGCATCATCGCTGCCGCGATCGCAACCGCGCTCGCCGTGGCGACGTCAGGACGCGGCGAGATTCCCCGCTCAATCGCATCGACGCTGGAGATGGTGCTGACATCCTCGCCGGTCTTCTGGATCGGCTTTCTCCTGCTGATGCTGTTCTCGTTCCAACTGAAGCTGTTTCCGGTCTCGGGCGGCGATGGCTGGCGGGCTATCGTCCTGCCGGCCATCACCCTCGCGCTTCCCACCAGCGGATTGCTGGCACAGGTGCTGCGTGAGGCGATGGAACGGGCCTTGGAGCAACCCTTCGCGGTCACTATCCGCTCCCGCGGCGTGGGGGAGACGGCGATCCGGTTCCGTCACATGCTGCGCCATGCCCTGTTGCCGGCGATGACGCTTGGCGGCTGGCTGGTGGGCGGGCTGCTTGGCGGCGCGGTGATCACGGAAAAGGTCTTCGGCCGCCCCGGCCTCGGCTCGCTGACATTGAGCGCCGTTACCTCCCAGGATGTGCCGGTGGTGCTGGCCGTGGTGCTGCTGGCCGCGTTCACGCATGTTGCGATATCGACGCTGCTCGACATCGCCTATGTCCTCGTCGACCCGCGGCTGCGCAGCCAATGAGCGACGTGCAGCATGGGCTGACGGTCGATGCGCTGGCCCCCACGCGTCCGACGGCGACGCAGCGAGGCCTGCGGTGGAGGCCGCCACTTTCGGCCGCCGTCATCGCCGCGCTGGCGTTTGTCGTGCTGCTGTGTATCGCCGTCGCCGCGCCGCAATCGATCAGCTTCTACGACCCGCTGCGGGGCAACTTCCTGCAAAGCCTTCAGCCGCCGAGTGCCGCGCATTGGTTCGGCACCGACCGGCTGGGGCGGGATGTGCTGTCGCGGGTCGTTTACGGCGCCCGTTATTCGTTGCTGATCGGCGTCAGCGCCATGCTGATCAGCGTCGCGGGCGGCGTCGTGCTGGGCGTCTTCGCGGGGCTGCGCAACCGCTTCGTGGACGAGGCGATCAGTCGGGTCTTCGATGTGCTGTCGGCCTTCCCCAGCGTGCTGCTGGCGTTGCTGGTCGTGGTGTTTCTGGGCGCCAGCATGGTGAACGTGGCAATCGCCATCGGCCTGTCCGGCATCCCGAAATTCGGCCGCGTGGTTCGCGCGCGCGCGCGCCTGGTGCGGGAAGCGGACTACGTCACCCATGCTTTCATCTATGGACGGACCAGGGCCTCGGTCTTCGTTCGCCACCTGCTGCCTAACGTGCTGACGGCGGTGCCGGTGATCGCGACGCTGGACATCGGCACGGCGATCCTCGCCGTCTCCGCCTTGAGTTTTCTGGGCCTGGGGCCGCAGCCGCCGACGCCGGAATGGGGCGTGATGCTTGCCGAAAGCCGGGACGTATTGCGGGTCGCATGGTGGCCCAGCGTGTTCCCCGGCTTGGCACTGACCGCAACGGTGATCGCCTTCACCCTGATCGGCCGCGCCTTGCAGGCGCATTTCGAGCGCCGCGCGCGATGACGCCGCTGGTCGATGTCGCGGGCCTGACGATCCGCTTCCCGCGTGCCGGTGCGGGCCGCGCGCTGGTCGAGAATGTCGATTTGCGTGTAGAGGCCGGCCAGTGCGTCGCGCTGGTGGGCGAGTCAGGCTCTGGCAAAAGCCTGACGGCACGGAGCCTGCTGGGACTGGCGGGGCATGGGGCCGAGGTCACGGCGCGGCGCTTCCTGCTGCGCGGCCGGGATGCGCGCACATTCGCTGAAGCCGATTGGCGGCGGCTACGCGGAACCTTCGCGGGGCTGGTATTGCAAGACGCCCTGGTGTCACTCGATCCGCTGCGCACCATCGGCGATGAGGTCGCGGAAATCCTGCTGACGCATCGGCTGGCGCCGAGCCGTGCCGCCGCACGGGTGAAGGCGCAGGAAACGCTGGCGCGCGTCGGTATCTCCGATCCAGCCTCACGCGCGCGGCAATACGCTCACCAGCTATCGGGTGGTTTGCGCCAGCGTGCTCTGATCGCCTCCGCCATCGCCGGCGATCCGCCTCTGGTCATCGCCGACGAGCCGACGACGGCGCTGGACATGACGGTGCAGGCGCAGGTGCTCGCCGTCTTGCGGAAGCGGATCGCGCAGGGCGTGGGCGTGCTGCTGATCAGCCACGATCTCGCTCTGGTCTCCGGCATCGCCGATCTCGTGCATGTCATCCGCGACGGCCGCGCCGTCGAGTCCGGCTCGCCGCGCGATGTTCTTGGCCGCCCGCGCCATGCCTACACACGCCAGCTCCTGGCCGCGGTGCCGTCCGCCCACTCGCGCGGGATGACGCTTTCTGGTCCGACGCCCGGTCAACTCATGCCGCAGCCGCGCGAGGCAGACTATGACGGCGAGGTGTTGTCGGTGCGCGGCCTGACCAAGCACTTTGCGCGCGCGCGTGGCGAGACGGTGCTGACCGCGCTCGACGACGTCAGCTTCACGCTCCACCAGGGCGAGGTCCTGGGCATCGTCGGCGAGTCGGGTTCGGGCAAGAGCACCTGCGCCAAGATCGTCTTGGGCCTGTTGGCGCCGGACGCAGGTGAGGTGCGCTTCCTCGGCCAGAACTGGAGCGGTGTGGCAGAGGTGGCCCGTCGCGCGCGGCGTCGAGCGATGCAGTATATCCCACAGGATCCGCTGAGTTCCTTCGATCCGCGCTACACCGTGCAGGACATCGTCGCGGAGAATCTGGCGGGCACCTTGGCAGGGGCCGCGCATCGCCGCGCCAGGATCGCCGGCCTGCTCGAGGAGGTCGGGCTGGATGCCGGCTATCTGTCCCGCCATCCGCCTACGCTGTCGGGCGGGCAGCGTCAGCGCGTGGCGATCGCCCGTGCGCTGGCGTCCGATCCCGCGCTGCTGATCTGCGACGAGCCGGTCTCCGCACTCGATGTCAGCGTGCAGGCGCAGGTTCTCGATCTGCTCGCAGGCCTTCAGCGCCGCCTGCGCACGGCGATGCTGTTCATCTCCCACGATGTTGGCGTCATCCAGCATGTCAGCGATCGGGTGCTGGTGTTCCATCAGGGCCGGATCGTCGATCGGGGCGATCCGGTGGCCCTGTTCGCCGAGCCTCGGCACGATTTCACCCGCCGCCTTGTGGCCGCACTCGCTGTCTTACATGGCCAGGGCGGGCGGCGAGACGGCAACCGCCACGATGCCTGATGGCAGGCGCAAAACCAAACGGGATAGAAAATGGCAGGAAGAATTCACCACAGTCTGTCGGAGCTGATCGGCAATACGCCGCTTCTGGCGCTGCATCGTATCGAGCGGAAACGTGGTCTGAAATCCCGGCTTCTTGCCAAGATCGAGTATCTAAGTCCGGCCGGCAGTATCAAGGA
>Ga0116229_10007757_pt1 | contig 16849 bp, 18 predicted proteins | sample S1TSphgellanicum_3_FD_87313 | JGI IMG/M metagenome (GOLD analysis project Ga0116229, IMG submission 87313) | Host-associated microbial communities from peat moss isolated from Minnesota, USA - S1T2_Fc - Sphagnum magellanicum MG | ecosystem: Host-associated > Plants > Peat moss > Unclassified...
ACGCCCTACGCCTTACGCCTTACGCCTTACGCCTGACGCCTGACGCCTTACGCCTGACGCCTGACGCCTTACGCCTGACGCCTGACGCCTTACGCCTTACGCCTTACGCCTTACGCCTGCAGAAAGCGAACCACCGCGGCACACAGTCGTTCAGGTTCCTCGAACAATGCGATCCTGCACGGCACGCCGAGATCGACCAGCGTGGCGTCGGGTTTGGCCGACTGGGTACGGCGCGTCATGGCATCGAGCATCTCGCCCTCGTGGGTGATCAAAAGAATCGGGTGCGTGCAGGCGTCGAGCACCGGCGCCATGTCGTAGGTCAGGGCGGCATTGTGGCCGTACCACAGGTGGCGGCCCGTCATCAGCCGGCTCAGCACCATGCTCTGCGCGGCGTCGATGCCGAACACCGCTTCGAGCCGCGAAAACAACCTGGCCAGGTGTGCGCCGTCCGTCTCGGGCATGAAGGCGCCCGAATCGCGTTCAGCCGGCACGATGCGGTTCCACCATTCCTGCCGCTCGTCGGCATTCATGAGCGGCGAGCCGTACAAGGCGAGCCGGCGGAAGCGATCCGGGCATTTCACCGCCGCGGCGAGCCCCACTGCCACGCCCGTGTGATATCCGAACACGTCGGTGGTCCGCACCGCCGCGTGCTCGAGAACCGCCAGCGCCGCGTCCGCGAAGTCGTCGATGGTCGGCGGCCAGGGCGGCGCGTCCGACATTCCCATGGACGGCGAATCCATCGCAACGACGCGAAGCCCCGCTTGCGCGAGATGAGGAAACATGGCCGCGAAATCCACCGCGGACGTCGGCGACTGGTGCAGCATGAGGAGGGGCGGCCCGTCGCCGCCCGCGTCGTAGTAATGCACCTGACCGGTACGAGCCTGCGCGTACGCCCTGCGCAATGCGGGACCGCTGGGATGCATGGCTTAAGCCCTGCGCAACCGGGGACCACTGGGATGCATGGCTGCCGAGGCGGTCATGACGCCACGATCTCGAGCAGCGAGCCGTCGGGTGCGCGCAGGGTGCCGGCCCGCGCTCCTCCATAGATCACGCCCCCGCGCGCGGCGGGCGGCGAGATCCACGGCCCCTCCAGCCGATCGAACTCCGGATGCTGCAGCGTGGCGATACTGATGCCCGGCGGCAATTCACCGGGACGCGTCGGCCGCGGCGTCGCGGCGCCGGGATATTGATCCAGTTCCAGAAACACGTCGCGCTCGTGAATCACGGTCGCGATCGTGTGCAGGCTGTCGGGCGCCAGACCGAAGGCCTTGGCGAGCATCGTATAGACGATATCCATCTCGCGCCCCAGCGACAGGCGCGCGTGGCGCTCGAACCAGCGCAACGACGCCTTGAGGTCGCTACAGGCCAGCACCAGAATGAACAGCTTGTCGATCGCCGAGGCGGCGCGCGGCAGGTCGTATGCCGGAAGGTCCGAGCGAATCTGAGTCAGGTAGACGATCTCCTGATCCGGTCCCCGCACCTGCATGGGAAAAATCGCCGGAAGTCCCTCGATCTCGCGCGGCGGTCCGATGATCTCGAACGGCGAGCGGAGCATGCGCTGGTGCACCGCCAGCACGTCCTGCACGCAGATTTCGATGGCGGCCCAGCCAAAGGTACGCAGCGGAGCGTACTGCGCCACGGGTTCGCCGGCGATGAAGCGCAGGTACACCGCGGCGCCCGAGGCGGGCGCCAGCGTCGCGAAGTCCTTACCGGCGGTGCCGGGCGCACCCCAACTGTGAGCGAGCTCGGCGTCGATCCGGCCTTGCTCGACGATTCGATAATCGAACCATTCGACGTAGCGTCGCGCCGCGGCGGCCGGGTCGGCGACGCTCAAGGTGGCTGCGCGCAGCAGTTTCACCCCTCGTCACCCGACACCTCTCGGGCCACGTCCTCGGAGGCCAGCTCGGGACCCGCGTCAGCGCGGATCTGCTCGGCTTCCTGCTGCACGATCCGCAGCACCCGGGCGATGAATTCCTGAACCCACAGGCCGCGCTCTGTGGCCTCGTCGGGCGTGGGCTCGAAGGTTTCGATTTCCTCACGCGTCATGACGCCCTTGCGCTCCAACAGACGCTCGAGTGTATCGACCCGGGTCCTTGCCACCGCCAGTTCCTGCGCGATCGCCATGGCGATGGCCAGCACACGCTCGACTTCCGCAGTCATGAAGTACGGGCGCTTGCCGGCCGGCTTCGCGGATGCGGTCGCCAGGGCGGCTTCGAGAGTCATGCGGACTTGCGCGCGCCGACTACACGACAGGCCGGCTTGGCGGATCCCGTCACGCGAGCGGCTTCGATGGTCATACAGACTTGCGCGCGCCGACGACATGCCAGGCCGCCTTGCGGCCGTAGTCCTCGCCGCTCTCCTCGGCCGCGTCCGGAAACACGTGGCGATCGACGACCGCCGTTACACCACCGTGGATCAACTGCTCGCGTTTGAAGCCGGCCTGGATCAAGCAGCCATCGAGATCGATCTCGTGCATGGTGCTCCAGAACGGCTCATTGTTGTAAAACGCGTCCCAATCGCGCATCGCCTGCTCATACAGCGGCATATCCTGACCATATTGGGGCTGCTCGACGTGCAGCACCACACCCCCCGGCTTCAGCACCCGGAAGCTCTCCCGCATGATGGCGCGCATCGACCCGTAGGACAGTTCGTGCAGGAACATGGTCGTCTGCACCCAGTCGAACGAAGAGTCCTCGAAGCCCTTGAGATCTGCGCCGTCGGCCTGCACGAAACGAATGTTGTGCACGCCGAGCGAGCGCGCGCGCGCCAAGGCATAGCGCAGCACGGGAACGCTGACGTCGACGGCGATCACTTCGGCATCGGGAAAGGCGGCGGCGATGGGCAGCACGCTGTGCCCCAAGGTCGCGCCGATGTCCAAGATGCGCCGCGGTTCGAAGCCCGGCAGATTTCGGCGTACCCACTGGACCACCGCGTGTCCGCCGCCATCGGAATAGCGGCCGAGCATGCCGCCCGTGGTCGCGAAAATACCGCTGTCGTAGTTGGCGGCGGCCGACACGTCGCCTGGGAACGACTCGGTGTGATAGCTGCCCGGCATGCAGTGGTGATCGACGGCCGACACGTAGCGCGGGATCTTGACGTTGGGGTCCGCCTCAAATCCGGAGTCTTCCGCGATCACGGCAGCCACCTTGGCGGCGAGTTGTTCCGCCTGCCGCACGGCAACCCAACGGCCGGCCTGCTGCCGCTGCTCCATGGTCATGCGCCGCAGAGCCGACCAGGTCTGATAGTACGGATCGTCGAGCAGTGCCTTGCGCACGTCGTGACGAGTCTCGAAGCGGCCGCCCTGCGCCTTGACGCGCGGCGCCACCCGCCGCTCGAACGCCGTTTTCACGGCCGGCAGAACCCGCGTGCCCAAATGGCGGTTCATCTGCGCCAGAAAATTGAAGCGCTCGATTTCATCATGCGTGGTGTGCGGAAACACGGCGTGCCGGCCCACCGCCCGGTAATCCGGCGGTCCCTGATATTCAGCCTTGACCCGCGCTGCGCTCATGAGGGGCACCCTGGCAGTATGGCAAGCTTACGCTCCAATCCAAAACCTGCGCCGTGAATCTGTATTAATTACGTATAAGATTATATCATTTGGCCGTTCAATCAAACCGACCGGACCCAGCATCATGCAAGACATTCGCGCGGCAATGCCTGTTCTGGCCCGCCACGAGGGCCGGTGGGAAGGCCTGTACATCCACGTCGATCCGGACAACCGCGAACTCGACCGCCACGTGGCGAAGCTGCAGTGCATGTTCCCGACTTCCGGTCCCTACGCCTACCACCAGATCAATACCTACATATGGCCCGACGGCCGCACCGAGGAAATCCATTTTCCAGCGATCTACAAGGACAAGGCCATCTGGTGGGACACGGACCGCATCCACGGCCGGGCGTGGGAACTGGACGAACGGTCGGTGGTCCTCACCTGGTCGCGCAAGGACCTGGCGGGCTCCTATTTGTACGAAATGATCCAGATTTCCGACGACAACAACAACCGGGGGCGCACCTGGCACTGGTTCGTGGACGACCGGCTCATCAAGCGCACCTGCATCAAGGAATCGCGGGTCCGCGACTGAATCGCCGCGGTCTTGCTGTTCATTGCCCTGACGGTCGCCGGCAACCCGCCCGGCGTCATGACCATGGCGCGAGGCGCCGGCGTGCCCGGTTTGCCGGGTCCGCTCAGGGTCACTTCTGGATCTGTGCCACCCAGGCGTCCAAGATTTCGTCGCCGCGAGCGAACCAGGCGCCGGGTTGCGCAGTCAGCCAGCGCAGCAGCGCCTGCAATGCGTCGATCCGGTAAGGCAGACCCGTGATGTATGGCGTGAGCTGAATGGGCAGCAGCCGCCCACCGTAGCGCAGCGATTCGGACTCCTGCCAGCGAAACGCGTCCTGCAACTGCTCCACGTAACTATCCGCCGATTGCTGCTGCACATTGATGATCTGACGGTCCGACAGTTCGTGATTCAGCGGCAGATTGACGATCGGGCCCGCGCCGGTCGTCATGCGGTAGGGCATGTCATCGTTGACCCAGTCGCATTGATACGCGACTCCGCTTTGCGCCAGCAACTCGAGGGTATTCCAGGATTGCGAACGCGCGATGGAGTGCCAACCGCGAGGGCGCACACCCGACACGCGCTCGATGGCGTCGAGCGAGTCGCGGATGATGCCGAGTTCCGCCTCCCGGTCGAGGCCGGACGCGATCGTCGCGTTCATGTCGGTGGCGTGCGCGATGATTTCATGCCCCGCCGCCAGCACATCGCGAACGATGCTCGGATAGCGCACCGCAATGGCCGCGTTCATCGCGACGGACGCCGTGATCCCTTGCGCGGCGAATGCGTCCAGGAACCGATAGAACCCGATGCGCGTGCCGTATTCGCGCGAGGTGTAGTGACGATAATCCGGATAAGGGGTCTGCATGTGGCCGGGGGCACGAAACCCCTGATCGCGCGGCACGATGGGGAACCACTCCAGGCTCACCACCACCCAAACTGCGACGCCGCGTCCGCCCGGCCACGCGACGCGCGGCCGCTCGAACAAGTTCGACCACGGGTAGATCTCGTGGTCCATGCCGGCACGTCGGCGGGAGTATTGAAGATAACCGGCGTCGAGCGTCATGCGCGGTACCGCAGTGCGTCGTTCGCGGCTCGATCGTAGTCGTGCCGCAGAAAATGCTCGACGATATCGCCGCTGCGCGTGATCCAGCCGCGGCCGTCCGCCGCAATGTGCTTCAGTACCTCTTCGAACGCTCCGATGCGATGCGGCTGGCCGATCAGGTAGCTATGCAGGGGAATGCACATCACGGTACCCGATGTCTCACCTTCGGCCGCCAGCCGCTCGAACTGCCGTACCAGCGTCTTCGCGTATTCCCGCGGACTCATGTTGTAGACGAAAAATCCGTAGTGGTCGTTGACCTCGAGGCTGTAAGGAATCGACACCAGCCGTCCCGACTTCACGTGCACCGGCGCCGGCTGATCGTCGTGATACAGGTCGCAGGTGTACGTGAGGCCGTATTCGGCGATCAGGTCCAGCGTACGCGGTGTGTGCGTGAGCGCCGGTGCCAGCCAGCCCTTGATGGTTTGTCCGGTCGCTTCGCGCACCGTCCGTATCGAATCCTCGATCAGCGCCCGCTCCTGCGCCTCGTCCATGCCATAACTGTAGCGGGTGTTGTAGATGCCGTGACTGAAGAACTCCCAGCCGCGCCGCTCGGCGTCCGCCACGACCTCGGGAACGTGCTGACACAGCGCAACCGACAGCGACACCGACCCCTTGAACCCATGCCGCTCCATGACATCCGCCATGCGCCAGTGTCCCACGCGGTTGGCGTAATCGCGGTGCGCGTACCCCACCACGTCGGGATGTGGTTTGCTCCACGGCTTGCGCTGCGGATTGGCGGGCGGGTCGATCTCGTAGAACTCGAGGTTGGGCGAGATCCAGACCGCAACGGTTTTGCCGTCCGGCCAGCTGATCTTGGGCCGGTTGCGGTAGGGACGAAAATCGTAGAGTCCCGGGTCTGGCGCGCCCTCCTTCAAGCTTGAGCTTCCAGCCACTCATCGACGGCCTTGACCGGCACCACATCGGCGTACTTGAGCTGCATGTCCGTCAGGTTCGCGAAATGATAGCTTTCGTGCTTGTCGGCGCAGGTCTCGATGGGCACGATGGTGCGATAGCCGCGGCTCAGCGAATCCACGGCCATGGCGCGCACGCAGCCCGAGGTCGACCCGCCGGTGATCACGATCGTGTCGACCCGATGCCACACCAACAGGCTCTGCAGCGGCGTCTCGAAGAACGGCGACGGCATCCGCTTGGTGTACAGCGTATCGCGCTTGAAGTCGATCTGGCAGCGTGAATCGAATTCGTGGCGGCGGCTGCCGTACTTGATGTTCTGCAAACTGTCCGGCGTGTCGGTGCGGGTGCCCCAGACTCCGGCATCGGAGGCATCCTCGGCGTACGCCACGCGCGTCCAGATCACCGGCATGTGCTTGGCACGCGCCAGCGCGCTGATCCGGTTCACGTGCTCGATCTGCCTAGGATCGGTCTCGTAGGCGGTCTTGAATTCATCGATGCGCGTGTACGCATTCTGCAAATCGATGTTGACGATCGCGAGCTTGGTGCCGAAGCCAAACTTCGCCCGGGCGGGATTCGCCATGACCTCCTCGAACAATTGCCGTGCAGTTTTCCCGTCGCTGATCATGCGTGTGCCAACGATGTTCATGCTGCCTTTCCCGGGCCGTCTGCCCTTCCCGTGCCGTCCAACTGTCCGATGCCATCTGAAGGTCCGGTGCTGTCTGCGCGTTTGGTGCCGTCCGCCCGTTTGGTGCCGTCCGCCTGCCCGTTGCCGCCTGAACGCCCCGCGCCGTCTGCCCGTCCCGTACTCTGGAAACCGAGCGGCAGTCCGGCCAACGCGGTGAACCCATACAGAGCCTCGCCCGGCAATCCCGCGGCGATGAGTTTGCGCACCTCGAGCAGCTCGGGCAGATCGATCCCCGTCTCGACGCCCATCGCCGCGAGCATGAAGCAAAGATCCTCGGTGACCAGATTGCCGGAGGCGCCGGGTGCGAACGGACAGCCACCCAGACCGCCCATTGAGGAATCGAGCGTCGTGATCCCAGCCTCGATCGCCGCCAGCGCGTTCGCGAGCCCGAGTCCGCGCGTATTATGCAAATGAATCCCGGTGAGCGCTCCTTCGCCCACCACGCCACGCACCAGCCGGATGAGCCGCCGCACGGCGGCGGGATCCGCATACCCGCTCGTGTCCGCGAGTCCCACTTCGTCGCAACCGGCCGCCATCAGTGCGTCGGCCAGGCGCGCAATCTGGTCTTCCGCGATCGGCCCCTCGAGCGTGCAGCCGAAGACCGTCGACAAGGAGCCCTCGAAATGCGGTCTCTGGCCGGCCGGCAAGGAGCGGATCAATTGCGCGATGGCGCGCGCTTCCGCGATCACTTGAGCGTGGGTGCGCCGAAGGTTCCGCAAGCTGTGCGTCTCGCTCACCGACAGGGGCAGCGTGATCTTGTGCGCTCCCGCGGCAATCGCCGCCTGCGCTCCCTGCAGGTTGGGCACCAGCACGGCCACGGTCAGGCCCGGGATCAAACGGGCCGCGCGCACCACCTGATCGGTGTCGGCGAGCTGCGGCAGCAGCGTCGCCGGCACGAAACTGCCGACTTCGATTTCGCGCACGCCGGCCGCGGCTTCGGCCGTGATCCAGGCCAATTTCGCCGCGGTCGGCATGATGGAGGAAATGCTCTGCAGCCCGTCGCGCGGACCCACCTCGCTGACGAGAATTCGTGCAGCAATCACGTGCTAATTTCCATTTGTAGCAATAATATAGCAAATGCTGGCGGAACGCCGCAACGCGGGGCGCAAGATGCAGGTCGAGGAAATGCCGCTCGAGGGTCTGCGGGTGGTCGAATTCACCCACATGGTCATGGGACCGACGGTGGGCCTGGTCCTGGCGGATCTCGGCGCCGGGGTGACGCGCGTCGAACCGCTCGGCGGCGATCGCACGCGGACGCTGCGCGGCTCCGGGGCGGGCTACTTCCCCATGTACAACCGCAACAAGCGCAGCATCTGTCTGGATTTGAAGCAACCCGCCGGCGTGGCGTTGGCCGCTCGATTGGCGCAAGCGGCCGACGTATTGATCGAAAATTTCCGCCCCGGCACCCTCGAGCGCCTCGGGTTGGGCTACGACGTCCTGCGGCAGACGAATCCGCGCCTGGTGTATTGCTCCGCGAAGGGATTCTTGAGCGGTCCGTACGAAAATCGGACAGCCTTGGATGAAGTGGCGCAGATGATGGGCGGCCTCGCCTACATGACGGGTCCACCCGGGAAGCCGCTGCGCGCCGGTGCCTCGGTCATCGACGTCACCGGCGGCATGTTCGGTGTGATCGGCATCCTGGCGGCGCTCGAGCGCCGCCACCGCACCGGCCGTGGCGCCCACGTCAAGTGCTCGCTGTTCGAGACCACGGGTTTCCTGGTCGGCCAGCACATGGCGCAAATGGCGGTGACGGGAACACCCGCCGCTCCCATGCCGGCACGCGTCTCCGCGTGGGCGGTCTACGATGTGTTTGCGACCGACGGCGGTGACCAGACTTTCGTCGCGGTGGTAAGCGACGTCCAATGGCAGGCTTTCTGCAAGGAGTTTGGACTCGCGGATCTTGCCGCCGACCCGTCGCTGGCGGCGAACAACGACCGCGTCGCGGCGCGTGCGCGGATACTGCCGCGGATCCGGGAGCTGCTGGCGGGCATCTCCCAGCAGGATCTTCTGCGGCGGCTCGAGGCGATCGGCGTGCCGGCCTCGAAAATCGCCAAGCCCGAGGATTTGTTCGATGACGAACATTTGAATGCGCGCGGCGGCTTGGTCGATCTGACGCTGCCGGATGGAGGGCGCGTGAAATTGCCGGCACTGCCGGTTGAAATGGACGGCGAACGCTTCGGAGTGCGGCACGACCTCGCCGCGGCGGGGGCGGACACGCATGACGTGCTGCGCGAGATCGGCGTGAGCGGCGAGGAAATTGCGGCCTTGGTGCAGGCCAACCTGGTGGCTTGAACGCGCTCGAGGCGTTGCAGCATTCATGGCGCCGCAGACGGTGGAAATCGCGGCGCTGCGTGCAGGCCGTCGGCGCGCTCTCGGCCGATCAGGTGTGCAGGTCGAGCCGCAGCTGATAGCGGTCGGATCGGTAATGCGCGAGGGTGACCAGGATCGGTCTTCCGGCGTGATCGCAGACGGTGCGGGTGATGCGCAGAATGGCCGCCCGAGGTTCGACCTTGAGGGTCGAGCTCATGATGGGATCCGCCAGAATGGCGGCGATGATCTGGGTTGCTTTGCCGAGGCGATAGCCGGCCTTGCGGATCACGGCCAGGATCGGCATCTGGCTGAGCGCGGCGCGGGTGACTGCGCCGCCCAACTCCTCGAGCACATAGCTCACGACGTACCCCAGCGGTTCGCCGTCCAGGTAGCGCACGCGCACCGCCCGCACCACCCGCGTCCGGGGCTTGATCTTCAGGGCCTCGGCGATCGACGGGGTGACCATCTCCTTGCCGACCTGCAGCACCTTGACCTTGGTCACGCGGCCGAGTTCCAGCAGCGAATCCACCGCCTGATCGATGTTGGCCTCGATGGGCTTGGCGGGCGGGCGAAAAATGACCGTCGTCCCGACGCGCCGCTTGCGCGCGACGAAGTGGTGCTGGGCGAGCTCGTCGAGCGCACGCCGCGCCGTGATGCGCGACACCGAATAGTTGCGCGACAATTCCTGCTCGGTCGCAACCACCGTGCCGTAGGCGCGCTGCCCGGACAGGATCTCATCCCTCACTTGCAGGAATATCTGATGGTAGAGCGGTACGGCCGCCTCCCGGTCGAGAGCCCGATTTTGTCTATTTGTTATCGGCATATATCAAATGCAACCGTCTAATGATAAAACACGCAGCTCGTTTCCCGACTCATCCCAAGCCGTGGCCACAACCCTGTTCGAAAAGATTTGGACCGATCACCTGATTATGGACGCCGAGGGCGGCGCCCTGATCCTGATAGACCGTATTCTATTGCATGAGCGCACCGGTGGAGTCGCGCTGCAAAGTCTAGCATCTGCCGGGCGGCGCGTGCTTGCGCCGGACTCCGCATTCGCGACCATGGATCATGTCGTCGACACGCTGCCCGGACGCACCGACCGAACGCTCATGCCGACCGGCAGCCAATTCATCGAGGCCACGCGCCGCGAGACGCGCGCCGCCGGAATCCGGCTGTTCGACATCGGCGATGCGGCGCAGGGCATCGTGCACGTCATGAGCCCCGAACAAGGCATCGTGCTTCCCGGATTGACGTTGGTGTGCCCGGACAGCCACACCGGCACGCAAGGAGCGCTCGGCGCCCTCGCCTGGGGTATCGGTTCCTCGGAGGCCGAACATGCCTTGGCGACGCAGACGCTGCGGGTTGCCAAGCCTGAGAGCATGCGGATCCGCGTCGACGGCGATCTCGCGCACGGCGTGACCGCGAAGGACCTTGCGCTGTACATAATCGGGCAGCATGGCGCCCGCGGCGCGAAGGGCAGCGTCGTGGAATTCATGGGGAGCACCATTCTCGCCCTGGAGGTCGAGGCACGAATGACCTTGTGCAATATGGCCACCGAGCTGTCGGCGTTCACCGCCATCATTGCGCCCGATGAGAAAACTTTCGCTTATCTGTACGGCCGCCGCTTTGCGCCGTCGGGCGGGTCGTGGGAGCAGGCGATGCGCTACTGGGAGACTTTGCGCAGCGACGCGGATGCCGGGTTCGACGCCGAACTGTCGATCGATGCAGGTCGGGTGCGTCCCATGGTGACCTGGGGAACCAACCCGCAGCAGGTCATCGCCGTCGACGAGGCGGTTCCCGACTACACACCGGCGGCGCGCCATGAAACGCGGGAAGCGTACGATCGGGCGCTGCTGTACATGGATCTGCGGCCGGGAAGTTCCTTGCTGGGGCTGCCCATCGACGGCGCATTCATCGGCGCATGCACCAACAGCCGCCTCTCCGACCTGCGCAGCGCCGCGGCCATCCTCGCGAACCGAAAGGTGGCGCCCGGCGTGCGCGCGATCTGCGTGCCGGGCTCCACGGCCGTGAAACGGCAGGCGGAAGCGGAAGGCCTCGACAAGGTTTTCGAGTCGGCCGGATTCGAGTGGCGGGAGTCCGGGTGTTCCATGTGTTTCTTCGCCGGCGGCGAGAGCTTCGCAGCGCAGCAGCGCGTCATCAGCTCGACCAACCGCAATTTCGAGAACCGTCAGGGACCGGGCACGCGCTCGCACCTCGCGAGTCCGGCCACCGTGGCGGCGTCGGCAGTCGCCGGCCGCATCGCCGACGTCCGGCGATTGACGCACTGATGCGGCCATTTGTCCGGGTCACCGCCGTCGCCGTGCCGCTGCTGCGCGATAACATCGATACCGATGCCATCATCCCGTCGCGCGAAATCGTCGCCGTCTCTAAAACCGGTCTCGCGCAGGGCCTGTTCGCCGACTGGCGCTACCTGGCGCGCGGTGCCCGGGACTTGAATCCGGAATTCGTGCTCAACCAGCCCGCCTTCCACGGCGCGCGCATCCTGCTCACCGGCGCCAACTTCGGCTGCGGGTCGAGCCGCGAACACGCGGTATGGGCCTTGGCGGAGTTCGGCTTCGAGGTGCTGGTGGCGAGCTCGTTCAACCCGATATTCTTCAGGAACTGCGCGCGCAATGGCATGCTCGCCGCGACACTCGCGCAGGAGGACATCGCCGCCCTCGCCGCCCTGGTGGCGGCGGACCCGCGTGCCGAGGTCACGGTCGACCTCTCGAACCTGAGCATCGAGACGAAGACCGGGTATCTCGCACGATTCAGCATTCCCGCAAGTTACAGGCGCTCGCTTCTGGAAGGTCTCGACGCGATCGACCAGACGCTGAAATTGCGCGCCGTCGTCGATGAATTTCGCGCCGCCGACCGCCGCAAGCGGCCCTGGGTCTACGGCGTCGAGCGCGCCTCCGGCGAAGAGAAGCCCGTCGATCCGACCGCCAATACTTGAACTTCGGCGAGATCGTCGCGCAATTTTCTCACCTGAGCGTATTCCTCGCTGTTCCAAAAGCGGTGCAAGGTTTCGAGGTCCGGCCACTCCGAGATGAGCACCGCCGCCCCTTCCCCCCATCGACCCTCGAGCAATTCCGCAGGGCCGCTGCCGCGAAACACATAACGGCCGCCGAACCGGGTGACCAGCGCCGCGGCGGCCTTGCCGTAGCCGGAAATGAATTTTTCGCGGTCGTGAATTTTCGCGGTGATGATCATGTAGGCGGGCATCGGATCTCCTCAAGGCGGCGGCGAGCTGAGTTCGAAGAACACTCCGTCGGGATCGAAGAAGCAGCAGCGCCACAGCCGTTTCAGGCGCCCGTCGGCGCCGACCACTTCGAACAGATGCGGCGGCACCTGCACGGGCAGCGAGCGTGCCGTCAGGGACGCATACAGCACATCGACGCTCGCCACCTCGCCGACGAAAATCACTCCGCCGAATCCGATCATGCTGGGCAGCGGCTGCGGCGGAAGCGCCGGGTGTGTGTACTGCAGGAGTCCGATTTTGCCGATTTCCGGATCGCGCGCCTGCATGATGACGAGATGGCTGCGATCGCCCGCGCGGGTGTTCGGAAAGCCGTTGCCGGAGAACGTGAACTCGCGGTCGTACCACACCGTGAACCCGAGCACGTCGCGATAGAACTCGCGGCTGCGGTCGATGTCCCGCACCACGACGGTGGTGCGCTTGATCATCGGCGGCAGTGCATCGCCGGCGGTCTCAGCGGTCATGAGTTCACCCCGCCTTGACTCCGGTCCAACCCGCGGATTCCTCCACCACGCGTTGAAACGGCCGCAGTGCGCTACGCAAACTGATCGCGCCCAGCGGCGCGACGACTGCGCTGAAAATCACCAGCGAGTAACGGATCAATTTCTCATCGTGGAGCACATACTCGGTGATGACGGCGATGATCGTCGGACCCAGGCCCAAGCCGAGCAAGGTCAGCATGATGGAGTACAGCGCGATGACTTTGCCGCGCAATTCGTTGGGCGTGACATCGGCGATGGCGGAGGTGCCCAGATTGATCGACGACGCGATGCTGAAGTTTTGCAGGGCGATGCCCAGCCACACGAGATTGGGCGTCGGCAGCAACCACGCCACCGTCGCAGGCACGATCAGCAGCAGCGTCGCGTATAGGATGGCGCGCAAGGTGCCGTTGGCGTGCCGCAGACGCAGGCGGGTGGCGAGATAACCGCCGAACAACGCGCCGGGAACGCCGGTTGCGAGCAGCAACAGGCCGTTGATCCGGCCCACTTGCTTGATCGTCCAGCCGAACGTGCGCGTGAAGAACAAGGTCGTCTGGGACGCAGGTCCGTACACGACCAGGCCCAGGCACGCCATCCCGATCGCCAGCGGAATGAAGACGTCGCGCCGCGAACTCAGGAATCTCAGCGCATCTCGATATCCCGGCGCCGTCGCCATCGATTGAGCCATCAGCCCGCGGCGCGCAGGCTCCTTGAGCAGGAGAACCGCCGCGGCAAAGATCAACCCTGGAATTCCCAGCACCAGAAACGTCGCCTGCCAGGGAGGCAACGGACCGAGCACGGGAACGTTCACGGGTTGCGAGGGGATCAACTGCGCGATGACGATGTAGCCGAGCGCCGCGCCGAGCGTGGTGCCCATATTGTAGACGGCGAGCGCACGCGGGCGTCGGGCGGCCGGGAAATGATCCGAGATCAGGGACACCGCGGCCGGACCCAGCATCGCCTCGCCGACGCCGACGCCCGCCCGAAAACCGAACAGCACCCAGAAGTGACGGGCGGTTCCGCACAGACTCGTCATCAGACTCCATACGCTCATCCCCAGGGCCACGAGGCGCGTGCGCCGGCCCCGGTCGGCGAGCACTCCCGCCACCAATCCCAGCGTGACGAATGGCACGGCAAACGCGGCGCCTTGCAGCAAACTCAAGGTAACGTCGGTCAACGCAAGATCGCGCTTGATGGCCGGCGCCAGCAGGTTGACGATCTGCCGATCCAGAAAACTCAAGATGTAAGCCGTCGTCATCGCGCCGGTCATGAGCCAGCCCGAGCGCGCACTGGGCCAGCCACCCGTCGCGGCCGTCGAACCGGCGGCAAGGTTTGACCCGGGTGCGGGAGTTGACGTGGGTGCGGGGGTTAACCCCGTTGTTGGGGGTGGCTCGCTTGTGGGCATTGACACGGTTGTGGCGGTTGACCCGGGTGCAGTGGACATTGGGGTTGAATCCCTCATCGGTCGATGTGATACAGCACGATCACGTGGCCATCGGCGTCCAGGACGGCGAGCTCTCGTCCGTGACGTCCGTCCTGCGTCGCGAGAGCGCCCGCGGGCAGCACCATCACGCCGTCGAGCGCGCGCAGGCGGACCGCCACCTGCTCCACCTGCTCGACCTCGACCACCACGGCGCTCGGTCGGGGAATCTTCTGCGGACCCTGCAAGTCGACGCCGCTCACCTCGATGAGTCCAAGCACCCTGGCCTGGGGTCCGGCACTCAGGGTGGCGAAGCGAATCTTCGCGGCCGCGGGAATCCCGAAGGTGGGATACGAATACGACTGCGCGTCGGAGTCTTTCACGAACGCCACCTCGAAGCCCAGGATGTCGCGATACAACTGCAGCGAGCGCTCGAGGTTGGCGACCACCAGGGCGGTGCGCTGCACGCGGGGAAAGCCGCTCATCGAAATCTCCTCATGGCGCCCCCGCTCGACCGGCCGGCCACCCCGGCGGATCTTCCGAGACACGGACGATTTGCTTGCCGAGATTCGCGGACTCGTACAGGCGCCGCAGGGCACGCGGCATCGCCTCGAGCCCGTCGAGCACGTCTTCCTGAAAAATCAATCTGCCTTCCGCCATCCATTGCGACATCGTCGCCTCCGCATGCGCAAAGCGCTTCACATAGTCGTAGATGAAGAATCCCTCGATCTTTCCGCGCTGCTTCATGAAATGTCCGAAGTTGCCGTAATCGCAGCGGCTGGGCGCCAGATACTCGGAAATCCGGCCGCACAAGGCGACTCGGCCGAAACGCCGCAGCCTGCCCAGGAGCGTATTCAGCACGGCGCCGCCGACATTGTCGAAGTAGACATCGACGCCGTCGGGGCAGCATTGGTCCAGCTGCGCATCGATATCCTGTCGTTTGTAGTCCACGGCTCGATCGTAGCCGAGCCGTGACGTCGCGAGTGCCACCTTCTCCGCACCGCCCGTGATCGCGACGGTCGCGCAGCCGAGAATCTTGGCGATCTGGCCGACACTCGAGCCCACCCCGCCGGTGGCACCGGACACCACGACCACGTCGCCCGGCTTCGGGCTGCACAGATCGATCAAGCCCACGTAGGCGGTGAACCCGGTGATGCCGAGAACGCCGAGCGCCGTCGACACCGGGGCGATGCGCTGCCGGACCTTGAAGGTCAGTTTGGGCGCATCGCCGTTGAGCACCGCATACTCCTGCCATCCGAGGGGTCCGTGCACGACCTCGCCGGTTTGCCAATCGGGATGACGCGAATCGACGATGATGCCGACGCCGCGGCCGCGCATGACGGCACCGAGTTCCACCGGCGGTTCCCCCGCCGCTTCCACCAGCATGTACATGCGCATCACGGGCGCCAGCGACAGGTAGACGGTGCGCACCAGGAATTCGCGCGGCTGCAGCGGCGGCACCTCGGCCGTATGCCAGTGAAAATCACTGTCCTTCGTCAGGCCTTGCGGCCGGGCGGCGAGCAACCACTGACGATTCAGCGTCATGCGGCGCCTCGGACCTTGAGCAAGGGCAGTGAGCGACAGCGCTTGCCGGTGGCCGCCGCCCAGGCGCTGGTGAGCGCCGGGGCGACCGTGGGCACACCCAGCTCCCCCGCTCCTCCGGGAGCCGCGGCACTCTCGGACAGATACACGGAAATCTTCGGAGACTCGGACATGCGAAGAATTCGATAGTCGTGGAAATTGCTCTGTACGACCCGGCCGCGCCTCACGTCGATTTCTCCCGACAGCGCCGCGGTCAAGCCGAAACCGACCGCGCCCTGTATTTGCGCCTCCAGATTGCGGCGGTCGACGATCACGCCGCAGTCGACCGCGCAATGAACCTCGTGTACGCGGGGAAGATCGCCGGCCACCGACAATTCGATCACCGTGGCGACAAAGCTGCCGTAGGCTGCGAGCACGGCGACGCCCCGATACCGTCCCGCCGTTCTGCGAGTCCATCCGGACTCGTCAATCACACGCTCGAGGACGGCCCGCAGCCGCGGCTGGTCGCGCAGCAGGGCGAGACGATATTCATAGGGATCCACGCCCGCGACGCCTGCGACCTCGTCGATGAAACTCTCGAGAAAGAAGCCGTTGTGCGAATAGTCGACCGATCGCCAGTAGCCGAGCGGCACGCTGGGCGCGGCCTCGGACACCTGCACCGTGAGATTCGATACCGCATAAGCCATGTCGGAAATGCCGGGTACCGCATCGACGCTGAGTTCGGCGCTCGGCCAGGGCGTGTAGTAACCGGGGAAGTCGGCAATCAAACTGGCGCTGATCTTCGGCGCCGCAATGTGCGCTTCCAGCGCCTCGAGTTTACCGTCGCCGTCGAGTCCGGCCCGGAATCGCATGGCGGCCATGGGCCGGTAGCGATCGTGCCGCATGTCCTCCTCCCGGCTCCAGATCACCTTGATCGGTCGACGCAGATCCCGCGACAGAGTGACGGCCTCGATGACGAAGTCGGGCACGCTGCGTCGGCCAAAGGCTCCGCCCACCAGCGTCGTGTACACCCGGATCCGTTCGGCGGGCAATCCCGTGAGTTGCCGGCACACTGCGCCGACGCGGTCCTGACTCTGGCTGGG
>Ga0116229_10007759_pt1 | contig 16849 bp, 13 predicted proteins | sample S1TSphgellanicum_3_FD_87313 | JGI IMG/M metagenome (GOLD analysis project Ga0116229, IMG submission 87313) | Host-associated microbial communities from peat moss isolated from Minnesota, USA - S1T2_Fc - Sphagnum magellanicum MG | ecosystem: Host-associated > Plants > Peat moss > Unclassified...
CCCGTCGCACCCGCCGCACCCGCACAAACCCTCGAACCCATCGCTCCTTCGTCGAACGGTGCGCCGGAACGGAACGGCGTCGTTCACGCGAGCCCGTCGATCCGTCGCTTCGCGCGCGAACTCGGCGTCGATCTCCACGCGGTCGAAGGCTCCGGCCCGCACGCACGCATCACGCGCGACGACGTGCAGTCCTACGTCAAGCGCGTGCTCGCCGATCCGTCGTCCGCGCGTGGAAGCGGCGGCGCGTTACCGTTCGACTTGCCTGCGTGGCCGAAGCCGGATTTCGCGCAGTACGGTCCGATCGAACGCGTGCCGCTCTCGCGCATCCGAAAATTCTCCGGCCCGAACCTGCATCGTAATTGGGTCATGATCCCGCACGTCACGAACAACGACGAAGCGGACGTGACCGAACTCGAAGCGTTTCGCAAGCAACTGAACGCGGAGAATCCGGGCGCGAAAGTAACGATGCTCGCGTTCGCGGTGAAAGCGTGCGTCGCCGCGTTACGCGCGTTTCCCGACGTCAACAGCTCGCTCGACGGCGACGAACTCGTGCACAAGAAGTACTACAACATCGGCTTCGCGGCCGATACGCCGCAAGGTTTGGTCGTGCCCGTTCTGCGCGACGCGGATACGAAAGGCGTGCTCGAAATTGCGGCCGAGTCCGCGGCGCTCGCCGCGAAAGCGCGCGAGGGGAAGCTCGGCATGGCCGACATGTCGGGCGCGACGTTTACGATTTCGAGTCTCGGCGGGATCGGCGGCACGTCGTTCACGCCGATCGTCAACGCGCCCGAGGTTGCGATTCTCGGCCTGAGCCGCGCGGCGATGAAGCCCGTGTGGGATGGCAGCGCGTTCGCGCCGCGGCTCATGTTGCCGCTCTCGCTCTCCTACGATCACCGCGTGATCGACGGCGCGCTCGCCGCGCGCTTCAATGCGTACCTCGTTACGATGCTTGGCGACTTGCGTCGGGCGCTGCTCTGAAGATCCGAAGCGCCTCGGCGGACGGCGCTTCCGGATAGAACATGCGCGCGATGCGAATTGCCGGAACGATAAGGAGCAGTTCCAAGCCCGCCCAGCTCGGGCCGAAGACGCGATCGATCGCGAACGCGCCGGCCATGATGACGCATAGGACCGTGCCGCGAACGAACGAGGCCCACCCCAGGCGTCGATCGTCGGCGCTCACGTAGAAATAGCCGCGCCGTAGGTTGCGCATGCTCAAGATCGATGAGATGAGCGTCATCGCCGCATAGATGGCGGTGTACGCGGCGACGGCCGCCCGCGCGCCCGCGAGCGTCGTCGCCGTCGTGTGCGTGATCGCGTACATCGCATACGGGATGAGGCTGACGAGTGCGAGGTATGCGAACGCGAGGAAGAGGTCGACGCCGACCGGCACGTACGTGCCCGACATCAAGCGATGAAAGATCAGCCAGAGCGACGCGACGAGCGCGAACGTCGCGAAGTACAAGAGCAGCGCGAACGGCTGGGCGAGGTCGACGTGCCCGTTCGAGGTGGGAAGCTGCAACGCGCACTGCGAGACGGCGAAGCCGAAAACGATGTCTCCGAAGCCTTCGAGTCGCCCGCCGAGGCGGCGTTGCCGCGGCGTGAGCGTTTCGGAGAACGCGATGTCATGGGACGGGTGCGCGTCCATCTCGACGCGAGTACCTCGCTCGCTCCCGGGCGCCTGTGGCCACCGGTCCGAGATGCCCAATGGTCCTATCGTATGTAGTCTAAAGTACTAATATACGAAATCCGGTCGCGAGCCTGCCGATACAGATGTGAGCGGTATAACGCACGCCGCCCATCCAAGGAGTGCCCTTTGAGCGACCTTATGCCTCTCGATGTCGACGAACTCGCCCGGCGCAGCGCCGTCCTCGGCGACGACTACGTCCTGGTTCCGGACGACGCCGACCTCGTTGCGTTCATGCTCGGCGGACAACATTGCAGCTTCAGCGTGGCGGCCGATGGCCGGCTCACGTGGCGCGGCTTCGGCGGCACGTTCCAAAGCCTCGGCGAACTCCGCGCGATGGCCCGGGAGAATCCGGCAACGCCGGAGCCTCCGCTCCCCAAGATCGAGTACGGCGATACCGTCGGCATCGAACTCTTCGGCAACATGCTCGACACGATCGCGTTCCTGCGCGTTCGCCTGCGCGCGCTCGCCGACGTCGTGATGGAGAAGGGGCTCGTCACGGGTCCGGAACTGCTCGGGAAATATCACGAGTATCACGAGCGGAGCTTCGAAGCGTTCCGCGACCTGATGTTGCTTCGCCCGGAGATCTTCGAGAAACGCTTCGGCGAGTGGCTCGCCACCGAGAATAACTACCGCACCGCGCTCGCGGCGGACCGGGCGACCGAAGCGGAGCCGTAGGGTCCGTAACCGAGCGGGGATTCGGACGGGTTAACGCCAATAGGCTCCCTCGGCGCCCGCGTTCGAGCTGCTGAGCTCCGCTTGCGCCCATTCGTCACCAACGCGTGATCAACAGGGTCAACCTTGAATTTCAGTACCCTCCAGCTGCGCCCGTATCAGATCGAGGCGCAGCGGGCAATTGTCGAAGCGCGCAAGCGCGGGCTTCGCGCCCAACTCGTGTCCCTCGCGACCGGCCTCGGCAAGACGGTCATCATCGCGACGCTTCCCGAACTCCTCGAGCTTCGGCCGACCGACGTGACGCTCGTGATCGCGCACCGCGACGAACTGATCCAGCAACTCGTCGAAAAGATGAAAGCGCAGAATCCCGATGCGATCGTCGGCATCGAGAAAGCCGATGAGGCGGCATCCGACGACTGCAACATCGTCGTCGCGACCGTTCAAACGCTAACCGGAGCGCGCCTCAATCGCTTCGCGACGAAATTCGGCCGGCGCGTCGCCGTTCTCGTGATCGATGAAGCGCACCACGCGGCCGCTCCGACCTACCGCGCGATCCTCGAGAAGATCACCTCGAAGCGGCCGGACGCGCTCGTGATCGGCTTCACCGCCACGCCGCACCGCGGCGACGGCATCCAGCTCGCGGAGATCTTTCCGGACATCGTGTATTCGATGGACGCGCGAGCCGGAATCGAGGCGGGGTATCTCGTCCCCGTTCGATCGTACGCGATCACGACGGAAACGGATCTCGACGCCGTCGCTTCTCGCGCCGGCGATTTCGTGCTCGGCCAACTCGCGGACGCCGTCGACAACGACGAACGCAATGCCGCCGTGCTCGACGCGTATCAGACGCTGACGCCCGGCAAGAAGACGCTCGTGTTTACCGCATCGGTGGAACACGCGCGGCACGTGGCCGCCCTCTTTAAAGAGGCCGGCATCAAGGCGGCATTCGCGAGCGGCGACACGCCGACGGCCGAACGCGAGGCGATCGTCGCGGGCTTCCGCGGTTCGTCGATCGACGTGCTCGTGAATTGCGGTCTGTATCTCGAGGGTTTCGACGTCCCGTCCGTCGAGGTGATCATCAACGCACGGCCGACGAAATCGACCACGCTCTACACGCAAGTCACGGGGCGCGGCCTCCGTCCGCTCGACGAAGACGCCTACTTTCTTTCGAATCTGCCGACACCCGATGCGCGCCGCACCGCGGTCGCGCAAAGCCGCAAACCGTACGCGACGATCGTCGACATCGTCGACCGCGCGCGGCGCCATCAATTGATCACGCTCCCGACGCTCTGGGGCATGCCCGCGCAGATCGACGCGCAGGGGCGCCTCATCTCGAAGCTGGCCGAGGATTACGAAGAGCTCTTCCGGGTGGGGCCGCGCGAAGCGGCGCGCGCGCGAACGGCCGACGCGATCGAGAACGCGCTGATCGAAATCGAAGAGGCGTCGAAGCCGAAGGGCCGCCAGGCCGAAACCTGGCAGATGATCACGCCCGAGCATTGGCGCCTGGAACGCTCGGCCGAACGCATTCCGCGCGATCGTAAGGGTCGCCCGATCCAACATTTCAATGCGAAGTTCGAGCAGTTCATGGGAATGGCGCAACGCATCGCGCCGCACGAAGACGCGACGAAGTTCGCGCTTCGCATGCTCGACGTCGACCGCCGCTCGCTCGGTGCCGAGCAGCATGCGGTCGACGTGACCCGCAGCGGCGATGCGTGGATCGCAACCTCGAAGAAGGGCCGCGGCCCGGCGCGAGTCCTCGTGAGTGCCCCGAGCCTTCCCGATGCGATCGCCGCCGCGAGCGCGCGGCTCGAGGCGGGCGACGCGCAGTCGCGCGCGCCGCAAGGCGGCGCGAAGCGGCGGAACTCGCGACGTTGGCGCGGCAAGAAGGCCGGCGCCGCCAAGGAGAGCGCCCAGGCGATGTAAGGGGAATCGGGAGCTTTCGGCGTACGCCTCGGGTCCTGTGAACCTTCGTCCTTTCCTCGCCGCGCTCGTCGCCGCATCGTGCTGCGTCGGCGGCGTCGCCGCCGCCCGCGGCCGTACGCCGGCACCATCGCCCTCGCCGGCTCCGTCCGCGTCCGCCGCGCTGCCGGCCGGGCTCGCACAGCGTCTCGGATTTCCGGCACTCTCCGCGGGCCAACCGCAGGCGTACGCGTCGTTCGTGCGCGATAGCGAGCGCCAGACCGGCTTGATCGACATCGTCAAGAAAGACGACGAGGTCTACCTCGACCTCGGGCCCGAGCAGATCGATCATCCGTACATCGTCGCGCCGGTGTTGGCGTCGGGCGTCGGTGCGGATGCGTTTGCGGGCCGCGTCTTCTCGCCGTTCGTCATGTCGTTCAAACGCGTCGGCCGGCGCGTCCTCTGGGTCGAGGAGAACACCGATTACTCGGCGCCACCCGATAGCTCGGCGGCGAACGCGCTCGCGATCTCGGTCAGCGACTCCGTCATCAACAGCACGCCGATCGTCGCGGAGGATGCGGCGAGCGGTCGCGTGGTCGTCTCCGCCGGATTCTTTCTCGGCGATTTCGAGAACGTGGGCAAATCGCTCGCGGGCCCCGACGCTGGGCCGCTCGAACTCCTCGGCCTCGGCGCACGCCCGCAATACGCGGTCGATCCCACGAAGTCGTACATCGATCGCACGAAGGCGCTGCCGGAAAACGACGAGATACAAGCGAGTCTCGCGTTCTCGGGGCCGCCCGGCGATATCGACGGCGCGCCCGACGGACGCGGCGTGCGCCTCGCGATGCACTACTCGATCGTGGAGCCGCCCGCGGCGAGCAGTTACATGCCGCGCATCGCCGACGATCGCGTCGGATACTTCATCACGGCGCACCGGCGGTTCGACAACGATGCCGCGCCCACGGCGTTCGTTCGCTACATCGAACGTTGGAATTTCGAGCGCGGTCCGCTCGTGTATTACTTAACGAACGAAATTCCGCCCCAGTACAAGCCGTCGATCCGCGCGGCGCTGCTACAATGGAACGTCGCCTTCGCGAAGATCGGCATTCCGAACGCGGTCGAAGTCCGCGACCAGCCCGCCGATGCAGCATGGGACCCGGACGACGTCCGCTACTCGACCGTTCGCTGGATCACGGGCGACGACAATCCCTTCGCCGCCTACGGGCCGGCGACGGAAGACCCGCGCACGGGCGAACTGCTGCGCGTGGAGATCGTGATTTCCGGCGAAGCGCTGCGCTCGATCAAGCGCGGTTACGTGAACGAGGTCGTGCCCGCGCGCGGTTCGGTTGCCGGCGCCTACGGGCTTCCGGTGGTCGATTCGTCGCTGCACGTCGCGTGCGGTTCCGGCGACTGCGACGATTTCGATCGCGAGTCGGCGCGCTATGCGGCGGTCGGTATGGACGCGCTACGTTTCTCGGGGGCCACGCCGGAACAGATGGATCGCTTCGCCGACCATTGGCTGCAAGCGACGGTCCTGCACGAGTCCGGTCACAACTTCGGTCTGCGGCACAACTTCATCGGCTCCACGCTCTATTCGTTGCGGCAACTGCACGACAAGTCGTTCACGGACGCGCACGGCCTCTCGGCATCCGTGATGGGTTACGCTCCCGTCAATCTCTCGCCGCCCGGTCAGCCGCAGGGCGACTACTTCCAGCTCAAGCTCGGGCCCTACGACGAGTGGGCGATCCGATATGGCTACGAACGCTTCCCGAACGTTCATCGTCCCGAAGACGAGCTCGCCGAACTGCACGGCATCGCGGACGAGAGCACGCGGCGCGAGTACGCATACGAATCCGATGAGGATGCCGACGGGCCGCTCGCCGTCGATCCCCGCGTCTCGGTGTTCGCGCTCTCGAGCGATCCGCTCGCGTTCGACGCGAATCAGTTCGCCGTCGACGATTCGCTGATCTCGAAACTCGATCGTTCGTTCCCGCGCGAGGATCGTCCGTACGATGAGGAACGGCATGCGTTCCTCACGATGCTGATCGACTACGACTACGCGGCGCTGCTCGCATCGAAGTACGTGGGCGGCATCTACACGTCGCGCGACCACCGCGGTCAACCGGGCGGCGCCGCCCCGTTCGCGCCGGTCCCGCGCGAGGAATCGCGGCGCGCGTTCGCGCTGATTTCGGCGAACGTCTTCTCGAGCGGTGCGATGCGCTTTCCGCCGCAGCTCCTCAACGATCTGGCACCGACCCACTACTTGCATCGCGGCAGCGAAGAAGCGGAACGTCCGGACTTCCCGATCGCCGAGGTGATCGCGTCCGTGCAGGACGACGTCATGTTCCGGCTCTTCTCGCCCTCCGTGATGAGCCGACTCGCCGACGCGCAGTTGAAGACGAACGATCCCACGAGCACGATGTCGCTGGCGGATCTCTTCGGGTGGACGCAGGCGTCCGTGTGGGACGATCTGCGCCCCGGACTCACCTCGATCGATCCGGTGCATCGCGCGTTGCAACGCCGGTATACGAACCTGCTCGTCGCGTTTTCGCTCGCACCGAGTTTCGTGGTGGAAGCGATCGGCTATCCGAGCGATACGTCGCCGCTCGCGCGTTACGAACTGCGACGGCTCGCGACGCGCGTCGATGCCGAGCTGAACGATCCGCATCTCGACGTGATCACGCGCGCGCATCTCGAGGACGTGCAGAGCCGCGTCCGTCACGCGCTCGACCCGAACGCGACGCGCGGAGCGTGAGCGCGATGGTTGCCAACGCGCGCTGCCTCGCAAGCGAGGGCGGCACGAGCGCGAGCGAGCGTCTCGCCGAGTATCTCGACGCGGCGGACGCGCGAGAGGCCGCAGCGCGTGCCGACGCATCGGTTCTGATTCTCGATGCGCGGCCGGGCGAGCCGAGCGACGCGCTCGACGCGGCGGCCGCCGCACTTTACCGCGCGGGCGCGTACGCGCGCGTGAGCGAGGGCCGGCTCGTGGCGGTCGCGACACGTCCATCGCTCGCGGAAGCGCTCGGGGCGAGCGACGAGCGTGCGGGACGCGCGCTCGCCGAACTCCTTCGCGCGTTCGATGCCGCACACGCACGACCGGCCCGCGTGCGCTTACGCGACCGCGAGCTCGATCTCGGCGAGCGCGCGCACGTGATGGGCATTCTCAACGTGACGCCAGATTCGTTTTACGATCGAGGGCGCTACAGCGGTGTGGACGCCGCTCGCGCGCGAGCCGCCGAGATGGTCGAGCTCGGAGCGAGCACGATCGATATCGGCGGACAATCCTACGCGCATTGGAATCCGCAGATCGAAGCGCGCGAAGAGGCCGCCCGCGTCGTGCCCGTCGTCGAAGCCCTGTCGCGCGATCATATCGGCGTCCCGCTCTCGATCGATACGTTCAAGAGTTCCGTCGCCGAAGCGGCCCTGGCCGCGGGAGCGCATCTGATCAACGATTGCAGCGGCCTCTCCGACGATCGATTGGCGGGCGTCGTGGCGCGCTACGATGCGGCGCTCGTCGTGATGCATCTCAAGGGCGAGCTCAACGTTCGCGCGGCCGCGTACCCCTATGACGATGCGCTTGCCGAGATCTGCGGCTTTCTGCGCGAGCGCACGGATGCGGCACTCGCCGCGGGCGTCGCGCGCGACTCGCTGATCGTCGACCCGGGCCTCGAGTTTGGGAAAGAGCCCGAAACCGACCTCGAGATCCTCGAGCGGTTCGGGGATCTGCGATCGCTCGGCTATCCGATTCTGTTCGCGGCGAGTCGCAAGAGCTTCATCGGCCGCATCTTCGATCGGCCCGCGAAGGAGTTGCTCGTGCCGTCGCTCGCGACGGCCGCGGTCGGCATCGCCGCGGGCGCCGGACTCGTCCGGGTCCACGACGTGGCCGAGACGGCGGAACTCGCCCGTATGCTCGGGGCGATCCGGCGCGACGGACGCCGGTCTCTCGCGATTGCGGCTGTGATGCCGCGGGCGGAAACCCCCGAGCCCGGTCGGCGGTCTACATCGTCGTGAATGTGTACCTCGGTGTCGGCTCCAATCTCGGAGACCGGCAGGGCAATATCTTGCAGGCGCTGCAGAAGCTGCGTGCGATCGCGAACGTGGAGTCCGTCTCCGCCTACTACGAGACGCAGCCCGCTGCGGGCGTGGCGGGCCCGGCCTTCCTCAACGTCGCGGCGAAGCTCTCGACGAGCCTCGAGCCGGAGGCCTTCGAAGCGGCCGTACGCCGGATCGAGGTGGCGGTGGGCCGTCAGCGGGCGCAGCATCTCGCCGCGCGACCGATCGACGTCGACATTCTCTTCATCGACGATCTCGTGCGCGATTTCGGACGCTTCGCGGTACCGCATCCATATTTGGCGGAGCGGCCCTTCAACCTGATTCCGCTCGCGGAGATCGCACCGTCGCTCGTGGATCCCGCCACGGGCGCGACGGTCGGTTCGCTCGCCGCGCGCGTCGATGCGTCGTCGTTCGTGCGCAAGACGCGGTCGCTCAATTTCCTCGCGAATCGCCAAGAGGACGAGCCCGACGTCAAGCTCTCGATCAACCGCGTCGGCGTCTCGAGCGTCAAGCGCTTGGTGCGCCTCAGCGTGGCGGGTCGCGAGACCGCGTTCAACGGCGTTTTTTCGATGGTCGCCGACCTCGCGCCCGATAAGGCCGGCGTCCATATGTCGCGCTTCTCGGAGTTGCTCGAAGAGGCGATGCTCGACGTGCTCTCGCGCGGCGAGCGACACGCGCGGATGGAAGACGTCGTCACGGCGATCGCGCGCGAGATCGTCGACTCGCAGAAGGCGCTACGCGCCGACGTGCGCCTCGAAGCCGATTTCGGTTTGGAGCGCTGGACGCCGGTGAGCGGGAAGCGCGGCGAAGAAACCTATACGCTCGTCGCGATCGCGCACGCCGAACGCGAGAGCCTGCGCCGCGTGATCGGCGTCGAGGCCGAAGGCATGACGGCGTGCCCGTGCGCGCAATTGATGGTACGGGAGCATAGTTTACGCGAGCTCGTGGAAGCCGGCTTCTCCGAGTTCGATGCGAACCGTGCGCTCGACGCGCTGCCGGTCGCGACGCACAATCAGCGCGGGCGCGGGAGCGTTCTCATCGGCGTTCCCGACGGGCGCGATGCGGACGTTCGCGCGGAAGATCTCGTCGAGATCGTCGAGAACGCGATGTCGAGCGAGACGTACGATTTGCTCAAGCGCCCCGACGAGTTCTTCATCGTGAATAAGGCGCACCACAATCCGAAGTTCGTGGAAGACGTGGTGCGCGGCATCATGGCGAGCGCGCTCGACGTGTACGCGGATTTCCCCGACGACACGTTCGTCGGTACGTCGCAGACCAACTACGAGTCGATCCACAAACACGATGCGTTCGCCGAAGCGTTCGGAACGTTCGGCGAGTTACGAAACGAATTGCGCACGCAGCGCTACGACGGCCGCAAGACGGATCTCGCGACCTGGCTCGGAACGCAACGCTCGCCGGTGGTCGCCTGACCCTTCCCTTCGAGATCTGGGCCTCGCCCGAGCCGACGTTCGCACGTATCGACGCGACGACGTTCCGCGATCAGCTCGCGGAGACCGGACACGAAGCTCGCGACGCCGATCTCGATCTCCTCGCGACGCTCGGCGTGCGCGGCACGCGCTATCCGGTGCTCTGGGAAAAGACGGCGGGGCCCGATGGCGCGTTGCACGTCGAGTGGGCCGCCCGCCGCCTCGAGCGCCTGCGCGAACTCGGCATCTCGCCGATCGTCACGTTGCTGCATCACGGGAGCGGCCCCGCCTCGACCGATCTCGTGGACCCGGAGTTTCCCGAGCGTTTCGCGGAGTACGCGGGTTCCGTCGCCGCCGCGTTTCCGTGGGTGCGCCGTTGGACGCCGATCAACGAACCGTTGACGACGGCGCGCTTCGCGACGTTATACGGTCACTGGTATCCGAACCGTCGCGACGACCGCGCGTTCGGGCATGCGATCGTGCACGAAGCGCTCGCGATGCTGCTCGGGATGGAAGCGATCGGCCGTAGCGTACCCGACGCGACGTTTACGATCACGGAAGATTTGCAGAGTTTCACGGCGCTCGACGGGGGCGTCGAGGCGTTCGTCGCCCACAAGCGCGAGCGCATGTATCTTTCGATCGAACTCGTGATGGGTCGTGTGGTCGAGGGACATTCGCTCTACGCGTATCTCGTCGAAGCGTGCGGCGTCGCGCCGGCGTTGCTCGCGCGCATCGTACGGCACGCACGCGCGCCCGACGTGGTCGGCTGGAATTATTATCCCAACTCGGAGCGCGCGCTCGGCACCGATGCGACCGGCGCGACGTTCAACATCCCGGCGCGGGAACGGCAACCGATTTCGCCTCTGCCGCTCTTGCGCGCGGCGTACGGGCGCCTCGGGCTGCCCTTCGGTATCAGCGAGGTCCACATCAACGCGGACGAAGCGGCGCGCGTCGCGTGGCTCGACGCTCGCGTCGCCGATCTCGTCACGCTCGCGGACGAGGGGCTTCCCGTGCGGATGCTCGGAGCGTGGGCCGCGTTCGGCCTCGTGGATTGGGATTCGCTCCTAACGCGGCGCGAAGGCTACACGGAGGACGGTGTGTTCACGTTCGCCGGGCCTGGAGCCACGCCGCAGCCGACCGCGGTCTCCACCGCCGTCATGCGCTATGCCGCGGCTTCGGTGCTCTCGGCGTCCTGAGGTTTGCTCTTGCGGCCGGGGAGCATGATGCCGACGAAGATGCCGAGCGCGAACGACACGAGCGCGAGCCCGATCGGGTTCTGCGCGGCGTAGTCGGCGGCGCCGCGGAACGGCGCGAGCGGATCGGATTCAGGCTGTTCGTCGGAAACGATGACGTCGTGCGCGTACGGTGCTTCGACGGCCGGGCTCGGCGTCGTCGACTCGTGTGTCGTCGCTGCTGCCGGCGCCGGTGCGGGCGCCGGCGATGGCGACAGGGGCACGTGCGTGAACGTTTCGCTCGCTGCGGGCGCCGGCGCCGGAGGCGCGGGGACGTGGACCACGTCGGGCACCGGGGGCGCGCTCTCTTCGGCTACCGGAGGCGTGCCGAGGGCGGCTCCCACGCTCGCCGCGGTCGATCGGCTCACGTCTTCGACGGCTTGCCGCGCGATGGCCGCGATCTCTTCCGCGCTCACGAGCGGCTCCGCGCCGTGCGGGTTCGTCGTATCGATGAAATCGGGTGCGGTGGAATTCTGAGGCACGTCCATGAGGCCCCTCCGAGCCCGCGCGCGGGCCCTTTGGCGTGAGAAGATGGGCGGGTTTCGTTTACCCTATATACCTAGGGTCGGCGCCTGCGGCCCGTTCCGTTAGTTGTCGGACGTCCCCGTTCACCGTAACTTCCGCCCGAGCGGCAAACACCTTGGTGAACTCGGCCCCGAGCAACAGGATCATCGCCGAATAATAGAGCCAAATCAGGGCGACGAGCACCGAGCCGGCGGCGCCGTAGGCCGAGGCGACGCCTCCGTAGGCGAGGTAGAGCGAAATGAGCGCTTCGCCGAACACGAAGAGCACGGCGGTGACGGACGCCCCGATCCAGACGTCGCGCCAAGCGACCCGCACGTCGGGCAGCACCTTGAAGAGGAGCGCGAAGATCACGGCGGTCACCACGAGGCTCACCGCCTGCTCGACGAGCGTCAGGATCGTCGTCGAATCCGTGAACCGAATCTTCTCGAGGACGTTCGTTCCGACGAACGCGATCGCGGCGTTGGCCACGAACGTCGCGAGTAGCAGCGCGCCGACGATCACGATCATCGCGAAGGAAGCGATGCGGCTGCGGATCAGTTGCTTCCAGCCGCCGCGCGTCGCCTCGACGTGCCAGATCACGTTGAGCGCGTCTTGGAGCGATGCGAACAGGTTGCTCGCGGTAAACGCGAACGCGATCCAGCCCACGACCTGGGCGATCCGATTTTGGTGCGGTTTGTTGAACCCGGCGTCGATCAACTGCCGCACGGTGTCCGCCGCGGCGGGGCCGGCGTTCTTCGCGATATCGGCGATCAGGCTATTCTCGGCGGCCGTGTGGCCGCCCGACCCGTCGAGGCTGAGGATGCCGCCCACGACGGCGATCAAGATCACGAAGAGCGGTGCGATCGCGAAGATCGTCGAGAACGCGATCGCGGCGGCGAGGCGCTGGGCCTTGTCGTCGTTGAACGCCGCGAACGTCCGCTTCGTCAGTGTCACGAAGTTCGCCGGCGGCGGACTCTCGGGTGCCGGATGGCCGTTCTGCGTCATGAGAATCCCTTCGCCACCGCGATGACTAACGAAACTCGGTTCCGAACGGCGTAACGATGGTCGAGTGTCTCGTCGTCGGGTCGCACCTTCGCTTCGACGGCGTTTGGCAACGTCCTCAGCACATCGTCACGCGCTTGGCGCAGCGGGTGCCGGTCCTCTTCGTCGAGGAGCCGTTTCCTTCGCGGATCCAGGACGATCGCATCGCGACCGAGGCCGGCGTGGAGGTCCTTCGCCCGCTACGCGCGGCCCACGATTTCGAACACGATGCGCGCACGCTCGCTCGCGTTCGCGAGTGGGTGGACGGCCGTCGCGCCGCCGTGTGGTTGTACACGCCGATGATGCTCTCGCTCGCCGACGCGTTGCCCGGCGCGACCATCGTGTACGATTGTATGGACGAACTCTCGGCCTTCGATTTCGCACCGCCGGCTTTGCGCGCGCGCGAACGCGCGCTCGCGTCTCGTGCGGCACTCGTTTTTTGCGGCGGCACGTCGCTCTACGACGCACGCCGCGACCTCGGAGCGAAGGTCGTGCTCGCGCCGAGCGGCGTCGAGTTCGAGCACTTCGCACGGGCCGCCGAGCCGCACCCGCTCTTCGCGCACCTCGCACCTCCGATCTTCGGGTACGTCGGCGTCGTCGACGAGCGTATCGACGTCGCATCGATCGAAGCGCTCGCGCGCCGCGACGCGCAGGTCGCCCTCATCGGCCCGCTTGCGAAGATCGACCCCGCCACGCTGCCGCGCCGTGCCAACGTTCATTTCACGGGCCGCATGCCGTACGACGATCTTCCCTCGCTGCTCGCGGGCATCGACGTCGCGATCATGCCGTTCGCGGCGAACGCGGCGACGCGATTCATCTCGCCGACGAAGACGCCCGAGTATCTCGCCGCCGGGAAACCGGTCGTTTCCACGCCCATCGTCGACGTCGCCCGAGCGTACGGCGATATCGTGACCGTCGCCGAGGGAGCGGAGGCATTTGCGGACGCATGCGTCGCCGTTGCCGCGCGGCCCGATGCGGATCGCGTCGCGCGCGGTGTGGAGCGTGCGCGAGCCGTCGGCTGGGACGAGATCGTGCGCGGGATGTGGAATCGGCTCGAACGCGAATAGGTCGCGCGATGCGCCGTAGTTCGTTTCTCCTCTCGTTCGTCGCGCTCGTCACGCTCGCGACAGCCGCGCCGGCACTGGCCGTCGACCCGCCGTACCTCAAGCTCGCGCAAGCGCTCGGTACGCCGCACCTCGCCGATTCGATCGGTCCGGCCGATCATTCGTATCTGCAACTCAAGTTCACGCCGAACGGAGAGACCGCGGACAAGTTCACGAAGCTCGTGACGATCAGCATTCTGAAGGTGCCGACCACGCGCGAGGATACCGAAGCGGCCGCACGCGGCGTGATCGTTCGCTTACGGGACGGCGTGAAAGAGCGGAAAGCCGAAATTCAAACGTTCGATGAGAGCCCGATCGCGCCCGTCACGCTCTTCTACGAATTCTCGGGCGACGGCGACGTTTCCAAAGGCATCGTCTACTCGCCCCGCGTCGGATACGTGACGGCCGCGCAAGTCGACGTGAAGAACGGCGGGACGATCTCCGGCTCCGACGTCGCGGAACTGAAGAACATCATCGCGCAAGCGAAGGAACGGTAGCGGCTTCGAGCCGCTCGATACGGCTGCGCAGCGACGGGTGCGAGGAGAAGAGCAACTCCATCCACTTCGGTTGTTCGTCCTCGGCGAGATTGCGTTCGCGTAGGCGCGTGAACGCCGCCGCGCCGGATGCCGCATCGTGCGTCGCTTCGATCGCGAATCGATCGGCCGCGCGTTCGCGTTGCCGCGAGAATGCGGAGAGCGGCGGGCCGGCGAGCGTGCCGAGGAACGACATCGCGAAGAAGAGACGCGCGAGTCCCGAGCTCGTCGCGAGTTCCGAGCCCTCTTTCCGCGCGAGCGCGCGGCTTCCGTAGAACACGAACGCTGCCGCGAGCGTTCCGAGCGCGACGCCGCGCCACACGTCGCCTTTGACGTAATGGCCGAGCTCGTGCGCCACCACGAAGATCGTCTCATCCGGTTCGAAGCGATCGAGCAACGTGTCGCCGATCACGATGCGTTTGGTGCCGAGGAGACCCGTGACGTAAGCGTTCGCCTTTTCGGTCTGCTTGCTCATGTCGACGCGCAAGAGTCGCGCGTCGCCCGCACCGAAACGGTCCGCGAGCGCGCGGACGCGTTCGGCAAAATCGCCTTCGAGCGGCGTGAACGTGTTGAAGAGCGGCGCGATGAACGTGGGAACGACGACGTTCGCGAGCACGAGAAGCGGAAAGCTTCCGGCGGTGGCGACGAGCGGCCACGTGCGCGGAAGGCGTTCGATCGTGAACGCGAGCAACTCGATCAGCGGCACCGCGACCGCGGCCGTCACGCCGAGGCTCTTCGCCTGTTCGCCGAACCAATCGGCATCCGATTGCTTGGAGAGTCCGTAGCGTCGTTCGAGTGCGACGCCTTCGACGTAGTCCGCGGGAAGATCGAGCGCGGCCGAGAGCACGACGAAACCTGCGACGAGCGCCATGCGCCGCGCGCGTGGTTCGCGCTCGCCCGGCGCGGGCTCCGTCAGCGGCGCGAGCACGTATGCCGCGACGCCGAGCGTCGCGAGCGAACGCGCCATGCCTCCGAGCATGAGGCCGCGCCGCAAGCGGCCGTACGCTTTCGGATCGGCCGCGAGCGGCGTGGAGGGTTCGCGCAACGCGGCGACCGCCTCCATCGCGCGCACGTACGCGTATCCGAGGATGGCTCCGGTTGCGACTCCGATGAAAAAGCGGCGCATACGAGAACCGATACGCCGTGAAGCCTTCGCGTAACTCCTCGCTCGCACGCAGCGCCGCATTCGGTCTCGCCTGCCTCTGCGCGCTCGCGGCGCCGCTGCCGCTACGGGCTCAGGCGGTGTCGCCGATCGATTTCGGAACGGAATCCCTCGGCGACGTGCGGCTCGGCGTCGCGATCGCGACCGTGGCGCAATTGGTCGATGCGCCGGCGCTCCTCGCACGTTCCTCGTCGCAGAGTTTCGTCGACGATGCATTCGCGCGCCTCGCCGCGGCGACGGACGACGCGCGCGTGCGCGCCGACGTGACCCGCGATCGCGACGATCTACGGACGGACGGCGCAGCGACGTTCGATCGCGCGAGGGCGGACCGCGATCTCGTCGCGCTCGTTCACGACGTGCTGCACGCCTTCGCGTTTCCACGCGATCGGCTCTTCGACGTGGGCTTACTCTCGCAGCAAAGTGCGTACAACGCGCGCGTGCTACGCTCGCCTTCGACCGACGGCGAGGTCCGCCACGCGCTCGGCGCGATCGACGTCGCGGATACGCTCGTCGTCGGCCTCAAGGCGTTACGTCAACGGCTCGCGTCGGTGCCGGCCGGGCATTGGAGCGATATCGCGACGCAGTCGGGCGCCATCGTCGCGGCGATCCTCGGCCCGTCCGTCACGCCGCCGTTTCCGGAGAGCGATGCGGTGTGGCTGGTTCTGTTTCGTGCGCGTCCCACCGACATCGCGGCGCGACGTGGAACGCCGCGCTTGTTCTTCGATGTGGTTCGCTTCGATGGAACGCACCACACGATCGGCGCGTATCCGGCCGGTAGCGGCGGCTTCACGCGCGACGCACCCGCGCTCGTTTGCGGATTCGATCGTGAGGGCGACGCCGCGAGCGAACGCGCGATCCCGATCGTGCCGCCGCCCGGAACGACGGACGCGCAACTCGCGGACGAACTCGAAACGCGCTGCCTCGCGAGCGCGAAGGGCACGTGGCGCTACCGCGTCACCGCTGCAACGGACGCGCGCTTCATCGTCGACCTCCTCGTGAACACGGTCCCCGACGCCGCATCGATCGTGCGCCAGACAGCTAGATAATGCTGATCGTTTCTTTTGGTTTTGGGTGCGCTTCGAGGGCGGCTTCGAGCGCGCGTGCGAGTTCGTCGCAGATCGGATCGTCGATCTCTTCGAGGCGTCCGAAATCCGCGAGTTCCATCAACTGCGGATCGATCGGCACGCGGGCGAGAACCGGCGCGCGCGCGCCTTCGGCGACTTCGTCCGCGTGCGAGGGGCCGAACACGTCGTAGCGCGCGCCGGTGTCGGGCGCGACGTAATACGACATGTTCTCGACCACGCCGAGGATCGGTTTCTTCATCGTGTGGATCAGGTTCGCGGCCTTACGCACGATCATCGTCGCGAGCTTTTGCGGCATGGTGACGAGCACGACGCCGTCGATCGAAAGCGATTGAAGCACGGTGAGCGGAGCGTCCGACGTGCCCGGGGGCAGATCGATGAGCAGCACGTCGAGATCGCTCCACAGCGTCTGTTCGTAGAACTGCCGGATCACGCCGGAGACGATCGGTCCGCG
>Ga0116229_10007760_pt1 | contig 16846 bp, 15 predicted proteins | sample S1TSphgellanicum_3_FD_87313 | JGI IMG/M metagenome (GOLD analysis project Ga0116229, IMG submission 87313) | Host-associated microbial communities from peat moss isolated from Minnesota, USA - S1T2_Fc - Sphagnum magellanicum MG | ecosystem: Host-associated > Plants > Peat moss > Unclassified...
CAATCAGAAATAACTTCTGCAAGTGGTTTTACAACATGCAATCCACCTTCAAGTATGTGCATTGCCCGATTTGGAAGGCATTCCCTCTACTTTAGTTGTAAAAACAGCAAGATTGTTATGTTAATCCTTAGCAAGCTTGATTGTAGAAATTACAAACCTAAGGTCATTTTTCACCTTCAAGTTCCAAAGTTGCCTTGAGCATCTCATGTTTGATGCATTGTGTGCTTACACCTAGAGACATTTCCTTCTTCATTCTTACCCTTGTCTAGTTGTAGGCATGATTCATGTTTTGGACTTATGTCATTTCCCAAGGCATTGTTATAGCCTAACCACCTTATTGATTATGTGTTTTTCCACGTTTCTTTCATGCAGTAGTATTAATCATTTTCCATTATACTCAGCTTCTACTCTAAACCAGGTCCTTGTAATTGAAAAGGTACGCAACATCATTTTGCACTAGTTGATGTACCATTTTATTTTATTTTATTTCCTTTCAAAGTATTTTTGTTGATCATTCTTGTAACATGGCATGTTGGTGGAACCATAAAAGTGTGTTCAGGCCATGTAACTTGACCATAACCTTGTTAAAAATCCCCCCTTTCATTGTACCTCAAATTAACATGTAACATTATTATTATTGTTGTAACTTGTCCCACTTATTTACCTTATAATAATGATAATTTCAATTTCATGTGACAACTAACCAAAGGTATTTATGTTGCCCTTACATAATCAGTTGAACCAACTTACAAATAACCTACAAGACATTGTAACAAGGTATTCATTGCATGTAACATTATGTTTCCCTCATAACATGTTTACAAACTATTTAGATGCCTCTTTGTGTCAACCTTATCCTAGCTATAACATTTGTCTTGTAAAATGAAATTTCCTTTCATGTTAATCGCATTGTTGTTCATTTCCATGCCCTTTTAAAAGATCCCCCCTTGCATTGTATTTCAATTAAATATGTGACACATAACATGATTGCTCTTATTACCAATCCCATTTATTTTGTAATGGTAATTTTAATTTCATGTGTCATTTGTCAAAAGGTATTTGTGTTGCTCTTGCAAAATCAGTTAAACCAAATTACAAATAACTTACTAGATATTGTAACAAAGTACTCATTCCATGGAGCATTATGTTTTTCCTATAACATGCTTACAAATTGTTTAAATGCCTCATTGTGTCAACCTTATCCTAGCTATATCATCTATCTTGGGTGAAAACACACTAAAGGTGATCCACTTTTATTCAAAAAATGTGATGTACAACAAGTATTATAATATGCAATAAGCTAAAATCCTAATGGCATCTTTTGGCAAGTAAAAAACTTTAGAATTTGCACAATAACATTTTTGAACTCAAAGTTCATTTTGAATTAAAATTAATTTTGATCCAATGGTTAGATGAAAAGGATTGGATAAAATCAATGTACACAAAGTACATAACTTACTGTTTTTCAACAACCATAGGGCTTCATGTTTATGATTCATAAAACATTACCAAACAAAAGAAAATTGAAAAAATAATGCAATGCCCATCTATAAAATCTCCTCCTCTTTTATATGGTAGTGGTTTTTTCCTAAAAATACGATATTATTATGCATTCATTATTAAACAAATGCAAAAAAAAAACATTCTTTGAATGGAATTTCACCCAAATATTTTAAATTTCTAAATTGTCCTAGATTTAACTAATGTATATCAATACCATACACCATAAAAAAATTCACCCAATAATCCATCCACAACCCTAGTTTTGAAATATATATTCAAATTTTCAAACTCTATAGGTATTATTTTGTCACGAATATCCTCCATACGTTCAATTTCTTCAATGTTTGTTGAATTTTTCAAAATAATTGATTAAATGAAGTCTAAAGGTAATCAAATATACTTTTAAAAACAAAAATAATCCAAGATATGATGTCCATACATTACCAAAAATAATAATTGTAGAAAAATTATACATATGACTACAATTTTGGGGGGGCTTAGTGTGCTTTCACCCTCTTGCATTGTAGTTCAATTAGATATATGACATGTAACATGATTGCTCTTGTTGTAACCAATCCCACTTACTTTGTAATTGGTAATCTCAAATTCATTTAACATCTAACAAAAGGTATTTGTGTTGCTCTTGTAAAATTAGTTGAACCAAATTACAAGTAACCTACAAAACATCGTAACAAGGTACTCATTCCATGTAGCATTATGCCTCCCCTATAACATGTTTACAAATTGTTTAAATGCCTCTTTATGTCAACCCTATCCTAGCTACATGTGTCTTGCAAAATGAAATTTCCTCCCACATGTCAATCCCAAATTATTATTCATTTTCTTTTTTAAATATATTCTCTTGCATTGTACTTCATTAGTTATTTGATGTAACAGTTGATTGCTTGTGTTATAACCAATTCCACGTACTTCAATATGGTAACTTGTTGATATATGTTATTATTTTAGAGGGTGTTGTTAATCCATGCCTTATCTACTAGTATGCACTCTTACATGCTTATTCTATATGTTGGGGTTAGCTCCAGAAGGAGTCTTGCATTGGTGGGCCATTCATTTACGAACCTTTCATGTATTGTCACTAAGAGGACAAGTGCTAACCATTAGTCTAGTATTCTTCTTTTACATATGATTTTGTTGTTTGGTTTTGTAACATCAATGTGGTACATATAATGCAATTGTGTCACATGAAATTGTATCCATTTGCTTGTTACATGTAGATCATAATCATATCTATGGAATTTAATGTGTAATTTTCTAATTGGTAATTTGGCTTAAATATGCATGTTTAATCCAACCCATCATATTGTGACATGTTTAACAATAAATTTGGCAGGAACATTTGTCATCATTAGATATGATGAAACCCTAAACCTATCAATGAGTTTCCCAAACCCTAGAACACAACAAAATGCTTAGTCAATGTAATATTTTCCACAACTTTGTAAAAGATGTACACACAATATGCAACTACATAGTTTCATATCTTTGGACTTTGACATCGGGCTACATTACAATGTTGTTTTAAAGTTGTATTTGTAGTTTCTTACTTATTAACAATGGGTAGAGACTTAATTCTTTGGAAGCCTCGAGAAATCACTAACAATGTGGTGTTGGGTCAATATTGTAAGACATACCAAAATATTTTGACACAATTCAATGAGTTTTTTTGTTACAGATATTCTATCAATTATGGTAGTTGAGAAGAACAATACGATGGAGGCAAAGGAGATATTTGAAGGCTTGTTGAAATATTATGTCAAAATGTATGTAAAGCAGTTCGTAGAGCAATGGGTGACCCCTGAACTCTATCATGAATTGTTAAAGCAAACCCAAATTGTTCAAATCGCCATAACTTCCAATGCATATACTATGGGCATTATGAGAAATTGTGTTTACAAATACTAAACTGGCATGCAACTAAATTGTCATGGAAACTACTATCCAACTAAGGTACAACTACAATATGGAAATACAATAATTAATAATAAAATGCCACATTAGAATATTTCATAGTTGTAATTTAGTTACACATTAATTGGACTCTATACGACCATATGTGTGCAAAGTATATACAATGATAGTCAACCGTATTTTGACCATGATCACAAGTTGTAACAAAGTGGTTAATCTCAACTATGTTGCAATTAGTGTAGCTATAATGTTAAGTGAACAACTATTTTGTAATTGGCATGACATTGATGTGTATGATCATGCCACATGTATAATTAGGTAAAGGTCCATAACATTTGAAACTTACAACTTGTTTGCAACTAAAACTTAATTAAATTAGTTTTACAACTAAATTACAATTAAATGTGCCATTATGGTTTCACTACATAACTATTATTTGTTCACTATTTTAGAACTAGAGTGTTCAATTCATCTAGAATTAGTTGTCCACTATGTGACAACTCATATTATTAAAAGATTTATAGATTGTGCAATTCATTGAAAATGTAAATGCAAGCCTCTAGTTGGATTGGAATGGTGTATTAAAATGTTTATCAATATGTACACATAGATATCATTGTTTATACACTTCAAACTTTTAAAAACTATATTATTAAATGTTTGATTGATACGAGCCAATTCCTTTATTGAACTAATTAATTAAAAGAATTCATTTTCATAATTATATAAATAACTAAAATTTAAATAATGTAGTAAATATTATAGTCTTATTTTCTGTCATTGATGTTCAATTGTTGTGTTAATAATATTTCATTACATTGGAATTCAGAATATTATGTTGGTATATATACATATATATCAAACCATACAACTTCATGAAAGATGAAAATCTATTTTTGAATTGAGTTTAAAATATATATGTATATTTTATTAAACATTCAATAAGGGTGTACATATGAATATGTCTTTATATACTTCAATGTCTTCTACTCAAATTCTCGTTTATTATTTAACATTTCAGAATGAATTATTTGTTATTAATTTTTTTAATTAGTAATTAATATGTAATATACTTAATTACCATGAACCAATTAAGTAAACTAAATAATAAACTATTCATATGAATTCATTAATCAAATTTGATTAATTATTATTTAATTAATCAATCCAAATAATTTTAGATAACAAACTTTGTTAATGTAGGTGAGTAATTATTGAATTTTATTTGAATTCAGAACATCAATTATCAACACAGTTAATTATCTAATAATTATTTAAATAATTAATCATCTAATATTTATTTTAATAATTAATTATTTGAATCAATCAACTAATTAATTATCTGAATTATATTAACTAATTCATATAATCAATTTAGATAATTAATTATCGTATATTTAATTCAAATAATAATGTTAGATGATTAATCATAATTTCAAATTATTTACAAAATTAAAATCAAACAGAAAGCATGTGGGAATTTCTTTTTTATAGTTACAACTCAATTGCAACTAAGGTGTCACTAAAAGATTTAACCCATATGCTTTGTTTTCAATATCTCATTTCACAAACTATATAAAGCAAGTGACTCTTCTTGCATTCTCACATTAAAATACATGTGCCATGTTAGAATGAGCTCATAAAAGTTTAATCTTAAAGGCAAAACACATAACAAATTTAAAAACTTATGTGGTTCTTTAATTCACCTATTTTTTTAGTATCCTACTTTCCTATTTACCTACTTGCCTACCTAAGTAAGTAGGTAGGTAAGTAGGTAAGTTGGAGCTATATCAACTTACCTACCTATGGCTATGTACTAACCTACCTAGGTATATATATATATATATATATATATATATTTGTTCTCAAAATTCAATTAATATGCCATGTGACAACTTTTGATTGTGCCACGTGTCAAATCCAAGACCATCTAAAATGAATAATCATAATGGACAATGGATATCAATATTTCAAAAAAATCACCAAAAAATCTTCATAATGCCACGTGTTAAATTTTGATGGATGGATGAAAAATGACATCAACATGACATTATGACTATAGTCATAAAGGAGTTGCATAATAGTTGAAAAAAAGTTGTTGCAACAAAATTATAATTGAGTTGTAATGAGTTGCATTGTATATACGATGAGTTGCAACTCTTGCAACTTTTGCAACTTATCTGATAGCACTCACAATGTATAAATACTATAAGTTGCAAGTGGCTAATGCAATTCAAAAATTAAATTGCAAGGCAAATTGCAAAACACCCTAGGTTTTGCCTAGTTGAATATCATTAAATAGAAACAAACGACAAGTGTAGACTTGTGACCAAAGACCTCCATACATGCATTGTGAAACAACCCTACTCAAGTTCCCTTGCAAACTACGTATTATAAAAGTTGTCTTTATTCCACTAGCCATCCATTCAACATTCAATGGCAAGGGCTAGCTTTCACTTGAGTGGTGGACGAGTCTTGTAACGCCAAGCAAGGTTAGCACTATGAGTCCATTATGACCCATTCCTCTCAATATGGAGTGAACACAAGTATGTAAGTGTTGTGTAACTTAGAGTTTCTCACATCTAGTGTAGTCATTCATTGGAACTTGACTATTAATTTACAATGCCAAATTGTTGTAAAAACACCCAATGTCAATACACTATATTAAATCAAATCTATAGATTTCTAAAACATGGTTGATTAGCAAATCCCAATGATTGAGTGACAAATCCCAAAGTGGCAGTGACAAATCCTAGTGTGATAGTGTTACATCCCAATGTGTAATGTAATATCCCAATGTATAGGGATTCACATAAGGTTACAAATGTACTCACAATGTGTTTTATCATATCTTAATCACTTAAAATCCCTATGGGCCTACTACAAAATCTCATTTTTGTATAGATGAAATGTATTTTGGACTTGGATTCTATTGGATTCAAATTGACAAGTTACTCGATCATCATGTCCAGGTACTCCTATTGGTTGGAATTGAAAGGGTTATTGGTGAACAAATTCATTTCACCAAATTGTAGGCCAAATACTATACCATCCATTTTTGGTGATGCTTAGATCCAATTTTTGTTAAAAGGTCTTACTTTTAAAACATTATTTGGTGAAATGGAATCAATGTCATTGTCCAATATACTTGTATGCATGTGGAAATCACCCCCATGGACCATATAACTAATTTAGCCTCAGTTAGTCTTGTTGTTAGAGTTGAAGGTAACCCCATTGCCTTAGATCCATCCTTAAACCATCCTCTTTTAGAACTTGTGTCATCCACACTTATAGTTCATCAAAGGCCATGGTCCCTTCTTAGGTGGACAAAGGACAAAGCCACACTACCATGTTATTTATAACAAGAGTTCAAGAAGTGTGCATATGTACTCATCCTCTCATCCTCATTATAAAGAACGTGGTTGTGAGTTTTTCATCCTTTGTGATAATAACATTGTTTGGAATATTTGTACCCATGGCAATTTGTTCCTTGATCCATTGGAAGCACATAATATTTTATTAAGCAAAAGCTTGGGTTCCATGCATCATCTATTGATCTATACATGTGCAAGTTCACATTGCACTATGCAACCCATACTAGGCTTCCAATATTGAAACCATGTAAGCTTGCAATTGGGACCGATTAAATAAACACCTCCCCTCCATAGTACCAACATATTTCCCATTCACATAGACCCTTAATTGCATATTATATGGCAATAAAACAAGCTTAAGATATTAATCTAGACCAATATTTTAAGATATTAAGCTTAACCAACTACCATATTGTGATTGAGGTCATATAATGTGATTTCATCAAAACCATGTTAAGTACTAATCATGATTGGATATAAAGCCTTTAAAATCGAAACATTAAATTTATTTGAACCCACTTGACAACTCCTCATCCCATTTTTAGCACATATATAAAATGCAGGTTGTGTCATTTACGAGGTTAATGATTCACCTCACTTGCAAGCATTTATCACTACACCAAATCGTGACTTTCATGACTTGGACATTATGCAACTATGTCCTAAATCTAGTCATGTAGTCGAATTTGACATGTTGATTTACATGGTCAGTCATGATTATGACTACATGACTAAATGCAATACGACTAACTACTTGTAATCATTACTATGACTACATGACTAACCCAACAATATGACTATGATAAGGTGGCCCCTCCCCCACCCCCATTGAACCAATCTAATTAACTTCAACCAATTTAATTTGGTTGGACATTGATAATTACGTGAGGGTTTTAAATATACATACATATATTATTCTTTTTAGGGCAACAATTTAATTAGATTCAACAATTTAAACCAATAAGAATGGGAGGTTCCCATAAAAATTATATATTTTACTAGCTATTTGGAAATAAATAAACTCATGATCAACTCATTCCACAATATTATACCATACATACATACTAATTGCACAAACATATATTTAATTAATGCAACAATATCACACACTAGAGGTTACATGGAATTGGCTCATAGACTTGAGGGCAAAGACCTTTGCTTCTTTTCATATATTAATTATAGGAGAATATTTGTATTATCTTAAAAATTTGAGGACAAAAATTAAATCAATGTATAAAGTGCAAAGCAAAGGCCTCTACATTAATGTATAAATTTGAGGCATAGGCCTTATCTATTTAATGTAGTTCATAAATTTGACGGCCAAAATTAAAAGCCATATATGTTATTTCAATCATTTAAAAAAAACAAGATGAACATGTACAATGTGAAAGCAAGTGACATCAACTAATGTAAATTGTGAAGGTGTAGGTGTACATGTAATCAAACCTTACACCTTCAAAGTAAATGTTGATGTGCTAGCTAATAGGTAGGAGCCTAAATTTTAGGGAATTTCATTTGCCAAATTGTTTAAGTTATTAAAGAACATGATCCTTACGAAAATAAACACCAATTCTAGCTATTTAAACCAAATATGAAATATTAATGATGAAGGATTAATCTATAATCATCCTCGATATATTTTTTGCGATACAAAAAAACAAAGTGGAAGAATTCAGCAAATTTTATTAATACTTATGGTTATTTTAGAATCGCCATAAACCTTTCATATTCATTTTAATTTATTTTTTTCAATTCATTTTTTAGTAAAACCCCACACTTGTGAAAAAACATCTAAAACCACAACTTCCAATCTAAGTTAAGGGTTTAGATTTTAGACCATTGAAAGGAAAGAGGAGATGCTTGCAAAACTCTGATGGGTATGATGGAAGGTGATCTTAAAAATGATGTTGCTAAATTGTGAAGAGTTTCAGAATTGCGAAAAGCTTCAAAGGTGCAAGGATGAAGGGTTTTTGGGAGAGTGAAGTGTAAGCAATGACTGGCTTGTTGCAATTGTGACAAGTTTTTGAGCTCGTTGAGGATTTTATTCGGCATCATGTAGTTTTTTGACTTGCGAAAGGCCACAAGTAAGCTTGCATTTGTTGTTTCCATTTTTTGTTTTGAACATTTGTTGTTTTGCCAACTCCTTTGTTGGTTTATTGGTTTTCCCATTTCAACCCATCTCAACAACACCCACAACTCGTCATTAGTAAAATCATTGAATTTGAATGCATATTTCATGGAAAGCTTGCAAACTAAACCTGGGTTGGAATTGTTGATCATTTTCAACTCCTACATGTCATACCTAAGAGGTAGCACACATTAATCATCTCCAAAATGTTCTGCACTTCACCAACAATTGTATCAATGACAATAGTCTTGTATGGATCTGAAAACCCACCACCTTCATGTTTAGAACCTGCACCATGATAGAAACCATATGCCTCATCAATAATTAGGACTTTCCTAATTGTTGTTTCCAAGATCCCCCTTGTATGCTCCTCTAATTAGCCAAGCACTGATCCAACAAAGTTTTGCCTAGTGACTATAAAACACAGCCTGGAAAACCCACTACCATTCCAACAAGAGCCCATAGATCAATTTCCAGCTGAGTCCTCTAAATCAATAAATGAAACTCCACAAAAAGCCTCCATGTGTATCAATACTAAGGGACTTCATAACATGCTGAAAGTCCCCTAGTAACTCTATGTGGTTTATCTTCCTCCATTCAAGTTGCCTAGATGGCATGCAATCAAGACTAAGTTATAAGAAATAATCTAAGTGCTCCCATTTTTATGTAGGAATTTTACATGGTTTGGAACTTGTGTTCAATGGCACTTCATGTTCTACAACCCACCTTTTTTTCTATGTCATTAAGACACTGAATGAGTTATGTTGCAATCTCAGGAGTTCTAGAGGTGCATACAATGGGTGATAAATCTTCCTAGTCATAGGATTGTACCTCTTTCCAACTGATGTTTGCACTAATATTTCATTAGGTACCTACTACATACCAATATTATTGTTAATGTGCATATTCAAGATAAAATACTAGGAGAAGAGAGAATGCACATGAACTACTAATTGTTGTCTAGGCCTATAATCATGGGGTTGTCATATAGAAAATGTTGAGGCTCACCATAGAAGTTATGAGATGTCTTTTTATATCCGTGACATGGTATGCCAAACACAAATGTAAACCTAGAATTTCACATCCGGACATCCAAAAGGATGCAAAGCTAAGGCTTGATGCCAAGAGCATCAAAGGCCTTTTCCTATGATAAGTTGTATGGATATCCATCCAATAGTTAGCCACCAAATTGATTTGTTGCTTGAAACAATGCATTTTTCATCATCTAGAGCATTTGCCAACAACATCCCATGATAGTTAGAGCTATGAAAATGTAGCTCTTGGTTATACAACGCTTGCAATATTGTTTAAAGTTTTGAAATTTTTATGTATTTTTGTTGTAGTATCCTTTGGGATGGATATTTTCTTTGTGTTTTGTGCTTGCTACTCTTCATCCAACTAGATGTTTAGTTAGCAGTGAGTGACAAAGCGCTTTGGGACCACCTACTATCATACTTAGTTGTAGCCATTAATAATGGTACCACTTAATTGACCCCAACATTTAGTTCCAAGCTTCTACTTTCTTACAACATGCACATATGCAACCTAAAACTAGGTTGTGAATAGGCACCCTTTCCACATACATAGTTCTTGTTTTTGTCTTTTCTATGTCACTACATTACAAATGTTTATGGACACTCTCTGCTAGAGATTGGAGATATCAACATGATCCATGTGTCTAATGTTGAGTCTAATATTTCATACTATGTCAAATTTATAGTTTTATGTAGAAAGTTTGTAGGGTCTTTAGGTTTTTAGCTCCAAAGGGCTCAAATGGTGACTTTAATTATTATTCCAAAAACCAAAACTTACCTATAAATCAAACCAGAAGAATACTTAACAAAAAAAGATTTATCTATGAGTTTTAACATTTCAAATCTTTAAATAATCTATCGAACTTGATTCTAGGTGGGTGGGTTGCTTTGTTCTCAAAGTCGTACATTTCACAAATCTTTTAGTATATTTTTCTTTCCATGTTATTTTCCCTTTTCTTTTTTCTTTGTTTCTTTGTCTGGTCTTTGTTGTGGGGGTCTATTGCTAGCTAGTAGTATGGTTGACTATCCCTATTACTTTCAAAATTGTAGCAAAAACTCAGTTCGTAGGTTGGTGCTTATCACCGGCCTTTACCCATTGTAGGGAATTGTTGAAGTTAATGGGGAAGTTGTGATAGTTAAGTCACTATCATAGATACTATTGTTGTTGGTCCTAGAACAGGTGTGAAATTGGCATTTTTTTTCATACCAGTGTGTGTTTTTGATTTTTTTTTTTTTTTTTTTTTTCCTTTTTTTGTTTTTTTTTTTGTTTTTGTTGATAGATGGGTGAAATTGTTTTTTTTTTTTATCTCTGTTTTTTTTTTTTTTTTTTTTTTTTTTTTTTGTCTTCCCTAGTTTGTTTCTTTTTGTGGCTTCCTGAAGAAGTGTTAACCTTGTTATTTCTCCATCATCATGAGAATGGAAATTTCTCTATTCTTATGAAAAATATATATTTTGTTGTAGTAGTGTAGGTGTTGGAGTTCATGTAATCGTAATATCATCAACAAAATATATATATACTTTAGAAAAAACCATTTAATTTTGTTATATGGTTGACACAAAAACTTACTTTCACAACTTAGTTAAATTAAATGTATAAAAAAGATGGTCAATTTTTGCTACAATTCAAAATTTTGGCATTTGTCATAATAGATCACATGACACCAATGTTTGGAAACATGAACTTCCTAAAAAACTTAGCATGTTGGTTTTGTTGGTTGATTGAATGTTTGAACATGAATGCAAATGGGAAAAATAATAAGTGTTCGAATATCCAAGGTCTGCACCTGTCGACTTATTGAAGGTCAACAAGTTACTATAATTTAGGTAGCAACTGAATGCAACCAATACTCCCCAAGTTTTCTAATCCCTATTATTCCAAATCATGTGTTCTTGACCCATATGTGGCCGCTCCTTGTTGACCAGGGTGATGTTGTTGACTCGACAACATTAAAATGTCTTAATGGTTGGAGGTTGTTAAATAAAGATTGGAATGTTATGGCTAAAAGCCATTTGATATGGCTTGCATTTAAAGTCAATGTAGGAGATTGCCAAACTAGTCCTTTGATGCACATCAAGGACTTGTTACATCCATGCCCTATGAGTACCTATGACATTTTCTTTGGGTCAATCATGGCTATGATAGTTGGTTTAAAGGCACAAGGTTTGTTGGTAGCACCCCTTCACACCTTACCCATGTAAGAACCCCAAAAGGTCAAGAATGCATGCAATAACCTTGCTTGGGGAGAAGGGGATGGGCGGTGTGACTATGATGCAAAGAATAGTGATTGTGAGTGTGATCTTGATAATGGAGTTCCTTGCCTAATTGTAAGAGAGGTGATGCATGGATCTTAGAACAACCACTTTTGTGAAGCTTGATGTGTGGTTTGAAATTTTTGGAACCTAATGGTCATTTGTATGTTTGCATGTGTGTTTTTCTTGTCACCATCACAAAAGTTTATGTTGAAAAAAATCCTTCTATAAATGTTACTACAAGATATAGAGGTAAGAAAATTGTTATTGCTACTAAGGGGTTAAAATAATGGGACTTTAACATCCCAAAAATGAGTAGATAAGTCATTTGTTTACAAAAATAAACCTTAGCCAACCAACTAAAAAAGTCATGTTTGTAATTATTTGTTTTACAAGAATATAGTTCTTGTCACCTACAACTATTTGGGATCAAGTTCCTAGTAGGGCAAACGCCACTATTTGGGATCAAGTGTTCCTAGTAAGGCAAACACCATTATTTGGGATCAAATGTTCCTAGTAGGGCAAAAGCCATTATTTGGGATCAAGTGTTCCTAGTAGGGCAAACACCATTATTCACTACTAGAAATTTTGTCTTTTGCAACTTGTCTTATGCAACTAAAAAATCTCACATGCAACTATTTTGGAGTTGCATGCAACATGTGCAGTTGCATGCGACATTTTTTAGTTGCGTAAGACAAGTTGCAAAAGACAAAATTTCTACTAATGATTTGGGACCAACACTTTAGTTATAGAGGAACTAAGGTCTGGTGCACATGGGAATGTGTAACCAATCAAGTTTTAAAAAAATAGTTATACTATTGGTAGGACCAAATATTCCTATTTTGAAGCCTATGTCATCACAAGTGTGATTTTCACCCTTGTGTAGGTTTGCATAATTATGAGTGTAAATAGATTGGGCTCATTTTGAATACATTGTCCAACACCTGTAGCACACATATGGGCTAGAGATGAAAAGCTTTGGCAAAGAGAGGAAGCTTATGCCATTAGCATGAAATCAGCCAAAATGGTCTACAATTACAACACATGCCACGAAGGGAGGTCTTGGCCAAGGAAGGTGGTTTGCCAACACCTCATAATTTGGGGGCAGGATCCAACTTTGCATGTGGTCCAACCTACGCCTATAAGATTAATTTCAAATGATATAAGCCAAATTGAAGGTTGTCTAGAATTGTTGATTATACTTACCTTTTTAGTAGACTTGCTGATGTTGCATAAACACATGTAGCACACATATGGGCTAGAGATGAAAAGCTTTGGCAAAGAGAGGAAGCTTATGCTATTACCATGAAGTCAACCAAAATGGTCTACAATTACAACACATGACATGGAGGGAGGTCTTAGCCAAGGAGGGTGGTTTGCCAACACCTAATAATTTGGGGGTGGGATCCAACTTTGCATGGGGTCCAACCTACACCTATAAGATTCATTTCAAATGATATAAGCCAAATTGAAGGTTGTGTAAAATTGTTGATTATACTTACCTTTTTTGTAGACTTGTTGATGTTGCATAAACACAAGAATGAATTATATAAGAATTACATAAGGGCAATTAACATACATATTCACAATTTCTTAAGGAACTTCATTTTGGATCTTGTAAGATTTACCATCTATCCCATCATATGTGGAGTGGGAAAATGGAATAGTATCTATTCAAGACAAGCATGTTGATGTAGTAGCAAATTCAACTTTTAGTGACTGTGATGAGGTGCACTTGGGGAATCAAATGGCAACAATTTTCAATGATGCATTCCAAGCATGTGATGTAGCTATTGACGAATCCATGAAGGAAGTTGGAAATTTGAACAAGCAAAATGTGTTCAATTTTCATGATAACATAGACATTGAAGGGGAAAATGTGGAAGGGGCATATGAAACAAGTCAAGCTAATGTACCAAAAATTGAACTAGATGACCTTCATTATCTAAAGTTAACAACAAAGTCTGAAGTTCCTTTGTATGAAGGTAGTGATTTGAGTAGATTGATAATGACATTGATGATTTTAAACACATGTACAACACATCATTGCACTAATGGAATTGTCAATGAACTTTTTTCCTTGCTAAAAAACTTAGTTTTCCCTGCACCAAACAATCTACCCAAGTCACACTATGAGGCCTTAATTCAAAACCTAGGTTTGGGTTATATTTCAATTCATGCATGTCAAAATGGGTGTGTGTTGTATCAAAATGAACATGAAGTAGTTAACCAATGCCCAATTTGTGGGGAATGTTGGTATGTCCTTGGGCGCAATTAGGTGCCAAGGAAAGTTTTGAAACATTTTCCACTAATTCTTAGGTTGAAATGAATGTTCAAAGCTCCTAATCTCTCAAAGTTCATGAGATGGCATCATAATAACTTAAGCAAAGATGGATATGTTAGACATGTTGTAGATTCAAAAGCTTGGGTTCATGTTAACTCCACATGGCCTGAATTTGCCCAAGAACCTCATAACTTGAGGCTAGGGCTTGCCTTGGATGGAGTAAATCCATTTGGGAACCAATCAAACACATGGTCTACATGGTCAACTCTCATCTTAAACTATAATTTGCCACCTTGGCTAACAACAAAAAAAATATTTCTTATGTTGGCCTTGCTTATTCCTAAAAAACAATCAATGAAAAACAACAATATTGATTTGTATTTGGCCCCATTGTTGGATGAGTTACAACTACTTTGGAAGGAGGTTTATGCTTGGGACATGACAAGGCCAAAGGGGTAGCAAAGGTTCAAACTACAAGGTTTGCTCATGTGGGCAATTCATGATTTGCCTGCATATGGATTGTTTTCTGGCCAAGTGACTAAAGGTTAGAAAGGATGTCTAGATTGTGGGCCAGATACAACTAATCATCATTCAAAAAGACTTGGGAAAACTACCTATGTCCATCGCTGTAAGTGGTTACGACTAAATCACCCATATCAAACCAATGTTCGTGATTTCAATAACAAGTCTGAAAGAAGACCAACCCCATGACCTCTCATGTCAGGAGATGATGTCCTATTGCATGCCAATTTGTATGAAGATTGGAAATTACAAGGTGGTAAGGCGGAGGACAACCCTTGCCATGACAGTGGAGTGAAACAAAAAAACTACCTATTTAACCTACCATATTGGCATGTTGGTTTTGTTGTCATTGTTGATTTGATTTGATTCCTTGTTAAAAACATCGTTTCAAACCTACAAGCCATTAACTAACCTTCTAATTAACTCATAGATTGGACTCTTTTATAATAACACCATTTCAATTATGTTACTTAACTTACCTTCTGCCCATAATTCCCATGCAGGGGAATTGCATGTGCCCAAGAGTGGCAACACTTGGAATCATGTACAATGTTCCCAAGAAATTTTGAAATTTACTCATGGTCTTGGTAGTTGTGTTGTATGTGCCTATGTGCCATCTATCATTGATTAATATCACTTGAATTCTAAGGTTACAATGTATGGATGCCCTAGATTTGTTCACATGGCTAATAATGTGTTATTTTTATAACCTTATATTATGGTCCTAAATTTGTTGGCAACTTGCCTATGTGCCATGGCAGATTATGTGTTGTTTTCTATGCCTTATATTGTGTGCCATGGTTAATTAGGTGTTGTTTCTGTAGCCCTAAAAGGTAGGTCTACATGGTAGCTAAATTATGTGCCATGGCTAATTTTGTGTTGTCTTTGCAGCTTTAGATAAGTGCTTGGATCTACATGTTAGTCTGATCATGTGCCATGGCTAATTGTGTGTTGTTTATGCAACCCTATATCAAGTTCTTGGAACTACATGGTAGCCAAATTATGTGCTATGGCTGATTATTTGTTGTTTCTGCAACCCTAGATTAAATTTTTAGATCTACATGCTAGCCTGATTATGTGCCATGGCTGATTATGTGTTTATTATCCTTTTGCTTCCTTTAGATCCAAATTATGTTAGGTGAACTAATTATGTTATGCTTGCTTATTAGGGCCTTTTGATACGACACACATTTGATGTGATGCATTGTGAGAAAAATCTAGATGTGAATATATTGAAGACCATCCTTGGGGAGAAAGATAGTAGAAAGGTCAAAAATGATTTGCAAGATTTAAGTGTTTGTGATTCACTATGGTTGAAGCCTCACCCAACAAAGATTGGGGAGACTATCATGCTCCCTGCACCATGGGTTATGCACAAAGAAGAAAGGTTTTTTTTTTAAGACAATGGCTTAAATAAAATTGCCTATAGTGTCGCAACCCTAGCCTTGGCTTACGACCAAGGCAAGGGGGTTGCAAGGTTGCGAGCCTATAAGTAGACCCAGGAGTTGTATCACATGCTCCCGGGAGTGCAAAGAGTGTGAGAGAGTGAGGGTCCCAAGTGAACTCCCATGTTGGGAGTTGGTGAGAGTTGGAGCCCCAAAAGGACTCCCGAAACTTTAGAGAGCGTTTTGAGGGGTCAAAATTCCATGGTTGGTTGCGCTCTTTATATCAATGAAAAGGTCTTGAAGTGTAGATGTCCAAAATGGGCTCGCATTGCTCATTTGGACATCTAAAACACAAGTTATGGCCAAAAGAAGGCCCAGGAGTCGAACTCCCGGGATTCCGCCAGTTTTGACTCCCGACCACTAAAAGTCGGTAA
>Ga0116229_10007761_pt1 | contig 16844 bp, 19 predicted proteins | sample S1TSphgellanicum_3_FD_87313 | JGI IMG/M metagenome (GOLD analysis project Ga0116229, IMG submission 87313) | Host-associated microbial communities from peat moss isolated from Minnesota, USA - S1T2_Fc - Sphagnum magellanicum MG | ecosystem: Host-associated > Plants > Peat moss > Unclassified...
GATAGCAGCCGAGGTCGCGCATCACCTCATCGCAGAGCCGCCCCAGCCGGGCACTGAAGAGCGCGGCATCTTTGAGGATCAGGGTGTAGCCCTGTTCGAAGAAGGCCGCGACCGCGCGCGGGTCGATCCGACGCTGCGGGGGCTTGCCGGTCTGGCGCGCCCGGACCGCGGGCGTCTCGATCCCGAACTCATCGCCCGTCAATTCCGGTTTGCCGGCGCGCACCATCGCCACGTGCGCGAAATCGCCGCCGGCGACGACCAGCGACGATTCGACCTCGTCGACGCCGTAGGCGGCCGCGAAATAGCCGGGGTCGGCGCGCCGGACGTGCAGCGGCTGCGTCTCGTAGTAGGTGGCGAAGAACTCGGCGAGGGGGACGGGTGCGAGGACCAGCGCCGCCCCGCCGGACGTGCGCAAACCGGGGGCGATCATCGTAGGCTTACTTCTGCAGATCCCCACGCGCGCCCGTTTGGCGCAAGAGCGTTTGCGATCTGGAAGCCGAGCCAGCCCCTCGGCCGAGAGGTCCATTTCATTGATGCCGCGCTTCGTGCGCTTAGTTTGCAGGCGGCTTTATAAACGATTGGCTGGCTCAGGCCTCTATCTGCTCATCTTCGGGCTCTGGCCCGAGAGCCTCGCGAAGTTCCATTTCGAAGAGCGCGGGAGATTTCCAGATCGCCCTGTGAAGGAGTACGCGAGTGAAGGCTTCTCGAGGCATACCAAGTCTGCGAGACATTCTTTCCAGCGCTTCATGGTCAGATAGCGCGAAGTCACGAATTTTAAGGTCTTTCTTGCCCTTTGCAGGATAGGTCTGCTCATCTGGCATGGGCGGCCATTGTAGCCGAAGGGTGGCGGATTTAGCAACGCTGTTGTCCCCCAAATCCGAGAAGTCGGTCAATTGTTGCGAGAGTATTGCCAAAATGTTACCGAAAATGGGGTACAATTTCGATTGACTGCTCTTGCGATAAGACCTATACTGGCTATGGCAGACATGCGCGGGACATCCGGAGGCCGGTAGCAGTGCTGGCAGGTGGGCCGAAAGGCTTCACTGGGATCCTCCGACCTGGGGTCTGCCTTTTTATCTGTCACGCACCTTATCGATCCAAACCGTGGCTGGTCCGTAGTTCGTCCCTGGCTGGTCGGGGTGCATCTTAAGACCGCGGCCCCAAACCTTCCCCATGCGGCGGACGAGCCTGGGCGCCGTGGCCTTAAAGAAGGTCGTCTGGATCTTGCCGAAGCTGTTGACCTCAAGTGCGTTGTGAAGCGACCCCGCACAGACGTCGGCCAATTGCAGCAAGCGCTCCTTGTTCGGTTGTTGCGTGCGAATGGGCTTTAGGCAAGTTGCGGCTGTGCCGAACGCGGAGACCTGGCTGGCAACGTACTTCTGTAGATCTTTGTAATCAGTACGCGATCGGTTTGAAAAGACCGGAATCAGAAGGCCCTTGCGGCGTGACACTTCCAGGCACAACCTCTCCAGCAAGAGCCGAGTGCAATAGTTGTAAAGAAGCGGTGGGTCGAGCCGATTTTTAAGCGCTGGCTTATACGCGGCAACAGCGATCCATGAAAAATCCAGATTGCTGCATTCACTGGCGATGAACTCCTTGCGCTCCCAATCCAAGTCACGCCAATGTATCGCTTTATGGGCAATCGTTGGGTAGACTTTCTGGGATAATGCACGCACGGAAGCTTGAAGCGTAGCCCGCTTTGTATCCTCAACAAGTGCTCCGCACATCATGAAGAATGCAGAGGGGCCATTCGCACCCGTGGACCGATCTCTGTAAGCCGCCGGATCGCGATGTGGCGACAACTTGGGGAAGCCCTCGTCGCCCGCTTCGTCGATGTACGCGTAGAAAGTGGACACGTTGTTCTGGTGACTTCGCAAGCAAGCGTTGTTCTCACTCTATAGGCCACGAACGTGACTTCTGGGGCCGCGTCGCTGCTCTATCCGCGGTGCTCTCTTTTCCCTCAAACGTAGGGGTGCTGGGGCCGCCCGCTTACCACCCAGAAGGGTAGGGAGCCCCGGGTTTGAGACGCTGGGCGGGGCTTTTGATGCAAATTGATTTGAGCGAAGCCCACCTCGATGACCGTTGGCGATGCACCTTGACCCGAGGGGCCGGATCGGCGTACAATCGAGTGCTGCCGCTCGAACGGCATTTCTTTTGTCCGGAGTTTCCTCGTGAAGCGCACCTTTCAACCCCACAATCGGCGCCGCAAGCGCGTCCACGGGTTTCTCTCCCGTATGGCCACCAAGAACGGCCGCCGCGTGATCGCCGCCCGCCGGAAAAAAGGCCGCAAGCGCCTCACCGTCTAGTGGCCGCACGGCGCTAGCCATGCGTGCCTGGGAGTCGCTCACGCGCCGCGGGGACTTTGCCCGCGTTCAGCGCCGCGGCCGTCGCTCGGCGGCGGCGGCTTTTGTCGTTCTCGCCTTGCCGGGCCGCACGCGCACCCGCGTCGGCATCACGGTCTCGACCGCCGTCGGCAATGCCGTCGTGCGCAACCGGCTGCGGCGCCAGGTGCGCGGCGTGCTCGACCGGGCCGATCTGGCAACCGCACCCGCGCGCGACATCGTGATCATCGCCCGCCCGGCCGCGGCCGGCACGGCCTTCGGCGATCTCGCGCGCGAACTCGACCATGCCCTGGCGGCCGGGTGACCGTCCTGCGGCTGGTGCTGCTGGGGCTGCTGCGGCTCTACAAGCTCGTCGTCTCACCGTTCTTGCCGCCGGCTTGCCGGTTCACGCCGAGTTGTTCCGAATACGCCTTTCACGCAGTAGCAACTCATGGTCCGGTGCGCGGTATCGTGCTGGCCGCGCGGCGTCTGGGCCGCTGTCATCCCTGGAATCCGGGCGGGCCCGACCCCGTCCCCAACCCTTTCGGAAAGTAAGGATCGCGTGGGCGGCATTTTCGCGTTTTTCCAACATCTCTTCAGCCCGGTCGTCGCCGTGCTGCAAGCGCTGCTCAACGGCATGCACCACGTGGTGCCGATCTGGGGCGTCGATCTCGTGCTGCTCGCGCTCGTCATCCGTATCGTGCTGTGGCCGCTCTCGCAATCGCAGTTCAAGTCGATGGCCGAGATGCAGAAGATCGCACCGCTGGTCAAGCAAATCCAGACCAAGTTCAAAGACAATCCGCAAGAGATGAATACCCGGGTGATGGCGCTCTACAAAGAGCACAACGTCAACCCGTTCGCGAGCTGTCTGCCGCTCCTGATCCAGCTCCCGATCTTGCTCAGCTTGTTCTACGCCGTGCAGAATGTGATCAAGAGCGTTACGGACTCGGGCCAGCTCGCGTCGTTCAACTTCTTGTGGATCAATCAATCGTTCGCGACGCAGTATCCGAGCCTGTACTATCCGTTCAACTCGGTCACGCCCGAGCAGCTGAAGGACGTCCCGTTCCACTTCTTTGCCGGAAGCCTCGCGCAGCCCGACGTGCTGCTGCTCGCGCTCTACGTCGTTTCGATGTACTTCAGCGTGCGCTTCGGCTCGCCGCCGTCGACGGATCCGGCGATGGCGCAACAGCAAAAGATCATGGCCTTCGTCTCGCCGCTCATGATCGCCGTGTTCGGCTTTCGAGCCCACTGGCCCTCAGCGCTCATCGTCTATTGGTTCTCGCTCAACGTTTTCACGATGGCGCAGCAATTGATCTTGTACCGGCGCTACGGCCTGATCGGCAAACCGGCGACGCTCGTCGCGGCCGAACCGATCCTCGAGACCGGGCCGGGGAAAGGCGCGCGGCTCGCGCAGCCCAAGAATGTGACCCCCGCGAAGAACGGCAAAGCAGCGAACCGCAACGGCGCGGCGAACGCGAAACGCACGAAGAAAGGCGCGAACCAGAACTAGCATGGACGGAAACGAAGAATTCGATAGCGCTGCGCAAAAGCGCGCGCACGGCCAGCGCCGCCGCGGCGGGCGTCCGGGTCCCGCCCCCGCGGGTGGGGGCGGGACCCGCGAGGGCCGCCGATCGAGCGGGCCGCCGATCGTCCGTGAACGCGCGAAGCCGACGGCGGAGCCCGAAGCCGCAAAGCCCGCCCGCGAATTGCTCGAGAAGATCCTCGCGCGCCTCGGCGTCGAGGGCGCGGAGATCGTGTTCATCTCGCGTTCCGAGGGCGACTACCTCGAAGTGCGCGGCGAAAACCTCGCGAGCCTGATCGGCAAGCACGGCAACACGCTCGAAGCGCTTAACTTGATCTTCAACAACATCCTCAACGTCGGCGTGCGCAACAACCGCAAGTACTACACGATCGACGCTGAGGGCTATCGCGCGCGCCGCGCCGATCAGCTCAAGACGCTGGCGCTGGCGACGCTCGAGCGCGTCGTGCGCGAACAGAAGGCCGTCGCACTCGAACCGATGCTGCCCTCGGAACGTAAGATCGTTCATCTCGCGCTCTCCGAGTCGCCGTTCGTGCGCACCGAATCCGAAGGCGTCGATCCCGATCGCCGGCTCGTGGTGTTTCCCAAGGACGCCTGAGCGATGAGCACGATTGCGGCGCTCGCGACCCCACCGGGCCGCGGCGCGATTGCGATCGTGCGGATCAGCGGGCCGGACGCGCGCGCGATCGTCGCGCGCGTGTTCTCATCCCGCGAGGCGCTGCGCGACCGCGGCGTGGTGTACGGCACGATTCGCGCCAGCGACGGGGCGCCGATCGACCGGGCGCTGGCGCTCGCGATGGACGCGCCGCGTTCGGTGACCGGTGAAGACGTCGTGGAATTGCAGCTGCACGGCTCGCCGCTCGCCGCACGCGAAACGTTGCGCGCGTTGCTCGCGGCCGGCGCGACCCTGGCGGCGCCGGGTGAGTTCACGCAGCGCGCGTTTCTCAACGGGAAACTGGATCTCTCCGCCGCGGAAGCGGTCGCCGACGTCATCGATGCCGAGACGCGCGCCGCGGTGCAGGCCTCGCAGGCGAATCTCGCCGGCGCATTGCGGCGCGCGATCGACGCCGAACGCGCCACGCTGCAAACGGTGCTCGAAGAGCTCGCGGGTGCGATCGATTACCCCGACGAGGTTCCGGAGCCCGACCGCGCCGCGCTTGCGGGCCGCATCGACGCGGTCGATGCTGCGCTGGCGGAACTCGAACGTGACGGTGAACGCGGGCGATTGGTACGCGAAGGCTACGCGGTCGCGATCGCGGGGCCGCCCAACGCGGGGAAATCGTCGCTGCTCAACGCGCTCTTGGCCGACGATCGCGCGATCGTTTCCGAGATTGCGGGAACGACCCGCGATACGCTCGAGGAACGGGTCGCGATCGGCGGCGTCCCGGTACGCTTGATCGACACCGCCGGGCTGCGCGAGACCGCCGACACGCTCGAGCAGCTCGGGATCGTGCGCACCGAACGCGCGATCGCGACCGCGGCACTGGTGCTGGTCGTGATCGACGGCAGCGAGCTGCTCGGCTCCGAGGCACGCGCGCTGCTCGAACGCACGCGTGCGCGTCCGCGCGTCGTGCTCTTCAACAAGGCCGATCGCGCGACGGTCGGCTACGACGCACGCGATCCGCGTGAGGCCGGTGCCTTGGTCGGTTCGGTTTTCGCGCCGGCAACGCTCGCGGCGGTCCGGGCGGCAATCGCGCAGCACGGCTGGGGCGGTGAGACGATCGATCTTTCGCGGGCGCATCTCGCCAACGTGCGGCATGCGGATGCGGTCGCGCGCGCGCGCCGCGCGCTCGCTGACGCGCGCGCGACGCTCGCCGCGCACGAACCGCTCGATTTGATCAGCGGCGATCTCGTCGCAGCCTCCGCCGCCCTTGGCGAGATCACCGGCGCTGCCGTAACGGAAGAGACGCTCGGCGGAATCTTCGCCCGTTTTTGCATCGGCAAATGAACGTCATCGCGGTGATCCCCGCGGGCGAGGAGATCGAGTTGCGCGCGGTCGCGCGGCCCGATATCGGGCGCTTCTGGGAGCTGATCGAACGCAATCGCGCGCACCTCGCGCGCTGGCTCACATGGGCCGAGGCGGCGACGTTCGAGTCGACGCGTGCGTTTCTCGAAGAGCAGATCGCGCAGCACGGTGAAGGCCGCGTTGCGATCTACGGGATCTGGTGGAACGGCCGGCTGGCCGGTTCGATCGACCTGCGCAATCTCGAAGCGCCCGCCGAGACCAACGTTGGCTACTATCTCGCGGAATTTGCGTGCGGTCACGGCGTGATGCACGCCTCGCTGCGCGCGCTTGCAAGCGCGGCGTTCGAGGCGCTCGGCGTGCATCGCATCGAGCTCGTCGCCGCGCTGGGCAACCTGGAAAGCCGGCGCGTTGCGGAACGCGCCGGCTTTACCTTCGAGGGGATCGCCCGCGGCCGAGTGATCGTACGCGGCGCGCTCCACGATTGCGCGGTCTACGCGCGCCTCGCGAGCGACCCGTGAGCGCTCTCGTTTTGCGTCGCGACCGTGTCATGGCGCGCGACCGCGTCATGCCGCGCGACCGTGTCATGCCGCGCGACCGTGTCATGCCGCGCGACCGTGTCATGCCGCGCGACCGTGTCATGCTGAGGCTCTCGAAGCATGGGCGCGCCACGCTCATCCCCATGCTTCCCTCGCCGTGCTCAGCACGACACTGCGAAAGCCTTCCTCGTGCTCGCCATCGACGGCTCGTGATACGATAACGCGCTGATGGCGCAGCAGTATGGGGTCGTCGTGGTCGGCGGCGGGCATGCGGGGATCGAAGCGGCTCTGGCGGCCGCTCGCCTCGGCGTGCCGACGGCGCTCATATCAGGGGACCCCGCACGAATTGGCACGCTAGCATGCAACCCGTCCATCGGCGGGAGCGCGAAGGGGCAGCTCGTCCGCGAAATCGATGCGCTCGGCGGGGCGATGGGGCGGATCACGGATCGCGTCTCCCTCCACGCGCGCTTCCTCAACGAGTCGAAGGGACCGTCGGTCCGGGCCCTGCGCGTCCTCGCCGACAAACCGGGCTACGTGCGCGCCGCGGCGGCCGAATTAGCGGCGACGCCCAACCTCGCGATCGTCGCGGCGATGGTGGAGGGTCTGGTTATCGCCGGCGGCGAGATCCACGGGGTGGTGCTCGACGGCGGCGAGGTCGTTCGTGCCGGGGCGGTCGTGCTGGCGACCGGGACGTTCCTGGGCGGCAAGACCTTCCAGGGCGAGGTCACCAAGGCCGAGGGACGATTCGGCGAACGGCCGGCGCTGGGGCTCTCGGGCGCGCTCGCGGCCGCGGGCTTTCCACTCGCCCGGCTGAAAACCGGCACCCCGCCGCGCATTGCCAAGACCAGCGTCGACTACGCGGCGATGAGCGTGCAGGCACCCCATCCGGAACCGCTCGTCTTCTCCTACGGCTCGCCTGCGCGCTTCGCCGGGCCGCAACTGCCATGCTGGGTCGTCGACACGAACGAACGCACCCACGCGCTCGTGCGCGACAACCTGCACCGCTCGCCGCTCTACGGGCTCGACCTCATCCGCGGCATCGGACCGCGCTATTGCCCCTCAATTGAAGATAAGGTGGTCAAGTTCGCCCATAACCCGAGCCATCAAGTCTTCATCGAGCCCGAAGGCTGGGACGAGGCGACTCTCTACGTCGGCGGGTTTTCGTCGTCGCTTCCGGCCGAGGTGCAGCTCGATCTGCTGCGGACGTTGCCCGGCTTGGCGGACGTCGAGATGCTGCGCGCGGGTTATGCGGTCGAGTACGATTTCGTCGATCCGACCGAACTGGACCACTCGCTCGAGACGCGCCGTGTAGCGGGGCTCTACCATGCCGGGCAGCTCAACGGGACCTCCGGATACGAGGAAGCCGCGGCGCAGGGCCTGGTCGCGGGGGTCAACGCGGCCCGCCGCGTGCTGGGCCGTGCGCCGCTGCGGCTCGGGCGCGAGACCTCGTATATCGGAACGCTGATCGACGATTTGGTGACCAAGGGCGTCGACGAACCCTACCGGATGCTCTCGTCGCGCGCCGAGCACCGGGTGATCCTGCGGCACGACAACGCCGATCTGCGGCTGACGCCGCTCGGCCGCGAGATCGGCCTCATCGACGATGCGGCCTGGACGGCATTCGAGGAGCGCCGCGCTGCGCTCGCCGCGGCTGGCGAGATCGCGCGCCGCAGCCGGATCGGCGGCCGCACCTACGCGGGCGTCGCGCTGGCGGCGGGGACGACGGCGGCCGATGCACTCAAGCGGCCCGATCTGCGTTTCCCCGACATCGCCCCGGCGCTCGCCGAGCCGGTCGCGCCCGATATCGGTGCGCGCCTGGAGATCGAGCTGAAGATGGCCGGGTACGTGCGGCGCCAGGAGGCGGCGATCGAAGCCGCAGCCCGTGCGGAGACGACGGAGATTCCGGCCGATTTCGACTATGCGGCGCAGCGTGCGCTCTCGCTCGAGGCACGGGAGAAACTCGCCCGCCGCCGGCCGCGCACGCTTGGCGCGGCGAGTCGCATCCCCGGCGTCGGCGCCGCGGACGTCGCCGTCCTCACCGTCGCGCTCGCCCGCGCCCGGACCGCCGTCCCCGCGTGAGCGCGGATGAGGCCGCCCTCGGCGCCGTACTGCGGGCCGAGTTCGCCGTGCCCGAGCCGCTAGCGGAACGCCTTGCGGCGTACGGTGCGCTGCTGCTCGAGGCGAACCGGCGCATGAATCTCACCGCGGCGCGCGAGCCTGCAGCGCTCGCTCCGCATCTTGCCGACGCGCTAACGCTGGCAAACGACGTCGACGGCGAGTTGATCGACATCGGATCGGGCGGCGGCCTGCCGGGGATTCCGCTGGGGCTCGCGACCGGCGTTGCGGTCACGCTGGTGGACGCGGTCGGGAAGAAAGCCGCCTTCCTCGAGCGCGCGCTGGCCAGCCTGGGCCTCTCCGGGACCGCACTCGCCGAGCGTGCGGAACGCCTCGGCCACGACCCGGCATTCCGCGGCCGGTTTCGCATCGCGACCGCGCGGGCGGTCTCCAGCGCGCCGGCCGTCGCGGAGCTCACGCTTCCGCTGTTGGCGGTTGGCGGCAAGGCGCTGCTCCAGCGCGGCTCACTGGACGCGGCGGAACGGGAAGCCGTTCAGGATGCGGCGCCGATGCTCGGCGGGCGGTTTTCCGAAGAACGGCTGCTCGGCGGGGAGCGCCGGCTCGTCGTACTCGAAAAAGTCGCTGCGACGCCGACGCGATTTCCACGCCGGGACGGCGTCCCGGCGAAGCGCCCGCTGTGCTTCTAAACGACCACGATGTTCATTGTGAAACGTTTTGAGAGCGATTCCTAAAATGTTCCGCGTGAAACGGCCCCGCGGCCCGATGCGTGCGGGGCGCTCGACGCGCCGCGCGGTACACTAGCCGGCGTGCGGCACCCCCTCGACGACGCGCTCGCTGCAGCGTTCCCCCCAGGCGCGGTGTACGCCGTGGGCGGTCGCGTTCGTGACGACCTGCGCGCGGTAGCCGCGGGGGCAGTGGCGGTACCCAAGGATTTCGACTACGTCGTCGTGGGCCTCGAGCAGGCGGACGTCGACGAGCGCCTCCGGCGGCTCGGCGACGTCGACGTGGTCGGCGCGTCGTTTGCGGTGTTCAAATTCCGTGGCCCGCTCGGCGAGGCGGATATCGCGCTCCCGCGTCGCGAGCGCTCGACGGGGTCGGGGCACCGCGAGTTCACGATCGAGAGCGGTCCGGAGATCACGCTGGACGAGGATCTGCGCCGGCGCGATTTTCGGATGAACATGATCGCGCGGCGCATCGACGACGACGCGATCGTCGACCCCTACGGCGGTGTTGCCGACATCGCGGCGGCGCGCATCGACATCGTCGACGAGGCGACGTTCCGCGACGATCCGCTCCGGCTGCTGCGCGCGGCCCAGTTCGCCGCACGCTTCGCCTTCGTGCCTACCGACCGGACGGTAGTCGCGATGACCGAAGCCGCGATGCTCGTGGCGACGGTCTCCGGCGAACGGATCGGCGATGAAATCACCAAACTGTTGGGCGCGCCTCAGCCGTCCGTCGGCATCGAACTGCTGCGCTCGACGGGCGTGCTCGGGCACCTGTGGCCGGAACTCCTCGAGGGGGTCGGCGTCGCGCAGAACGACTGGCACGCGTATGACGTCTACCGCCACGCCCTCGCGACGATGGATGCCGCCCCGCCGGGCGACCCGCTGCTGCGCCTCGCGGCCCTCTTGCACGACGTCGGGAAGCCGCGGACGGCGGCGCCGCGTCCCGACGGGCGCGGAAACACGTTCTACTCGCACGAGATCGTCGGTGCGGAGATGGTCCCCGCACTCCTTGCCCGGCTGCGCAGTTCGAACGAGACCGTCGACACCGTCACGCGCCTGGTTCGCTACCATATGTACGCGGCCGATCCGGCACAGCCGCCGAAGACGGTTCGCCGCTTCGTGCGCCGAGTCGGCACGGAGCATCTGCCGCGACTCTTTGCGCTGCGCCACGCCGATGTCACCGGCTCGGGGCTCCCCGAACACGAGCCGGGGACCAATGCCGCGTTCGAAGCGCACGTCGCCGCCGTGCTGGCCGACCGGCCGCCGCTCGGCGTTGCGGACCTCGCGATCGGCGGCGCCGAGATCATCGCGCTGCTGGTCGAACGCGGCCTTGCCGCCGCCGATTTTCGCGGCGACCGGCGCGTCGGCACGGTCTTGCACGCGCTGCTCGAAGAGGTTCTCGACGATCCGGCTCGGAACGAAGCGGGCTTCCTCGTGACGGCTGCGAATCGCTACATCGACGAGCATCTCGTCACGTCATAAGACAGGTACGTTGTCCGCGCTCCTTCAGCATACGATCACGCGCACGATCGCGATCGTCAACCAAAAAGGCGGCGTCGGTAAGAGCACGACCGCCGTCAACCTCGGTGCGTCGCTCGCGATGCTCGGCCGCCGCGTTCTCATCGTCGACATCGATCCGCAAGGCAACGCCACCACCGGCGTCGGCATCGATAAACGCGGCGTCGGCAAAGACGTCTATTCGATCTTGCTCGAGGGTGCAACGGTGCGCGAAGCCGCGCGCGAAACCGACGTGCCGAACCTCGCGATCGTGCCGTCGACGTTGCAGCTCGCCGGCGCCGAAATCGAACTGGTGAGCGTGCTGCAGCGTGAAGGCAAACTCAAAGCCGCGCTCGCCGCCGTTGCCGACGATTACGATTACGTGCTGATCGATTGCCCGCCGTCGCTCGGACTCTTGACGATCAACGCGCTCACCGCCGCGGGCGAAGTGATCATCCCGGTGCAGGCCGAGTTCTACGCGCTCGAGGGACTCTCGCAGCTCACGAGCATCGTGCGCCGCGTCAAGGACGTGCTCAATCCGGACCTCACGATTCTCGGCGTCCTCATCACGATGTTCGACGGTCGTCAGAAGCTCGCGACCGAAGTGCTCGATGAAGTCAACCGCTATTTCCCCGAGCGCGTCTTCGAGACGCAGATCCCGCGCAACGTGCGGCTCTCCGAGGCGCCGTCGTACGGCAAACCCGCCGTGCTTTTCGACGTGAAGAGCCGCGGCGCGCAAGCCTATCTTTCGCTCGCCAAAGAAGTCGCGAAGTAATGGCGGGTCCGAAGCGGTTGGGGCGCGGCCTCGACGTGCTCCTCGGCGCTGCGCCGACGACCGATCTGACCACGCCGCCGGCCGCGCGCGGTCTGCAGGCGATCGCGCTCTCGCGCATCGTCCCCAATCCCAATCAACCGCGCACGACGTTCGATCCGGTCGCACTCGACGAATTGCGCTCCTCGATCGAAGAGTTCGGCGTGCTGGTGCCGATCATCGTGCGCGCGGCCGGCGACGGCTACGAGTTGATCGCGGGCGAACGCCGCTGGCGTGCGGCGCAGATGGCGAAGCTCGAAACGATCCCCGCGATCGTGCGCCGGGCCGACGATCGCGAATCGCTCGAAGTCGCGATCATCGAAAATCTGCAGCGCGAAAATCTCGATCCGCTCGAAGAAGCGATGGGCTTCCAGCATCTGATCGACAGCTATCACTTCACCCAAGAGCAAGTTGCGCAGCGCGTCGGGCGCTCGCGCCCCGCGATCGCCAACGCCCTGCGGCTCTTGGCGCTCTCCGACGGCATCAAAGCGCTCGTGCGCGCGGGGAAACTCAGTGCCGGTCACGCGCGCGCCCTGCTCGCGCTGCCGGCCGACCGGCGTGACGAGGCCGCCGCGCGCGCGGCGCGCGACGGGCTCTCGGTGCGCGCCGTGGAACGCCTGGGGAGCGCCGGCCCGGCGAAACGGAATCTGCGCGCGGCACCCGCCGCGGCCGACGACAGCGACTGGCTCGAGCGGCTGCGGTACAAGCTCGCGACGCACGTCGCGGTCGAGCGCAGCGGACGCGGAGGCTCGATCGCGATCCGTTACGCCGATGACGGCGAACTCGTGCGCATCGTCGACTTGCTGCTGGGAGAACCTTCGTGATCCGTTCCGTCTGCGCCGCGCTCACGGCGATCGTGCTGCTCGGCGCCGCGCCGGCCGCGAACGCTCCTAAGGGGCTCTCGCCGGTGAAAGCCGATGCCTTCACCGCCACCCTGCAACGCTACCTCAAAGATCAAGAAACGGGCCGCTGGGACGACGCGTATGCGCTGCTCAACGCGGAGGCCAGACGCTACTACCGGAACGCCGGGAATCTCGCGAGCATCTATGCCGCCGATCGCTTTACCCTGCGCGGGTACAAGCTGCTCGGCATGCGCAGCGATCGCTTGGGTCGCGTGTATTTCGTCCGTGAGAGCGCGGACTACCTCGATCACGCCCACGATGCGATGCTCAACATCAGCGTCAACGTCCCGATCGGCGTTGTCGGCGAGGGCGGCGCGCTGCGCATCAAGGATCCGGGGCATCCGCAGAAGGCGGCGCTCCCGGCCGCGGACTTCTCGAGCGGCGGCGTGCGCGTCGCGATCAAGAAAATCTCGTACTACCCGCGGCGAGTCGAGCTGGTCGTCACGATCGCCAACGTCGGCGCCGATTTCATCACCGCGCTCCCGTACGGGAAGAGCATCCTGCGGGACGATGCGGGCCACGTCTACCGGTTGATCGACACGCGCGATTGGACGCTCACGGACAAGCAGTTTTTCGAGGGCGTCCGGTTGCCTGAAAACGGGCAATATACCGGCTTCTTAGCGTTCGAAACGCCCCTGCTCGGAGACGTCCGCCGGACCTATACGCTGACCATCGCGCCGTTGCTGCGGGACGGCGCGGATGCACCGATTTCAATCGATATTCCGTTCACCGCGGGCTGATTTTCGCACGACAGGAACCCTAAGCAGGCGGGCGGAAAGCGCGGGCGTCCGGCGGCGGAACTTTGTAGAAAGGCCCCGGCATTTTTCCGTGTCTCTACGGGAGTCGTTCATGCGTCGTCTTGTCTTTTCACTGCTCGCAGCGAGCTCGCTGGCGCTGCTTCCGGCGTGCGGCCAGGGCGGTACCGCCTTCGGCGGCGGAGCCAGCGGCAACGCGAACCGGGTGGTTCTTTCCGCTTGCTCTGGGACGTGCGGCGTCTTTGCCGTGCGCCAAGGCCAGGGCATCTTGATCTCGGCGACCGCGGTCGCCGGCAACGAAAACACCGTAACGACCGACCAGAACTTCACCTTTTCTTGGACGCTGGCTGGGGCCGGCACCCTGTACAACAACGGCTCGGTAAGCGGGGCGCAGCAGTCGCCGTGCGGTGCCTTGCCGACCGGTGCCGGCGCCCCGCCGCTGCCGACGGTTCTCGTGAATGCGGGAGCCAACTTCGTCACGGTCGAGGCCCCGCCGAACGCCGCTCCGTACGCGTTCGCCTCGAACGTCGTGTTAGGGTCAACCACCGCCGCTACCGAACCCTACTGCATCAATGTCGTCGCAATCCACACACTCGACGGCGTCAAGGGGAACGCCATCGTCCCGGTTCTCCCCTAGCACCGTTCCGAACATCGCAGAGCCCGCAACGGGGAGCCGCGAGGCTTCCCGTTTTCCTTTGTCGGGCATCTATGCGATCGTCGAACCCGAGCGCCACGCCGGGACGCTCGGGGCCTACGTCGGCGCGCTCGTGCGGGGCGGTATCCGGCTCGTTCAGGTGCGTTCCAAACCGCGACCCGATCCGGCGGCGGTGCGTCTGGTCTGCGATCTGCTCCACGGCGCGGGCGGCGTCGTCCTCGTCAACGATGACCTCGCCGGCGCGCTCGCCGCGGACGGCATCCATCTCGGCCAGGAAGATCTCGCGGGACACGACCCGGCGGAGCTGCGCGCGCGGCTCGACGGACGGCTCATCGGCCTCTCGTGCGGGACGCCGGCCGAGGCGTGCGCGGTCCCGGCCGCGCTGCGGGCGGACTATCTCGGCGTGGGTCCGATCTTCGCGACGGGCTCCAAGCCCGATGCCGGCGGGCCGATCGGCGTCAGCGGCGTCCGCGTCGTCGTCGCGGCGACCACGCTGCCGGTTGCGGCGATCGGCGGTATCGCGCGGGCGAACCTGGGCCGGGTGCGCGAATCCGGTGCGGTGATGGCAGCGATGATCTCGAGTCTGGCGAACGCCCCCGACCCGGCCGCGGAGGCCCGGGCCTGCATCGCGGCATGGAACGCACGCTGACGCCCTGGATCGCCGTCGTCGGAACGACCCACCCGCTCGGTTTCGCCGGCCTCACCCTCTCGCTCGCGCTCGCGCCGGGTCTCGGCGTGCGCGCCGCCGCGATCGTCACGGGCGTGAGCGCGCAGGGGCTTGCCGCGGCGGACGAGATTCCGCGCCGCGCCGTGGACGATGCGCTGATCGCCGCGCAGTTCCGGGCCGTCGACGACCTGGCTCCGGCGGCGTTTCATGTCGGCGCGCTGGTCGGCGCCGCCGCCGTGCGGGCCGTGGCCCGCGCGCTGGCGGGGCGCGAGGTCCCGATCGTTCTCGATCCGGTGATCGCGGCCAGCGACGGCCGGCGGCTCGCCGACGACGCAACCGTTGCCGCGCTGCGCGGCGAACTCATCGCCGGCACGCTGCTCACGCCGAACCTCGATGAGGCGGAGCTGCTGCTCGATTTTCCGGTTCGCGATGAGGGGGCGATGCGCGCTGCGGGCGTCGCGCTGCGCGAGCGCTTCGGTGCGCGCGCGGTGCTCGTCAAAGGGGGTCATCTCGGCGCGTCCGCGCAGCTGCTCGACGTGCTGGTGAGCGATGCGGGGGTCCGCAGTTTCGGCGGTCCGCGCCGGCCCGGGACGATGCGCGGAACGGGTGATGCGCTCGGCACCGCGCTCGCTGCGGAGCTCGCACGCGGCACCCCGCTCGAGCCGGCCGTCGAACGCGCGCGTGCGCTGGTTGCCGAACTGATCGCGTGCGCGCGCCGCATCGGCACGATGAACGTCGCGCCGCTCGGCGAGGTCTGAAGGGCCGTCACACCGCGCGCCGGAACGGAAGGCGCGTTGCTCACTTCAGTTCGCCCGCGCGTCATGTCCGGCATGCGTCCGACGGGACGTCTTCACATCGGTCACCTCGTCGGCGCCCTGACGGCCTGGGTCGAATTGACGCAAAGCGCGGATGCGTACTTCGAAATCGCCGATCTGCACGCGTACACGACGGGCTACGACGATCCGCAAGCGATTCGCGCCGCGCGCGACGAGCTGGTGCTGGATTGGCTCGCCGCCGGCCTCGATCCCGAACGCTGCACGATCTTTTTGCAATCGGCGCTTCCGGAGATCAGCGAACTGCACGTGCTGCTCTCGATGATCACGCCCGTTGCCTGGCTGCAGCGCGTGCCGACGTACAAAGATCAAATCGAAGCGCTCGGCGGCGAGATCGCGACCTACGGATTTCTGGGCTATCCGCTCTTGCAGCTCTGCGATATCGCGGTGTTCCGCGGGGAACGCGTGCCGGTCGGCCGCGATCAGCTCTCGCATCTCGAGTTCGGCCGCGAAGTCGTGCGCCGCTTCAATTTCCTCTACGGATCGACGCTGGTCGAGCCCGAAGCGACGCTCACGGAATTCCCGGCGGTGCCCGGCACGGACAATCGCAAGATGTCGAAATCCTACGGTAACACGATCGACATCGCCGACGACGACGCGACGACGATGAAAAAAGTCCGCTCGATGATCACCGATCCGAACAAAGTGCGCAAGCACGACCCGGGCAATCCCGAGATCTGCCCCGTCTTCGCGCTGCACCACCTTGCCAATCGCGCGCGCGTGCCGTGGATCGCGGAGAACTGCCGCAGCGGGGCGCTCGGGTGTGTCGACTGCAAGACGGAACTCGCCGAGACCCTCAACGCCTGGCTTGCGCCGGTCCGGGCGCGGCGCGCCTCGTTCGATCGCTCGAAGGTCGCCGCGATCGTCGCGGCCGGGACGGAGAAGGCCCGCGTCGTCGCACGCGAAACCCTCGCCGACGTGCGCCGTGCGATGAAACTCGTCCCCTGATGAAGGTGCTCGTCCGCGAAGCGATCGTCGACGACGTACCACGCATCGCCGCGCTCTTCGACGCGTACCGCGTGTTCTACGGCCAGACGGCCAACCCGTACGCCGCGCAGTTCTTCTTGAGCGAGCGCTTCAAACGCAACGACTCGAAGATCTTCATCGCGGTCGACAACGATTCGCACCAGAGCGTCGGCTTCGTGCAGCTCTTTGCGACGTTTTCATCGATACACTTCGGGCGCATGTACATCATCGAAGATATCTACGTGCGCGAAGACGCGCGCCGGACCGGCATCGGTACCGCCCTACTCGATGCCGCGACGATCTTCGCCAAAGCCAACAAAGCGATCGGCCTGACCTTACAGACCGCAAACGCGAACGAACGCGCGCAAAGGTTTTATTCCAAACACGGCTTCGCCGTCGAAACCGAATTCGTCACCTACAACAAGTTTTTCGAAAAAAGCTAAGTCGTCGGTTCGCGTGTCATGGTGAGTGCGCCACCATGGGCATCCTCAGATGCCGCCATGTCATCCTGATCTGCCGCCATGTCATCCTCAGATGCCGCCATGTCATCCTGAGGCCCTCGAAGGAAGGGCATGAGGAACCCCCTGAGTGGCA
>Ga0116229_10007763_pt1 | contig 16841 bp, 13 predicted proteins | sample S1TSphgellanicum_3_FD_87313 | JGI IMG/M metagenome (GOLD analysis project Ga0116229, IMG submission 87313) | Host-associated microbial communities from peat moss isolated from Minnesota, USA - S1T2_Fc - Sphagnum magellanicum MG | ecosystem: Host-associated > Plants > Peat moss > Unclassified...
CGGGCCGTGGTGAGTCTTGTGTGTCCGTGTTGCCCGTGGTTCGTCCTAGCACCAAGGGTGCTCTAACTATGCACTAACCACTTTGTGTGGGTTGTGAGCAGGCCCGTGTGAGTGAGTGAAGCTTGTCAACTCTTCCTAGTCCCATCCCGGAGCTCCAACACGCCCCTCTACCCCTCAAAGTGTTGTGAGCTAAGGAGCATGCTTCAACTCCTCCTTCCACTGTTTTATACTTGGGCTCACATTTGAGTCCTTTAAGGAGTTGGGAGTGCGTCATTAGCTTGTTTACCCACTTTTGAAAGCATCAGGCAATGGAAGTATTGTAAATGTGTCATCATTGTCAGGTATTGTTACATGTTGGCATGGTGCTCTCTATGGTGGAATGCAAGGTATGGTTGAGGTCATCATTATCACATGTTCAAATGTTTTTGTTCCCTCTTGTATGCATTTATACATGGAGACAAATGGGTTTTCATAATTAAACTTATTTTTCAGACCTGGATTGTGTAAGCATTTTTGCCACTGCTTCCTTCCCAATGACCATCAATGGAAGCTTATAGTTTAAGTGTATAGAGGCAATCTTCATCAACAAAACAAATTGGGTTCACACATGGTCACCACAATCCCTACTAGGAATTGTGCACAAAGGAAATGTGTTTTTTAAGGGTTCTGACTTGGCGGCAAGTGAACTAGCACGTACATAATATAGGTACATTGGTACTTGACCTTCTAGAGTGAGGCCTCTTGCTTATTATTAGAGCAACTACACCGGTGCCATACTCCAGATTTTGTGATAAACATTGTTAAAGACCCATGTGGCCAAGTAGGCCTCAAAGGCCAAATGCAAACCTATAAATTAGAATGCCATGTGGCATGCATTGTCGTGTGAAAAGATATCATTGAATTTTTCCTAGGTTTCCCCAAAGTTTTTAAGGTAGATTGATTACTCACCAAACAAACGACCAACTCAAGGTTTAAAGTTGTATAAGAAATGATGGTTCACCTGAGGCTGATCAAAGAGTGAGGCATTAAGTATAATTGAAAAATAGTGACAAACATTTGTGGGGAAAAAAAATTTGCTCTATTAATGAGGTGATGCAGCATGCACCCAAGAATCAGATTTTTTTCCTTTTGGAACTAATGGGAGTTTTGAACATTTTTTTATTTTGATGTTCTCAATGTCTTCTCATTAGGTGCACACCAAGTTGTCAATCATGTGTTCACATCAAGTTCCCAATGTGTGAACACCCCATGCTCTTAATGCATTTTTGGCATGTTCCCAAGCTCCTAATGTGTTTCCCAATATGTTCACAATAGTTCACCACACTTTATCCCATAACTTTTGCCAAAATTGAACAACCAATATAATTATGCCAAGCATGAAACATCTTTATCATTATATTTTGGAAGTGCAAACTGTTATTGGGGATGGGGTTGTTTAAACTTCAAATTTTCAAATTACTTTTGAAATAGTTTGGGATGCATTTCACAACTACTTAATAAAACTAACAATAGGTGACTCACAAGTTATGGTTGTGTTTCATGGTCAAGGCTTGAACCATGTGTATTACAAGATTACAATGTATTTGAAAACATTATGCATAATTGGACCACAAATAATATGTCAGACAAGAACAATATGTCAAGCACTCCAGGTATTTAACAATTATTCAAGTTGTTTTGATTTCAATCATCCCAATAATAATGTATCTTTCAAACAAAAATATTATTTCATGCACTTCAAGTGCATGATTATTATTTTTGTTTAAAAGGTGCCTACCCCAAAAAATAACTTTGATGCACATGCAGAAAACATACATGTTCAATCATAGTGGTGAAAAAAGGAAAAAAATAACAACATTCTAAACAAAATAGTGATAAGGATATCAATTTGATTCAATGATGATGATGATGATCCTTTTAAACTTTTCAAATGATTTAGTACATAATGTTTTTGGAAAAATGCCATACCGTATTGATTCCCTCCTTGGTTTTTCCATTATACAATGAAGAACTTTATCTGCCCTGAACATGGAAATTGCCCCATTTTTTGTTTCAAATTTTACTTCAAATTTTGGCAAACAAAACATTGTTTGAGCATTTGTTCCCATTCCATTTTCTGCATTTTGTGATCAATTTAAACATTAATGATTATCATTGAATGTATAAAAATGATGAAATGAAATTCAAACTAATCAACATACCTTCATGTATTGACAGTATGAAACATATATTAGCATCATTAACATTTGCATGAATTTTCATTTCATAGTTTTTGGTAAGCGAAAATGATGTGAACAATGATTGGTCCACAAGATGGCCTTCTCCATCATCAATGTTCAACCTTTTCCTTTTACTCTCCAAACCTTCCATTGCATTTGGGAAATTATTCCACAAGTAAATATGGATTTTTCTTGCAAAATTTGATGATTTTTCCTCTACATGTGGACATTGATACACATATTTGCAAAAATCACCTTATGTAAGCATGTATGCATTGAAATTTGATTGAACATAAATCAATGCAAAAGTATGATGATACATACCTGCCATATGCAAAAATAAATAAAGTTGGACACATTCTTTTTCCACCCAAACATGTTCATCTTATAATTGCTAATATTAGGGCCTTGCTTACATTCATTTGCATTCAAATCCAACCAAGTTGCTTCCTTGCACAAATCCTTTTAAATAAGTGCATGGAATGGCATCATACAATAACACTCTAGTAATAGAAAACATATTCTTTCTTCATCAATACTATTAAAGTTTGCAAGTTTTGAAATTACAATGCATGTAATTGAAGATCGTAATGTTTGAAGTAATGATCTTTGGGCTTTTTCTCTCTAAACACATTTAAATACGTGTGACGCATTCTTGCACACCCTTAACATGAAGATATGCACTCACAAACCCGCTTGGAAGTGGAACAACTATGTAGTTGTAGTCCAACAAGTAAGGTGGTTCAATGTAATGCAATGAAATTCACTAAGACTCTAATGCATTGTGTCCACTTGGAATATACAAAGACATTGTGGGAGAATCGTCACTCACCATGATGGAATGTGAAGGGGCATTTGTTGATGTTCATTCAATGTCACACTTGATGGTTGAACCCCTTTTGTTCCATTCGTCATAACATTTACACATAACTTCCTAATCTAACTTGCATTGGATTTTTGAAAAGGCTAATCTAAAAAGGAGCCATGGTACAAAATATTATAATTTTTTATTCTTTTGATTAAGAGTTAAGCCTGGGACTAAAAATCACTTTGCTTAGATTGAGGAAAAAAACAGACAATTTTAACCCCGGCAAGTGCAACACCCTTACAACAACTCTGATGATGCTGAAAATTGAAGAAAACCTTCTACACCTCTTAAACAAGAACTATTTTAAGTTTGACATGAATCCAACGGTGGATTTGGGAGAAACAATTATTTGAAATAAAACTCCAGAGGCTTTGACATGGAAATCCTTCCATGAACTCCACTACAAACACCCTCTACTTCCAGCAAGCGTAGCTCCCTTACATCAACCCTGATGATACTGAAACTTGAAAAAAACCTTTTACACCTCCTAAAAAAGAACTATTTTAAGTTTGACATAAATCTTACGGTGGATTTGAGAGGAACAACTATTTGAAATAAAACTCCAGAAGCTTTGTTATGGAATTCCCTCCATGAACTCCACTACAAACACCCTCTACTTCCAGCAAGCGTAGCTCCCTTACAGCAACCCCGATGATGCTGAAAATTGAAGAGAACCTTCTACACCTCCTAAACAATAATGGTTTTAAGTTTGACATAAATCCAACGATGGATTTGAGAGGAACAACTATTTGAAATAAAACTCCAGAAGCTTTGTCATGGAATTCCTTCCATGCTTATTTCTTGCCCACATCTTTTCCATGAGCAACCTTTGCACACATAAAAACTAATATTTTTCTCACACATTCATTTTCCTCCTTTCCTCTTTTTTCCACACAAGATACTCCTTTCTCCTTTGGTAAACCTCCATGACCTTTCCTTGAGCTTGTTCCCCTCGTCCAATGGAAGCTTCGAAATCCTTCCCTCCAATCAATGGCCCCCTCATCCTTCAAGAGCCAATGAGAATTGAGAATGATTTTCCCTCCAATTGATTTTAGGATGAGAATTCTTAGGCCCAATGAGACACAAAAAATATTCCATCCTCCAATCAAATAGGATGACAATCCTCATGACTAATGGGATTTGAAGATTCATCCTTCCCCGTATCTTGGATATCTTGATGAGGTTATTGAGCTTGATCCTTATCCTTTCCATTCGTTGACCTTCACATCCTATTTTTTCATCCTAATTATTTCAAGTAACTAACTATTAGGACAATCTATCGATAGTAACAAGTAAACATCCTTGAGTCCTTACTTGACTAAATCAATTCAATGGTTGAAGTAACATCCCCGCATACCATTTACTCTTTTGATATCCCTTACTTATTTTTTCTTCCATGCACTAATTAACTATGTAGGACATAGTAAATTGGAATTAAAAATTGCATCACCAAAACCCCCACATACTTCTAGATCCATTGTCGAAATTAAGGTTCGATGACTCCATTAAATTTAGGATGTTCGAGTTTTCATGAGGTTCCGCCGTCACTCCCACACTTTATGCCTACCCTAATTTGTTAAATAAAAGAACCTCAACCCCTTTTGAACGCAAGTACCACATTTATCTCTGCTACCCTCTTGATTTTTTGTTGATGCAAGTGAGCATTTAGTCATGGCGGATGATGTCACTATGCCCTCGAATCCTCCAGTTTCACTAGTAGAAAAGGAAGAGCTTGAAGAAACACCGCTTGACGTGAAGGTCTCTCAACGGTCGTGCGAAGAAGAACCGTCCAGAAGAATGGTGCACACTCAAGTCGATCGTTCGGCATGGGATCGTCAGTTGTCTCCTAACCCACATGCTTTAGCAATCTATTTAGAATTTGTTCTTGCTTGTGAAGCCGCACCAGAAAGGTTTAAAGAGTGTCAATGTGAAGACGACGATGTTCGTTTTCATTGTTGAACTGGGGTTCCCGGTGATGGCCATTATCGTTGGCTGCGAGGCCCAATCAATCCCCTTCCCATGGAGCATCAAGTCAAATACCTAGCTCGCACCATTCGTCGCATTTTGGAGTTTTTGCAATTGTGATTTATCCCCTTAAAGTTGTTTACTAAGTTGTAATTCACCTGAGCCCACTTAGGTGGAAATGTTAATGCCTAAGTTTGATTTTGATTTTATTTAAGAATCTGATAAAAGTGAAAACTAAATAAAGATGTATTAGGATTGCATTTCAGAATTCTTTCAAGTACATCATTCGTGCCTGAAGATTATTTTACAGACTAACTTAATATTGTCATGGCGAGATGTTATTGCTAATTATGGGCTTGTATTCCCAATATATCAATAAATCAAATCTAATTCTACATCCCCTTTCCATTCTCTATAACATAAAAGGATCATGCACTTAAAAGGTTTATTAGGTCCTAAAATTAACTAAGCCTTGCATCAATTTAAATAAAAAAGTCTTCTACGCTGAAATATCCAAAAATTAATTCAATTTTTAATAATTATTAATTGGGGGTTTATCAGGATTCAAATCATTAATACTAAGGAAAATTATGGAACTAAAGCTTAATAATTTGTGGTATTATAATCCATGACTCACAATACGCCAACCCAGGTGGAAGATAATTTTTCAAATCAGAATTTTTTTGATTTTTTTGCCACATTGGACCACTGCAAATGTAACATTTGCATACATCAATCACTGTCACAAGACTTTAATGCATGCACATGTTTACATTGGAAAAAAAATGTTACTTACATGTATTTTGGAAGAATGACTTTAATTGCTAATTTCGTTGTTTCTGAACATGTTTGGGCTTAGTCACATGCATCATAATACTTTCAAAACAAGTTGGAATTAAAGCTTCACACGCTTTACACACCAAATAATGACCATTCTCGCCCCACTCTGTTATGGAAATGAATCAATATATTAGATATTGGATTTTTAAAAGAATCAACATGAATTTCATAAATATGACTAATCAATTACCTAACCAAAAGCATTTGAATAGATGTGTATTTTCATGTAATCTTTGATGAAGCTTGTTATTGTTGTGGTCTTCAATGCATTTTTTGTTTGATGAAACACATTTCTCACAATATGTGCAATAATAATTGTTTGCACATTTCAAAGCCATGTTTGCAACACTTTCAACACTCATATTTGTCCTGAGTCTTTCTACTAATGCCTCACAAAAAAATAATGAACAACAATGTGTAAGTACATAGATCCAAATAATTGATATGAAATTTTGCAAATGTCAATTTTTTGTGCTACATTATCAATTTCATGTACTATTATATTCACATTCAATATATTACAATATTTGAATAAAACAAACTAACCTTTTGTGACTCAATTGATAGTAAGTTTTTTTGCATTTGGTGTGTTCTTGTTCGTCTTGCTAACAAGGCATAAACATGCATATAAAAACCCACAAAGATCTATTAATAATGTTTTTTAAAAACAACCTCATGTTTAATGTTTAACATCGCTTATATATACAAAAATCCACATACATAATGAAATTTCAACCTATGATTACATGGGTAAGATTAATATGGGAGGGGATTTAATTATGTTTTAATTCTCACAAATAAGCAAATTTACAAGTCCTTTGTTCATTGCATTATCTTTGTTCTTAATCAGATTCCCTTCCATTGTTCCTTGCCATAATATGCAATAAATTAAATGTAAGTCGAATCCTAAACCCTATTTACTACAAGTAGTTTCTCCCATTCGCAACTTATGAAATTACAAACCTTTACATTACATATTTTAACAAATATTTAATTAGTAGCCAAATTTGAATGTTTGTTCAAAATTTAAACAAAATAACACTAAGTGTGATTACAAACCTAAGCATTATGGAAAACATAAAAGAAAAAAAGAATTCCAATCATGTGCACTTAAAAAAAAATTAGTACATGTTTATGTTGAATGATAGAACTTGTCAACATTTTGGCATTTTCTTTTGCTTGCAAAATAGAAATTTCAAATTTACAAGTAATTCATAAATAAATGAAATACAAGTTCTGACAACAATTGAATCACATTATGAAATGTACAAAAACAAACCTTTTAATAAACTTGAACATGCAACATGTCACTAGGTTTGACTTCAAGTTGTTTGGTTGATAACTTAACGTGGCCTTTGGTTTTGTCTTGATTTGAAATCATCATCTACACATTTATTTCAATCATAATCAATTTATTTGAAACTTTTCTAATTTCATGTGTAAAAATAATCATTATAACAATGACTTGCACTTTTAATTCATAAAAAAACTCACCTTGATTTTTTCCCCAAGAGCAAACAATGCCTCCATAGAAGTCACATGAACATGACTTATTTCATTGATATGCAATAGCCTAACATCCTCACCTATATCAATGAATGCTCCATATGACTTCACACATTGGACTATTCCTTCAAAAGTAGACCCAACAATATATTCATGGCCATTAAACATCGATTGGGTCTTCCTTTCTTGAGCCTCTATACAATTTATGCCTGTTGCAACATTAATGGATACAAATCATGAACAACAATGCAATATTTTGTTGTAAACAACAAGGTACCAAAAAAATTAAAAGTTAAAATACAATCAAAATGGAGATTAAATCATATTAAAAAAATGAAAAAATGTGATAAACATAGTCTTATACCTAGAGCATGTTGAAAATCTTGGTTTCCCGAGGAGTTTAATCTCATTTTACATGGGGGTGTTCAAACTATAAACTCAAGAGTGAATGACAAGGGAAAATGTAAAAAATGATCAATGACAACCCATTTTAAAATCGCTAATGTAGTGGCCATGACCTAGTAGCTTGTAAGCTTTGAGTTCATTAAGTCAAGGCAAAGCAAAGTTAAAACAACAAAAAAATTAAATATCATAATCAAAGGATGAAGACCTATAGCTTTTGAAAAAGACACCCACATTTTGAAACACATGTTAAAATGACCCTTTAAAATGAGACATTAATAAAGAACAAGAATTTCTTCTTCAAACTTTTAATTATTGTTATGTTGAAATCAATTGAGCTCTTCCTCCTTTCTTTTGCGTTCGGAGAAATGTCCCAACTATTGCTATAACAACTACAACCATTTTTTAAAACCTTTTGACGCCACACAACACAACCAACAAAAAAATGTTGAAAACCAAACCAAATTAAACATTGTAACATGAACTCAAAATTCTTTCATATTCAAATTCTTTTAGCACACACAAAATGAATCCCGTTATCACACTCACACTCAAAGAAACTAGCACTCAAAGTACAACAAAAAAAAAACAAACTATAGCCCAAAACACCTTGTCATTTTCTCTTTGATTGATTATAACTTGAATTAGCTTTGAAAGCCAGTAACTAAAATAGTTGCAAAAGATCAAAAATCATAAGAGGATGATAAGATAAAAAATAAGATTTAGGAATAAGAAGAAAGGGCATGTAGCAAAGCAAAAAGAGAAAGAACAAGATGAAAGGAAAAGGGAGGAGTACCTTGGAAGTAACAATGTGGTTGCAAGTGTGTTATTATAGGGAGGTACTATTGCTTTATACTCCACCATTACTATTATTCTAGAAAAGAAAGCATTGATTTAATGTGCGAGCTTGCCCCCAAAAGATGAAAATACCAAATACCAATAGGGTTGCTAGTTCACCCTAGCATGAGAATCCAAATATTTTTGGGGATGCCCTTATTTTTGTGGGGTAATAGAATTATCTATAAAGTCATGCCATGTTGGGCCTAAGTTACACCACTCATTTGATGATTCATCCTTTCCTGGATGTTTCATTTCCTCTTAATTGTTATCCACAAAGTCATGAAATTTTATTAAATAAGGGTACATGAACTATCATTAGTCTTGAACCTTGTGCATTAAATGCTTGTGGCCCTATGGCGCTCTAAAATTTCAAATTGTGTTTTGAGCCCTTAGGCCTACTTCCACTAAATATAACCTCTATTCACAACAACGTGCTACAGTTGATGCTTGCAAATGCTGGTAACCCCAATAGCACAGAGCGTTACAACATATGTGTACTAATGTTTTATTAAAGTGTTCATTTATATAACCAAAGCGACAATCATCCATGTAGAAAGGTCATGTAGAAAAAGTGGCTACCTTCCCTAGGAAGATGTAGCCTAATGTGCATATAAACTAGATATGAATCCTAAATCTTTATTTCTGGATACCTCCTAAAAACCAAATGTAAATATGGAAAATAAATTTGGGGCATTTCTCATTATTGAAACTTTAAAAATACACTTCATATTCACATTTTATATTTTATATTTTGCTAATGAAGAAGGTTGATCTGCACCATTGAAATAGTTGCCAATTGGAGCATGGTACAAATCTTTTTGTGCTGGTATTGAGTCCAAAGCAAAAAGCACAACAAAATTACCATGAATTGAGTAAATCAATAGGCTTGAAAAGGCATCTTTAAACCTTTGGGCAAAGGTTTGCCTATTGAAATAAAGGCAAAGCATGTATTGTCAACCATTAGCTTATGACAGAGTACATCAATTACCCTATGTTTGGACCATAGGGTAAGATGCCAGCAAGACACTTGGGCCTTGTGGTGAACATTTTTTTCCCCAATTTTATTGTATTGGTGTTAAAATATTGATAACTTACCTAGATGATAATTAGGTAGAGTAGGTAGGTTATCAGATTTTTTAAAATCCAAAAGTTGGTTATCAATTTAATTGATTATCAAAACAATCTAAAACCAGCTGATAAGCTATTATCGTAATACCTTGCATGGCCAGTTCAACACATGTTCATCAAACATTTAGTTAATTTTGAAATTTCCATTTCAACAAATGGAATATCCCTTCACAATATTTTGTGATTTGGAAAAAGTGATTTTTTAAATTTTCAACATTTTTGAAAATAATATAAATTATGTTGAACTGTCCAAGGTACAAGTGTAATACCCAAGTTGACAACCGGATTGAAAATTGGGTGAAAACTCAATAACTCACCAACACTGGTTACTACCATATTGTAAGCTTTGAACTTCTTCACCTTAAGCATGATCATGCTTCTTGGCTTCCATTTGTTTGTAGCTATTTTAAGCTATATGAATTCGTTGTAGTCTAAATAAATTAATTGTTACTATTCTGACTCAATAGTTTTACGATAAATAATAAATACAATTTGCAAATATTACATCAAATGTGGAAGTTCTTTCTAAGATTTCTTGGAAATGCATCCTAAAATGTTTAGAGTGTACTTTTTCATTACATAAAGATCAGTGGAAGCCAAGCAAGTCAATAATTGGTGTGGCACTTTTCACACGTGAAAGTCACTTTACATGAATTTGCATGCCATGGTGAACCAGCTTGGTACGTTGATACCTTCACATCTTTGAGTGGGGCCTACTAAGGTGTAGTGTAAAGCCCTAGGGTGAGGGCATTTTTAGACGAAGGGGCCTATGAGGAGGTGATAGTCAAGGCCATTTTGGGAATGTCCCCCATCCATGGGCTTTACCTACATTGAAGCACAAGACAAAATTAGAGACTACCAACACCCCTCCTATTATTTAGATGAGGTGCATCCCATGTAGAATTTTTTTTTGGCAACCAGCCAATTTGATTGGTCAATCATTCAAATCAAATGAAACTATGGAGGCTTTCCATAATATAAGGTTTTAATTTGAAGTATAGAATTACCCCCATTTGGAAGACAACATTTGCCAAACCATATGGGATAAGTGAGGTGTTATTGGGAACACATTGGTGAACACCATGGGAACTTAGGGAAACATGTTGGGAACCTAATGGGAACCCATTGAAAATTTAAAAGGAACAGAGTGGGAACACATTGGAAACTATGAAAAAAATCTTTGCCCACCCCCCCTCCCCCCCTAATTTAGAAGATTAAGAAAACAAGGCACCTTGAATGCATGTTTGAACATGCCTATTGGTTGCATGAAATTTCTCTTCCCAAAAAAGTTCATCACCATTTTTGGCCTAAGCAAATAATACCCCTTGTAAAGAACACTACATATATTGGGTCTATGTAATGTCAATATTCCAAACTTGCTGGTTGATGTAGTCCATTTTTGAAGCTGGATTGTGGTTTTTGAACGTTGTTTAGGATATTTTCCACACAGTTTACAACACGTAAAATAGGGTAGAAAGAAAATCAACATAGGGATTAAAGACCAAAAGAAGAATGTGTGTGTCACATTGTGGCCTTGCCATTTACATGAAACAATAACTTAAGGCAAAAGAAGAATTATGAAAACTTAAATATTTCACCATGCAAAAATGTAATCTTCAAAAAATCCTCTTAAGAAAAAATCCTTCATGATATTATAACTCTACTATTAAACTCAAGTTTAACACAAGCCAAAATATTATTTTTCAAAAATCCTCAGATAAAAATAGACCTACTACATAGGGGCCAAAATCCCTTAACCTATTATACTTTATAATGAATCTAAACACAAAATTCTTGGTGAAAAGCTAAATACCCCCCCCCATCGAGATGTCTGACACCCTTTCCACAATGTAGTGTACTCTAGACAATGATGATGGCAAAGATGACAAAACAAAATGAAGGTGACAATGGCAATGTTTTGACAACATTGGAATTGAATGATGATGTTGACAAAGCTCCATCTAATAATCCCTATCAAGCAGCACGCAATTGCCGTTTTGCTGAGCTGCGATAAGAGCTAATTAGAATAAGGCTTGTCGAAACAGTTGAAGCATTGTAAATTGTACAACCCTTTTCTTGCTACATGTTGTTTTCACAGCTTAGTTTCTACATCCTCCATTGTCTTCATAAGTATGCAAATGTTTGCCTAGATAATTTAGATTGCAGAGTGATACAATAGTGTGCAAGTAGCACAAAGTGCCTAACAACAATTGTTTATTAGGGTTCTTTATTCTTACACATTCGGTAGGGTTTGTGGTTTTTAGGTAATGTGTGGCATGTGTCCAAATGAAATAATTATTTGGAGTGCAGCTATTGTTATGGGTGTAAGTTCTTAGTACCGAAAGCATATTGTAGGAGGGGAAATTCAAACGTGATGCGCACTAAGAAGAAGTCGAATAAGTCCACCCATCTTTGTGAAGATGGGATTATAAAAGTAAAAGCACAAAAGAAAAGTGTGCACACCATTGGGAGACCATGCAATAGCATGGTTGAAAAAGAGCAGTCATCAACATTGGCGTCCATAGAAAGTGAAAAGGACACCTCCAACTATGAGTATTTGTTAGAGACTTTTGTTGTAGAAGAAGATGAGGACGAAGACATTGATGTCAGTAAAAAGGTTGCTACACCACAAGCTGCAACATCCACTATGAAGGAGGTGAATAAACCAATCCTCATTTGTGTGTATTCTTGTTGATGTTAATGTAGGAAAACCCCTACCTTCATTTTCCTTTGCATGAGAAATGAGTTGAAACAAGTTGATGATGGAACTTTCCTGCCTCTTTTGCCCATGTGTATTATGTCTCAGGCTATTGAACCTATAATCTTTGTTGTTGCAGTTTCTCAATTTGGTTAAAGCTTCCTACTATGTTCTGTGAAAGACTTCCTTGCACCAACCTTGCTAGTTGCTGAAATTGTTAGGTATTGTTGATTGCTTGTGACTGTATCAATTGGTGTGAAGATTTAGAAGATGGTTGTATTAATTAAATGGTTTGTTAAATCTAATTGATTTAATCTATATGCAAATAGATTGCTAGTTATGGGTTTTGTAGGAGTTTTTCTTTTTAATACAATAAATGTGTCATAATGTCATTATGACATCATTGCTTGTGGTCTTTTAATGTGTGAATTGATAATTGTCTGCCTTGGTTGCTTTTGCAAAAGTGGTGTTGCAATGGTTTTGATCTAGTTCGTATCATGATTGGATCATTGAGGCCTCTTAAATAATTCAAGAGTCTTGTTCTTAATCCACTAATATGATACAAGCATTGTGTTCAAAGGAATGTGATGTTGTTTCCAGATTTATTTTCTGGCATGAGTTTGCATAAGGAGCTTTTACATGAGTTTGCATTCCAAATCTCCTCAACTTCATGAGTATGCAATGTTCATAGTTTCAACATGATTACATCATTAACAACATAACATAAACAATGTTGTCATTTCCTTCATTTGAGCAACGAGTTTGAACCTTGTTGTAAAAGTACCCATGATAAGTTGATGCTAGGGTACTTTGGGAATGACACTAACAGACTTATTACCATGTTTTTCTGCTTGTGTTAAATTTGGTCTTTTACATGAACCTATACAATGCTTACTTACCATAAAGTTTTCTCTACCATGTCATGGATATTGATTTGACTTTCTTTCATCCATCCTTACTAGGATTCATTGATACATTGTTATCAACAAGTTACACACTAAAGGATAAATAAAATAATGATGCAACTTTCTACAAGACATCTTATTCATTCTTAGTCCCATAGTTATAGAATGGATCACCATCTTCATTATATTGGATGGTTGTTTTTTTTAAAGGTTTTGGTGAAACAGCTTCCTATGCTCCCTTTCCACCTTGCTTGACCTTTCTAGAATTAAGTATTCATATGTCTATGTGACAACAACCCATCAATTGTGTTGAATACTTGATGTGGGCTCCTCACATAAGTTGCAACTTGTGAAAGTGCAACAACTTCTTGTGCATTAGATTTTGTAAATATATCCACCTTTTGTACATCAAGTTCAACATCACTAAAATGTTGAATTGTTTTGACATCCGTAGCAACAAGCTCCTCAACATCATCTAGGAGGACTATGTAGTTACATATATTTCTTTTGCAAATCCATATTTTCCAACATAATATTGATTTGTTTTGCTCCAAGCTTCATTCTAGCCAATTCAATTATCTTCGTCTACTTTTGCTATACCTAGATCATCCTCTTGTGCTATTGTCTTCCTCTCATGGCCTCCAATGTGTTCGTAGTCTGTTATGTTGAAAGGATCAGTAGGGAGATCTTTTACATTACCAATTACTTCCTTTAATCTCTGATCATTAAAAGGATAATGTTGCAATTATGATCAATTTGTGAATGGCAGTAATTCTTATGGTAACAAAACATGAATGAGGTTGAAAATTCTATATGGTAATAATTTGTATGATGGTTATAATGGTAGTAGTTATACCACATTTTACATTATAGAGTTCCAATATATTCCAACTAACCAATTGAGTTCATCTTGTTTAATCTCCAATCTTTTTGCAAAGGAATCAGATGTGGTAACATGGTAGCAACTGAAAATGTTTTTCCTGATAGTCATATCCCTTGGCAGAAATAGACAATGTCATGAGTGATTGTTCATTTTGTTTCTACAAGTCAGAGAGCAACATGTTGCAGAGTTTTGTACAAAATTGTTCAACTTTATTTGAATTGAATATGTATACTTGTCTACGCATCAGGTGCTGATGAAGTCAGTGGGAGTAGTGATTAGTAGTCACTAACATTCATTATGCCTTGATGGTAGGCAAGTTTGTTTTCTTGGTCCATTTTAGTTCTTCAAAGATGTGTTATAGATAATATTGCCAGAAAGGATATTGTATGGTGTTCCAGCTTGATGGGACAACTATTGTTTGTTAGTATATACATTCTTCTAAAAACAACCATGGCCATTTGCCACAAGCCTTGTGCTTGTCCTCCAATCACCTGACATGTTCATTTGGTGCATTACTATTGTATGTAACAACATACAAATTGACAATAGATTGTGTTGTTTCCACTTCCATTTGTTCATGTAACATCAATAGACTAATAGTGGGTCCCAAACACTTTATATATGGGGCTTTTTCCAATTTTTGTATGGGTATTTGTGTTCACTGAACTAACAAATAGTTCTTCAAGCTATTTTGGACCTATTTAAGTATTTTGTATACTATCAAGTAACATATAGCCTAGCCATGGTGTTTGATTGTTGAAGCAAGAGAAGGTGTTTTCCTAGGTGGCACACTTCCATTATAATAATTGTTTGAAGTTGTATGCACATACATCCAATCCTTTTTGTTGTCATGGAGCATAAAACCTAAAGGGAACTTATGGATGAACATTTCCACACTTGGTTAGGTCATCAAGGCCCAATTGAAATAAGACTATTTGGTTTCAATGTTGTATCAAGAGTTACAAATGCATCCTTGACAACACAGCCTTTGATGCAAATTTCATGCATAAGGGTGGGTGGTATGTCAACAACCAAATTCGCTATGAATCTACATTGGTTAATGCTTGAATTGGACCTATATACACTTAGAGGAATTGAGAAAGTCAACGAATTTTTTTGGGTATTCATTCATAGCTATATGCATTTGTTGATTATTGAACATACATTATAGACTTTTTTCAAATGTTAGCACTAGAATATTGCCATGTACATCTCTTACTCATGGTTGATCACTCATATATTGCTACAACGGTTTGCTACTATTGTGTCTTGTTGATTAATCATTATTTAATTCATTGAGATTGATGTATTGAGATGGATGTGCAAAATGAGAAAACCATATTTGGGGAAGACATTTGGATGTGAATTTATTATCTATAGAAGGCATTATTAATTAGGTGAACATGAAATAGTTGCTAACATGTATGTGGATTTGGCCAAGGTAGAAAGCAAATGTAAAGAGAGTTTGCAATAATAGCCCTTCACAAAGGGGTGAAGAGGGAGCTAGCTTGCTTTTCCCTGTAGAAGGACAACTCCTCCACAAACAAGGGGGCCTCACATTAGGTTATAATGGGCAAGCATGGAAATCAACTTGTAGACAACAAGAATGCCCACCACAATTTGGGCATTGCGGGCAACTAGGACATGGAGGTTGTCAAGGACACTGGCAAAATTGTTCCCAAGGTACATGCTTGAACAATCAACCCCAAAATTGGCATGGGCCTGGATTTTGTTACAATAGATCTATGTAACCACCAAAGGCCCATGGGGTTAGGGTAGGCCAAACATTTGTTCAAGTATGTGCAAGGTCCTAATCAATAACCATTCCTACAACTATTGAAGGTATAGAGGTGGAAGAACTTATTGTCAAGTCTAAGGCAAAATTTTGAGTAGACCAAAGGTATGCAAAAAGGACATTAAAAGGTGAAGTTGAAAAGCGAAGGAAGGCAGGATTGCCACCTTACAAAGTGGAGGTGACAAAAAATGGAAAAATAGATGGGGCATATGATGGAAAGAATGAATGGGATAATGCACTTCGAAGGCTTGCACCATGGCACTACTGTTGAAGTTGGGTGGTTTCAAGTGCAACTTGGTGAAATCATGGAGGGTTTTGGCAATATTCCATTGTTTGTGACAAATGAGGATGATGACCCCCCTCAATTGAAGTTGCAAGATGTAATGGGTAGTAGTTTGGTATGGAAAGGTCAATTAAGACAAAATAAGTAGTTAATGGGTTAGGTTTTGAGTTTACAGTCTCTAGTGAACTTATCACTAGTTTCCATACTATATGTGCATAAACACAATGCCATGTTTTTGTACCATGGCACAATTTTGGCGGACTTTATCCATATGCATCATGAGCTCATATGATTAGTAAGTTAATTTCCATTATTAACTTAGGCTAAGGAACTAAATGTTTGTACACGCTCTAATTCTTAATAGGGAGGTTGTTTAAACTTCATTACAAAACTTATATGTATTCAAGCCTTAGTCCTTTCTTGTTGGTTCAAGTAGTTGATGGTAATGTCTTGTACTAGAATGCAATGAGGATAATCTTTCTATCTTGCTCTTTATTTGGTAGTGGACA
>Ga0116229_10007767_pt1 | contig 16837 bp, 15 predicted proteins | sample S1TSphgellanicum_3_FD_87313 | JGI IMG/M metagenome (GOLD analysis project Ga0116229, IMG submission 87313) | Host-associated microbial communities from peat moss isolated from Minnesota, USA - S1T2_Fc - Sphagnum magellanicum MG | ecosystem: Host-associated > Plants > Peat moss > Unclassified...
ACTGTGCCGTTTCTCGAGGCACTCCTCTTTCCTTGTATGCCAGAAACCGACCATCTCGCATCCGCACCCGAGGAGCAGTAACTGTCAGTCCATCAGGGCTGCTGCTATTCAGCAGCTTGGGTGGAGGTGGAGTGATGGTCTTGAACACCAAGCTTGCTGCAACTGCCAGAAGTAGCAGAAGCACTGACCAGACCAAAATCCCTGCCACCCCCAAAAAAAAATTACCCCCATGGATGGCATTCCGTTCTCCTCCAAGCTTCGAATCTGATGTCCACCCAGAACAACTTCTATTCTTGGAATTCCATGCAGAGAACAGAACACTGGGCGGTAGAGAAAACCCTAATAAGATGGTGGCAAAGATGGGTCGGTGGATGGGGAGTGAAAAGCACAGAAAAGAACCTGCAGTAGAGAAGGAGGAAGATCGGCTTTCGGATGGACTGTTTCGAGTGTGGGCGCGCGCCGACGCAGCTGAAATTCGAGCTTTCTTGCCTTTCTCGGCTCCCACCACCGCCATTCTGCTCTGTTTGTGGAGCTCTTGAGCTGGGTGTGCTTTGAGCTTTGCAGTGGCACACCTGCTTTTTCCTTTGCTTGCACTTTGCTTTACACCCCGTGGAGGAAAACGAAAACAATGCAAATGTGGGTCAACAGACCTACTGAGATGTATGACGGCTACTCCTGTTCTCGATGACTTCTGTGCTCGATTGACTTCGTTGTCAACATGGTCAGCTGATGCAAATGCCATGTGGGTGGTCGTGGGTTATTGGCACTTGTTGCCATTTCTTTCCATTGCAAATTACATTTCCATTTCCATTGCAGATGACAAAGTACGAAGTCATTCATGATGTCATATATATATACATATGACATCATAATGAGAGAGAGAGAGGGAGAGAGAGAGAGAGAGAGTTTTCTTTCTGGTTCAGTTGTGGGGGGAAGAGGCTTTGAAGTGGGAATTCAACAGACAGACAAGTCACCCAGGGCTCCTCCACAACCTGCTGCCGTTTTCTGAGAATATTTTTTTCTGCCAAGCTTTTCAAAGAGAGCAGCTGAAACCAGTTTTATAATCTGTTATGAATTTGATAGCTTCGTGAACCTCGTTGATGGGATTCCAACAAGCTCTTGTGAATGAATGCAAGAGGTTTAATCCAAGTGATGAACATCAGGGGGGGACAGAATGGGAAATTTGGCAAATCCTCAGATGTGCAAACACATCTCTAATTGCCATTCAGGTGGCTGTTGTTTCCTGTGGTGGAAGCAAGCTTAACCAACTTTGTGTCTCACCAAAATAGGGTACCCAAACAGGTATGGTAATTGCTCAGGAAATGTTTCTCTTGTTGATTTCTGAACAGGCATTGATGACAGAAGTTGATCAAGTCAGGCAACAAATTCAATGCTTTTCTTCATGAAATGAAGGACTCTCTGAGATGCAAGTTTTTGAACAATCTCACACACCCGAAACCCTGGATTGTTGTGTCAGATAATGTGAAAACTTTCATTGGTAGTAGCTTGCACTTACAGCATAGGATGCCAAGGCAGCAATTTGGGTACCAAATCAAATTCAAGTCCGAGTATCCAATCTCAAGGTTTTAGGCTAAGACATAAGTTATCGAACAATCTCATGCACTCTAAACCCTGGATTGTTGTATCAGGTAATGTGAAAACTTTCATTGGTAGTAGAGTGCACTTGCAGCACAGGATTTCTTGGCAGCAATCTGGGTAATGAATCGATTTCTTAAAGTCTGAGTATCCAATCTCAAGGGTTTAGGCCAGAAACGCCACATGTCAAGCTACTACAGCTTGCACATGATTCAGTATCCTTTTCTTTTTTTTTAATATCTGTGTAAATGAAACAAGGACAACTGGTACTCTGGTGCACACATGCACTTTGAACAGAGTTTTGTTCCTCATGTTGATGGACACATTCTTGAAGCTAGATTGCCAAATTTATGTGCATTACAGTATCTACAATGTGTTTTGTGTATAATATGGGTAGGGGTTTCAAGGGAGTGATGGCAGCAGAAGCAACAGAGATACCTCGCTGTGTTTTCACAGCAGCATCTGAGAAATTTGCCGGCAAGGAAATTATTACCAACTGCATGCTGGAAGAGAGCTTGGTTTGCCACAAATCAAGTCTGCAAATATAGCAAAGAAAAAAAAAACAGAGATTCCAATCCAAGGCCATGCACCTCAGGCAAGAATCTCTACATTACAAACTTCATAGTGTGGAATGGAGAAATGTTTGGCAAAAGGATCTCATTTTGCAAATTGTAGTTCTCCTACTTAGCCATCTCTTTACTTAAATCAATCAAACGTCCTATGATCGATTCTCCAATTATCATCCCTTGTGATTAAACTTGTGACCTCATCTATTCAGCTCTGTTGCTAACTTCCTCACCATAGACCCAATTCTTGCAATTTATTCACCTGGAATATCACAGATGTAGACACAGAGATCTATGAAACATGATGAAACTTCTCCATCTTCTATTAGACTTTTTCATGCAAAAAAGTAGCCAAGTTCATTATGGCGTGTTTCAAGGTAGATTGGATAGTACAACATAGTTGTCTGGACAAGAAGGCTACAGGTCACCATTACTTCTCCCTCTTACATCTTCTGAAATTAATAAGAGAGTTTGAGTAGGGAACATGCAGTTGCTGTTCCTTGGGTAGGGGAGACAGCTTAACTCCCAATAGAGATCACATCATCCAGAAGACAATTTTGACTCAGAATCTGTCAAAATGACGATGCTAACCTGGAATGTTTTGAACAGAACCATCATGGAACCATTTGACTCTTGAAGCTTTTTGTTGATGCCTCAGTGCAGCACAGCTCCAACAATGGGATTGGGTCTCCATTTGACCTTGACCCATTATGTAGGAGGAGAAGTAGCACCAGGTAAGTCATTATCTTCAAGATTAGGTCTTCGGCTGTGTTCTTGGATTGACCTTGTGGACATGTGTATGTTTCTTCTTGGAGGTTATTTTCCATTTACATGTCTGTGACAATGTTGTTACATTGGACTGATAACTCTTACAATTGTAACCTTTGCTGAATGATGTTGATGTCTGTGCAACCCATGATATGTAAAGTACCTTGAGTTCTGCATTTGTAATAGGAACCCAATAGTGGGGAGATAAGAGATTCTCAACAATTTTGGCAATTGTCTTTTTCAGCTAATACCTTTCGTGAATTATCTTGTGCCAAACATCAGTTGTAGGTACAGTCCACAGGTTGGCATTGTTTCTGAAATGAATTGTTCACACAAATCTAGTGATTTGTTGGACCATATTTGGTGCAAAAATGATCAGCACATTAGTGACAAGATAGTCATTTTCTGAAAGTTTATTTGTGTGTGTATGTTTGCAGCACCATTGCAAGAATTGTGGTGACCTATTTTGTGACAACTGCACATGCAACGAAGCACTGCATTTAGAGCTGACCCAGATGCTGAAGTGTTGCATGTCTGTGATTGTTGCTCGGTAGGTAGACATGCCTGGACATCAATTTGTTTGTTTGTTTGTTTGTTGTTTTTTTGGGTCTGTTTGAGTGTAAACTCTTCACATTAGACTAATTCTTGAAAGATTCTTTCTCCTTTTGCCTTCTTTCGACTCAAAATCCACTCATGCCAAAACTTGTAATCAAACGTCGGTTAATACTTAGTAGCATTGCAAGTTCTATATAGTTGTGCATAAACATGACATGTAAGTCTCAGAGTCCATGTCTTGAAGAATCTCCAAATTGATACGAGCTTGTTCACAACTCTCTTTCAACACTAGGGGATTACAACACACAAGTAGGTACTCCAAAGGAGTAGCGATCACATTACGTTGCCAAGGTTGTCGATATTCATAGATACAATCCACCAATGCAAATCTCCTATCATCAATAATGGACCAAGTTGCAAAGATAATGGCATATTGCTTGTTGCACACACTTCCCTCTCTATGAGGGGAACGTACTATTCACCAAACTTGCTATTAAATTGGATTATCTGAATGGATATCGTGCACGATTGGTGTATGTAGATGTGTGTTGGGCGAGGTTAAAATTTGCCTCATCATGTATGCACTATTCTTTTGAAAATTTGAAGATTGACATGAATGGAGAATTTTTGATGACATTGTTCTAAGGAGAATGTTAGATTGATAGGAGCAATGATGGGTTGCTATGGTTGCAATTTTGAGAACGAATAACTTTACAATTGGGAAAACATGTTAAATGGAAACCTTATATTCATGTGAAAGTTTGTTGCACTTCATGCAACTTGCATAACACTCCATACTTGTGTTTGGAAGACAAAAAGGAAGCCTTGACAAATTCCTCCTTGCATCTTGAGAAGGTCATTTGTTCCTTTCTCATCTTAGGAATCAACTACGCACCTAAGTTAAAGCTATGACAACCATTAGTTGAAAATGTTTTAACTAGTTTAATGTAAAGCTTTAAGATATTTACTATTATAAAAATGAAAGTTTGAACAAATATGAATCGTTGTTAAAAGCACTAAATTTTTTATGGTGACAACCAACAACGAGTTACTAAGGTAAAACATGAAAAATCTACCCCATATTTTATCTTTCACCATCTATGAGATTTTTGCAAGAAATTGGGTAAGTTTGTTGAAATGTTTGTGAACCACACAAATGTACTTAACACTAGTTTGAAAGAACATTTGTTGATTTAGGACATGTTTTGAGATACATGTATTAGATAAACTTGAACTCAAATTATAACAAATATAGTTTTGAGGTGCATGAAATGATATTCTTGAAGGCACATGTGACAGATGCTTGTGGGATTAGACTTGGAATTGGAAAAACAAAAGTTGTTGCATAATCATGAGTGAAAAATTCAAACCAATGTTAGGTCTTTCTTGGAATCATTTGACAGCGTATTGAAATTTTGTGAAGATATATAATGAGTTAACAAGCTTGCAAAGGACTAGTTGCCATTTGTTTGGAAATCTTAATGTCAAATATTTGATATTCTATTTATTACCTTAACCAAGTTTCCTCATTGATGAAAAAAATAACTATTTGGAAGAACATTGAAGGTTTTTATTGGTAAATAAATAACTTACTTTGCAAAGTGTTGCAAGTTCTTGTGAAAGACATTTTTTTTTAAAAGGAAAAAACACACAAAAGAGATAGGAGTTTGGACACCTGGATGAAAATAGGACATTGGATGAGATAAGTTGATTATTTTTTGGCATTTTCCTTTTTTTTTGTTGCTAGCTATTATAGCTAGAAATTTATATTAAAAATTAAAACTGCTCAAATCAAGTGCTTTTGAAATTTTATTAGCTAGAAATCCACTATTAAAACAAATAAATGTTGAATTTTGATACATGATTCAAGTATGTAGCAAAAAATTATAAAACAACAAAGATCTTCAAATATTTCATATTTAAATTCTAGCCAAATTTGATTAAATCTTCCTATGGATCATCATCATCATTTTGGCTACATAAAAAGAATTGAGAACAAAAACATTGTTTGGCATAACTAACCTAAATTAATTTAGGAAATACCTAATCATGGAATGTTAATTAGTTAGTAAGATTAGGCCCATGAAATTTGTTGTGAAGGAATTTAAAAACATAGGTACATGAATGTGAATTATTTTTGTAGAGGAGATTTCCAATGTATATCCAATAGGCTTTTTTTCAAAATCCTAAGGCCCCTTTTACACTATGGTGAGGGACAATGACCATGGAAATGTCAAAGAGCTCTCAAAATAGATCCAAAGGCCGTCCCATGGAAATTTACAAATGATTTGTGTGAGAATTGATTGTGAAGTGTAATGTAAAGTGCTAAAAGAGTTTGCCGAGATAACATATTATAATGGAGCTAAAAATGGTTAACATTATGGTCCATGTGAATTTTGATTTTTAACTTGATATTCTACATTATTTAAAAAAACTATCTATGCAAGTTTCTACTTTCTTCTTCATCACTCTCCTTTCATGCCTTCTTTCTTCACTTTTTTTTCATTTTGATAAGGGTTTTTTTTTGCATATTGGGTTTCAAAGTGCATAGGGCATACAAAGGCATGAATAGGGGTATTGAAATGGCAAATGGCATACAAAGGGCATCATTCATTCATAGGGGGGGGGCCTATTTGCATGCATTCTTAATCCTTCTATGTATGCCCTTTGAATTTGTAAGCATTTTGTTCTTGTATTTTGGCTTTGTATAATAAAATGTTGCGCTTTGTAGGCCCTTTCACAATCATGGAATAAAGTCTTATTTTTCCCTTAAGTTTGCATCCATCAACTTGTTTTGAAACCTAACCCTAAACTAGTAGTTACTAAGGAGTTTCTAATTGTCTAAAATCTTTTGAAGAGAAAGACAAGATGACAAAAAAAAGGATCAGCTGGGTTCAAATACCTTTCTATCAACAATGAAGGTAATGGATAAAACTTGGTGACAATGGGAAAATTGCTTGGATGCTTGTTGTTTTTCATGGCCTTAATCCACTCTAGTGGGATTCTACTTGTATTTCAAAAGGAGAAGAAAATCAAACAAGGGACCATGTTTCAAACTCTTTCGAAAAGAAAAAAAAATGTAGAACAAAACTTATTCCTCCCCTACCCACTCCCCAAAAGATAAAGAAAATACACAAGTTCTTTGTGTTCACTTGAAGAAGGCCCATGTGATTTTTAGTTTTCTTTTGAATAATGTATGGATGAAAGAAACCCATTGCAAAGAAAGAGTCCAAAAGTACAAAAAAAAGGAAGCTGATGGATAGGACAAGAGAAGGTGTGTAAAACCCTAAACCCAAGCAATTTGTTTCATAGAAATGTGCTCCAAAATGGATTGAAAAAAATTGATGCAAAAGTTGATTACATTGAAACCTACTCCACCAAAAGGGAATTGCAAATAAGAAACTGATATTGCAGAAACCAACTCCAAAATGAATTGTAAAAGTGTAATTGATGATTTTTACATAGAAACCAACTCCAATCTAGTTTTTAAAAAATTTATTTCCAAGATATATATTTTTATCATCATCAATTTTGTGGTTTTGAAAATTTGGTCATTTTTTTCCCCAAAAACTCAACAGAATTATTCAAATTTACAGCACTTAAAAAAAAAGAAAATACTTTTGCAAAAATTTGCCAAAGAAAATGTTGCTCCAGACCATTTCAAAAGTCCAATCAAGTAAGCTATTTATGTAAAAACCAACACCGAAACAGATTGCAAAAGTCTAGTTAATAATTTACATAGTAACCAACTCCAAAGCAGATTGCAAAACTCAAATTATTGATGATTACACGGGAGCCATACTTGACAATTTCCATGCCATAACTTTTTCATGTTTACTTTCTTTTTTGCTGGCCTTGCCTACCAAGGCAAGGATATTGTGTTGAGAGTCATTATAGAGTACGAGTAACTTAAAATGGATTTTGGCTCCTAGGTAACAATCTATTTTTATCTGAGGATTTTTGAAAGATGATATTTTGGCTTGTGTTGAAACTTGAGATTAGATATAGAGTTGTAATCTCTTGAAGGATTTTGGTTTCTTTTAGAGGATTTTTGGAAGATTACATTTTTGCATGGTGAAATATTTGAGTTTCCATAATTCTTCTTTTGCCTTGAGATACTTTAAAATCTAAATGGCAAAGCCTCCGTGTGACACACCCCTTGTTACACTATAACATGTGAAAAATGAATGTTTTTTTTGGTCTGTTCAAGTGACTCAAACCCTAAATTTCTTTTACAAAAAAAAAACCCTAAAAATCAACTCCAATTTGGATTGCAAAATATCTAATTGATAAAGAGGTACATAATCCAATAAAAACCATAGAAGAAACAAGAAACCCTTAGAAACCAACTCCAAAATGGATTTGCAAAAGAGGGACAAAAGTGTAGGGTAACACAAAAGTGAGGAGTGGGATGCTCCTGAAATAGGCGCTCAATGAGGCAAAGCCAAGTGGCTCTTATTTCAGGAATGCCCTACTCCAAGGAGGGTTATCCAACACAAAGTGCTGAAGCCGAGAATTATTTATTTAATTTTTTTCCCCATGATATCTTTTGGGTATCACATTAATAAAAAAAATGTCTATCCTAAAACCCTAAACCCTATAACAGAAATTAAAAAAATGGTTTTTCCTAAATCCCTAAACCCTATAACAGAAATTAAAAAAAATGTTTATCCTAAAACCCTAAACCCTATAACAGAAATTTAAAAAATGGTTTTTCCTAAAACCCTAAACCCTATCACAGAAATTAAAAAAATGTTTATCCGAAAACCCTAAACCCTATAACAGAAAAAAAAAAGAAAGTTTATCCTAAAACCCTAAACCCTATAACAGAAATTAAAAAAAATGTTTATCCTAAAACCCTAAACCCTATCACAGAAATTAAAAATGACACGTGAACATTTCAAGAAACAGAATGCCCACAACGAGTTTCATTTTCCAAAATGCTTTGTAAAAATTTTATGCTCTGTGTCGTGTGACCTGCAGGCACACTAGAATTTTTTCTGGTTCACCTTGGTGGTTTTATATGAAGGGAAAAACAAGCGGTTTTGGGGAAGGGGTTGGAGAGTGGGGGGCCCAAGGTGAACCAGCAGCCAGACTGGTTGGTACCTTCACCTTCTTGAGCATGGGTACCACCCATTGGCCCTGCAATAGTATTTCTCACATCCAAGCTTAGTTATCTACTATTTCCCAACCTCACTCATAAAAACGTAAACTGGAACAACAGGTGTTAAGCTTTGCTGTGGCTTTTTTACCAGCCTCGTCTCCTTGTGCAGAAATGGTAAGCCAAAACCATTTTGCTGAGCCAAACCAAACTGGTAATGTTTAGACTTTTCTTCATTAAAAAAAAAAACACTCATATTGAGGCTCACTTTAGATGGGGTTCCAGGGTCCAAATTCCTAAGAACCAATTTGGATTATTTGCAGCAAAATTGAATCCTTGAGTTGGACCAAACCTTGCATCTTGGTTCTCCAACAAATCATGAGCTCTCCTTTGAGATCCTTCTTTTTTTGGGGGGGGGGGCGGGGGGAGGGGGGGGGTTGGAACCAATTGATTTTCCCTTTGAAATGATACCCATGTAGGTTTAGACTCAATTTGCCACTTTTTGATCTTGGACCCTCTCATCTAAAAGGCTAGGGGTCCAATTTACAGCTCTCAGCCAATAGGATTGCTCTATTTCATTGGACCCTCATCTAAAGTGGTCCTTACTCTAAGGCACTAAAGCATGTATGTTATTTAGAAGCAATGTAGATGAATTTTTGGGTTTTAAGTTTTTATAGAGGTACCAGTAACCAGTGTGGGTTACTGGTTCACCCAAAAGGGGAAGGTGGTGGAGCCCCCGGGGTGGGCACACTGGGAGGTGGGAACATGACCTTGGAACATGATCCAAGAGAGAATCAATCCATACACAAATCTCAACTACTTACGTACCTGTATGGATTGGTGCTGAAGTGAAGTGGTGTGGTGGTGGGGCCTTTGATTGATTGAATAAATAATTTCTACACTAATTGAGAGTGTAAAATTCCCATAATAAAAAAACTGACCAAAACTGGGAACAAAATAATACCTACCTATACACAACCTAATTGAGAGAGGTAAAATTCCCACAATAAAAGAAAATGAAAAAAACTGAGGAAAAATAATAAGAATACCTACACTAGCTAATAATTGAGAGTGTAAAATTCCCATAATACAAAAGAAACAACTGACTAAAACTGAAAAAATAATAATACCTACACTAATTAATAATTGAGAGTGTCAAAATTCCATAATGAAAAAAACTAACTAAAACTGAGAACAACCCAAGCAAGCCAACAAACACCCTAGGGGGTGTGTCACACTGTGGCCTTGCCATTTTACATTAAAAAGTATCTTAATGCATAAGAAGATTTATGAAAACTCAAATGTTTCACCATGCAAAAATATAATCTTCAAAAAATCCTCTAAAAGAAACCACAATCCTTCAAGATATTATAACTCTATATCTAATCTCAAGTTTCAACACAAGCCAAAATATCATCTTTCAAAAATCCTCAGATGAAAATAGGCTGTTACCTAGGAGCCAAAATCCATTGAACCTACTGTACTCTATAATGAATCTCAACACAATATCGTTGCCTTGCCTTGGTAGGCAAGGCCAACAAGGGGTGTGGCACAGTGCAGCCTTGCCATTTACATAAAGAAGTATCTTAAGGCAAAAGAAGAATTATGGAAACTCAAATATTTCATCATGAAAAAATATAATCTTCAAAAAATCGTCTAAAAGAAACTAGAATCCTTCCAGATATTTATAACTTTATAACTAATCTGAAGCTTCAACACAAGCCAAAATATCATCTTTCAAAAATCCTCACATAAAAATAAACCTATTTGGTCACCGAAGGGCCAAAATCCCCTTAAGCTACTATACTCTATAATGGATCAACACACACTATCCTTGCCTTGGGAGGCAAGGCCAACAACAAACAAGCAAAGAATCCCCACTAAGTAGAAAGAAGAGCAGCCAGGCAGTCAGTCAGTAAGCCAGCCAGTCAACCAACCAACCCTTTTTGCTCCTTTTTCTACTTTCTTTGTCTTTTTGGCTGTTTGTTTGTTTGTTTGTGGCAGGGATTGCACACACAAACAGGTCGTTTCTTGTCGGAATGAAGCGGAGATGCGCAAGCAGGGAAGGGGGAGTGCAGGGGTCGGGAGGAGACGGGACCACCACTACCACCACCACCATCACCACCATAACTGCAAAAGAAAAGCAGTTGCTTCATCAAAGTTTGGATCTTGGGGACATGTTTTGGTAGCTCCACCACCATTTGATGGAGCAAGAAGCAGTAGTAGCAGTGGCAGCAACAAGAGGAACATAACTAACAGCAGCAACAAGAGGAACATAGCTAACAGCAGCAACAAGAGGAACAACAACAGTATGAATCTTGGTGTGTTGTGGGTGTTGTTGTTGTGTGAGAGTGCATTTTGTGTCAAGGATTTTTGCCATATTTGTCTGTTTTCTGGAGTTGCTGTTGGTGGTGATCAGCATTTGGTGTCTCGTGTCTTGTTGTCAGGTTTTGTCCGTCTTCACCATGTGTCTTTGGCGAGTGAGTGAGTCCCGGTTTGGGTTGTTTTTGTTGTTGTCCGCTTCTCTTTTGTTTCGATGAGTATGTGGATGTTGGTGATGGTGGTCCTTGGAGGGAAGAAGAAAGAAGATTTGTGGACGACGACAATGGGGTTGATGATGACGGCGGTCGTGGCTCGGGTTTGCTCCAAGCCTTGGCGTTCCAGAGCTTTTTGTTTCAGCAGTTTGGTGCTCCTCGTCATCGCTGTGACGGTGTTGAGATCTGTACAGCTGCTTTGGCAACCGACCCTGACGACGACGATGACGACGACGACAGCAGTGGCGGTTCTCAAGAGCTCCAAAGAGGTGAAGGCCACGGCTCATCACGATCAAGTTCTTGTGCGAGAACATGAAGAAGAGTCGCTTGGTTTGAAGAAGAAGAAGAAGTTGTTGTTTGCCACCACCAGCGACAATCGGACGCTTCTTGCATTTTCCGCAATCGATCCGGTGCAGGAGCAAGAGTGGGAACAAGCCAAGCAGCTACTGGATGGAAGCTTGGAAGAAGACAGCGCCGGCTACCGACGCTCCTCTTACGACACCTCCTCCGTTCGCTTTTTATCTAAAGGAAACCACTTCCGCAGCAGCAACAAAGATCATTACTATTACCAACATCAAGATCTGGAGGAGCGGCGAAAGCTGAGCAGCAGCAGATGGAGAGGAAACCCAGAATGGCGTGCACTGCGAGCTACTCCCAAGTACATACCCTTCTGGCCCAAGTTCCGTCTGTTGGTGAATACGTGGGTGACGACCAAGCAGCGCTTCGAGCCGAAGGTGATGCAAAGATTGCTCTCCACAGTCAAGGATCCGATCGACAACGGCGACGCAGCAAAGAGCAGAGGAAGAAGATACCACACCTGTGCCGTGGTGGGCAACAGTGGCATTCTCTTGAACAGGAGCTACGGTGCAATCATCGATGAGCATGAGATGGTGATGCGGCTCAATAATGCCAGGACTATGGGGTTTGAGAGATTTGTTGGGAAGAAAACCACAATCGCCTTCATCAACAGCAACATTCTTCATCAATGCTCCAGAAGATTGCAATGCTTTTGCCATCCCTATGGTACCAATGTCCCCATTGTCATGTATGTCTGCCAGTTGATACATTTGATGGATGTTGCTGTCTGCAGTTCCACGCAAACCTCTCCTCTCATTGTCACCGATCCCCAATTCGATTGTTTGACAGCAAGAATTGTGAAATGGTACTCAGCCAAGGATTTCGTGGAGAAGACAGGGAGACCTCTGAGTGAGTGGAGTGATGCGCATGAGGGCTCCACATTCCATTACTCTTCTGGCTTGCAAGCTGTCATGCTTGCGCTTGGGATCTGTGATGAGGTGAACCTGTTTGGTTTTGGGAAGTTCAATGGAACAAAGCATCACTACCATACCTCACAGAAGAAAGAGCTTCCCTTGCATGATTATGAAGCCGAATACATCTTCTATGATGATCTTGTCAACCGAAGACTTGAGGCCATTCCATTTCTCAAAGAAGCAGGCATTGAAATCCCCACAGTGCATATCTTTCGATGACACTGTTGATACAAGTGCATTTTACAAGGAGCAGCTTCTACCCTGCCATCTTCTTTCAAGTCCCTGCCAGCTCTTCCTGCCCCCCTTCCCAGACCAACTGATTGTTACTGCATTTCTGCAGCAACTCAAGCCTTGTGTGCAAGGGCCTAGGAGATCCATCCTAGAGCTATCGGAAGCATGGATGTCCTGCAGAGCTTGGTTTGGGCTCTTCTCTTATGCAGTTCTTCTGCAGCAAAACATTCTGACAGTCACAAGGTCAGAACTGCACTCATTCTTCTTCTTGTCATGGTTGGTTTAGCTTTTTTCTGGATCCTACAGAATGGTTTATCTTCACAGTGTTGTTCTGGAATTTTCTCTGCGATCTTTTACCTATACATAACCCTAAGTGCCTATAGAGATAGGAAATTTGAGAGAAAACCAGGCTATTAGATCTGTGGCCATCAGCTTTCACATTCCTGCTCCATGTCAGAACCTTCCCTCTTACTTTGATGCTTCTTTTTGGCAGGCCTGCATGTGGACTGATATGCTACGTCACTCTGCAAAAACCTATGTCCTCCTGTGTAGACAAAAGAGGATCAAGACATCTCTGATACTTGCAATCGTGACTCTGCTGGATGATGTTGCAGGTTTCTTCTTCATGTTGGAGAAGTGTTACTTATCGGCCTGGCTAAATCAGAGACCTGTGCAGTTGCAAGTGTGTATGCACCCAAGAGTATAGCTGAAAAGTATTCTTCTTCCTTGTCATACTCACCATCATCATTGTCAGCACCAAGCATCCTGCTATTGCTGATACAAGGTCATTCCTGTTGCTCTCTGCCTCTGTGGATTCCATCTCATCCATGCCTTCTCCTGTGTACCAATGCAAGAAGGCCCTCCTCCAAAACATGGCCGTGAACTGCTCACTCACTTGATTGAACAGATTCTACTGCAACACAATGTTGCGGGGTTTATGGTGGTCGTACAGTTTCACACCTTCCTTACCTCCTGGCTTCAGCTGAGTAGCTATTTGGGAGACAAAACTGCTGCTCCAGGCAGGAAATGGACGTACAAGCACAGGGAATGATGAATTGCTGGACATGCTTGGATTGCTGTACAACAATGTGTGCACAAAAGTACCTGGATTGCCAGCTGTTTCGTCTCCAATGAATGTTAACAACAGTTTCAAGCCTTTGCATTGGATATCACAGACACTGAAATTTGAAGTTGTTGGGAAATCCACTCCACAAAGAAAGATGAGTTCTGTTCTGCATATTGAGCACCTGTTCTTCAACTTCATTGGTACTCATGTGTCCCACAGAACACGGCAGACACTGTCAGGTAGTGCCCATGACAAGGATCTGCAGCACACATCATGTTCTTGGTGTCCGATCTCTGTTGAGTCAGCTCTAGCACTGATAATGCTCAGTATTGCTGGGATCCTCTGATGTCAATGTTGTGAACCCAACCATGAAGCCATGGAGTCTCTGTAATGGGATCAAGTTGACTGCAAGCTTGCAGGAGGTTAGAGTTCACTTGCCCAGGAAATGGAGACAGCAAGTGACACCACTCATAGTTGCAGATATGAGATGGTTCAGATTGCTGACTGTATAAAATGTATATGTACACAGCAATTTCTAAAGTGGACCAGATTCTTTTTGTAACAAAAATCTGACAACAATTCAATCTTAGAAGAATAAAATTGATTGATATGCTTGCTGCAAATCTTTTGAACATTAATGCAATGTTTTGCACTTTCACTTGCACCAAATCAGATGCTATTTATGCTTCTCAATCATTCTCTACATGTTGTGTGAAATCCAGTTTGATTTGCGATGGATCTGACCATTTCCTTGTTTCCTGAAGGATACAAAAGCTCAAGATCTGTATTACTCTCTGCTTCCAATGTTATACAGAATCCACATGACATTGAACTAGCTTGCCACAGCCAATCCCATTTGTTGCTGGCATCTGTCTGTACAAACGTGAGTTGTGGGCTGGAAGATCTGCCATGGTGCTCAGCAAGTGTTGCATTGGATCTTTGCGGCAAAGGGCTGAATACACTTTACCCTTTGCATTGATGGGCTGTGAATTGTGTAGTTCTTTATTTTTTCTTGTGCACGTGTGGCAAATGTTTCTGATAAGAAGTCCATTTATTTAACAATGTACCCATTAGAACAAAAGTACTATCTATTGAAACTGAAAAATCTACAAAACTACAATAAATAGACAATAAAATCAATTTGAATCTATATTTAAAGGCACAATTTCATGATTCTTCATGCCACTTCAAATTTATCGAAGATGTTTTGATATATCTTTGCATGGCATTTGCTTCTTTTGCACATGTGCAATTATGCATGCGATGTTTTAAGAGCTTTAACTTGCTTCTATGATCACTTTTCACCCAATTTTACTTCGGAAATCCACACTTCACAAATAGTCATGTTGACTAGACTGAGAATCACCTTTTGCCAAAAGATTGATTAATGTAAACAATTGAAAAAAACCGCATTTGAAATGGAGCAAAGTATCTAAGCATTCAACATTGAATTTCTGGTCACATTCTCTTTCCAAAGTCCTGACAAAGTCAAGGAGCTCTCATCTCTTGGCCTTATCAAATTCTTCTTCACTATATGAGCAATCTATCAAGCCCGATCCACTATAAGTTTCCCTTCTTTCTGTATCATCAATTGAATAGTGCTTAGGATTAAAGAAACAAGCAGCAAGTACACTGTGCCAGTGCTCCAGCTGTGCCCAACTCTCATAGCAACAAACCCTACCTAGCTCGTATAAAGCTCAAAAACAATGTTCTCTCTCTCTCTCTCTCTCTCTCTCTATAGACAAAAGTGGGTATTCTGAAACTGTGACAATGTCCTTAAGGCGTCAATGGGTCCCACCCGGGCTGCCATCGGTGCTACCAACTATGTACTAGTTGTGGACTTTCATTTGGAAGCCCCAGTTTTCTCTTAGCCCTTCAGGTTGCAAAGTTCATTTTTTAGTCACGATGCAGATCTCTTTTATCATCGGATGTCAAGCTTACAAAAATGCAACAAACTAATCACTTGCCTGAGGATCAGGGGAATCCTTGAGACTGCATGACCTTGGAATGTACTTAAAAGAAGGATGATGCTCTGATCAGATGAAGAAGGATACTTCAACCTCATGATGAAGTGGTTTCACTGTTGCACACACTGAAGCATCACAGTTTGATAATGAAATCTGTTTGCAGTTTTGCCACAAGCATTCAATCTTGTGCATTACTGCCATGAATTCTCCTACCTTATCATTGGTCATATTTGCAAACTATCACAAAACCAAATCTGCTTCCTTAAATGCAAGATCTCTGCAGAGGAAGGTGAGTGAAGACACCAAAACTTCTTCCTCGAAACTAAATCTCTGCAGAAGGTGAAGAGTAGAGGTTGGCAATCTCTGCAGAGTGAGGTGAAGACAGAGGTTGAAGGCAATCTTTCTGGAAGAAGGTGAAAAACAAAGTTGGCAAGAACAAGGGTGGCAATAATCCCTGCAGAGGAAGGTGAAGACCAAGGTTGGCAATCTTTGCAAAGGAAAGTGAAGACAGGAAGTGAAGACAAAGTTTGCATGGCAATCAGAGACCATACAATCCATGAATGTTTCAGCTGCTCCAGCAGCAATGACAGCAGTGGATTGTTCAACCAAGATTTTGCTCATGCAATATAACTTGCTCCCTCTTGAAGCCCACTATGATTGGAATGTGTAGACATGAGCAAGGGTACATAAAAAGGTGCTTGATCTATTGCAACAAACACGTGATCAATTGCAACAATTATCCATACAAACAAATGGAAGAGGAAGGTGTAGAGTTGTCAAATCCTCTCAATTCCATTTGGTACCTCCTGAATGGATGTGTGTGGAACAAGAGGACAAGAAGACAAGCCATCTTTGTCACTGGAACAAGAAGACAAGGCATGACTGCAGGCACAACATGATTCAATGCAGTTGCTGTCAAGACAAACAAGGCAATCTTTGGAAGGTAACACAGAAAGTTCTTCACATCTTTGGCAAATGTCTTTGGAATCCATGAAAGTACTTGCAGTTTTTTAGCTATTGTCTTGGTTTTCAGGTACTGGTTTTTGTTCCTAGTATAGGAACAATTTGCAGATATTGATCTTAGATTCTGGAAGAAGAAGAAGAAGAAAAAGAAGAAGGATCTGCAGACTTCCAAAACCCATTTATCAAGGAAATATGCCTATTTGGTTCTCAACTGTGGAG